>ERZ1740058.1315-NODE-1315-length-12257-cov-6.495984_pt1 | contig 12257 bp, 10 predicted proteins | sample MGYA00581745_ERZ1740058 | MGnify/ENA primary metagenome ERZ1740058 (study PRJEB43018, sample SAMN04849742) | marine metagenome | isolation source: floating plastic debris | place: Pacific Ocean | collected 2008-08-30 | study: EMG produced TPA metagenomics... | reverse complement strand
AGGTGATCTCGGTGATTAGCACTACCGGTTACATCACCGCCGACTATACCGCCTGGATGCCGCTGCTGACCGTTATCTTCTTTCTGCTGATGTTTGCGGGTGGTTCCGCCGGTTCCACCTCCGGGGGAGTAAAGATTGTTCGGCATACGATTTTGCTCAAGAATAGCCTACTGGAGATGAAACGACAAATTCATCCTTCGGCAGTAATTCCGGTACGCTACAACGGCAACGCCGTTACCCAGGATATTGCTTTCAACGTACTGGCTTTCTTTATTATCTACATCACCATTTTTGGAATTGGCTCGGCCATCATGTCGCTATCGGGAGTGGATTTTATGACAGCAGTGGGAGCCGTAGCTACCTCGCTGGGAAATATTGGGCCGGGTATCGGTTCCGTAGGGCCGGTAGATAACTTCGCACACTTGACCAATTTTGGCAAATGGTTTCTGTCTTTTCTGATGCTACTGGGGCGATTAGAGTTATTCACGGTGATCATGCTATTCACTCCTTACTATTGGAGCCGGCATACGTGATTTTTGAAGCTGGAAATTGAGATATTAGTTGAAGTAGCTTCTAATATCTAACTCCTGGCCTCTTTTTAGTGTTGAAAGGTAGGGGAGGCTTTCTAGGGCGTTATATGACGGATACTAGTCTTTCCCAATAAAATCCGCTCGCTGGACTACGTCCTGTTAGCTGGTTAACGGAAACGAGCTAATACCGCCCTTATGATGACAAGGGGCACAATTGCGGTGGATAATGTGCACTAAATGGTCGTTAAACGTAATCTGGTTTGGGCGTGAAGCTCACTTGTCTGACTTAGCAGTCCTACCAACAAAACAAGGCGAATCCCGGCCATGCGTTGCTCAATTGTTTTTTCTCCTGTTAAACAGATTTTTTACCTTGTATCTTGCGTTAACTTCTGGGTGGCACTCCGCAAAAACACACAATTTCGTCAGTCTCATGCACTACATTGCGTTAGTATTCGTCATCTCTTTAGGATTATCTCCTCTCTTAACTCTTAGGGGTCAGGTCATTCATTGGCCGCAGGAGACCTTTAAAACCAATACTCAACAGAATTTTACCCCACAACAAATTCGCGACCAGGCGGCCACGGTTGTACTGTTTATGGACCCTGAATGTCCGGTGACGCAAAAGTATGGCGCAACGCTGCGCAAACTGCATCAGGAGTGGCAAGATAAGAATGTGGCCATGGTAGCAATATATCCGGTAGTAGGTATTGATAGCGCAACGATTACCGAATTTGCTAAGGACTATCGCTATAACTTCACCCATTTGCCCGACCCTCGGCAGCAGTTAGCCAGAGCCCTGCAAGCAAGCACCACCCCCGAAGCCTTTCTGTTAGATTCCCTTGGCCAGGTGCGCTACCGCGGAGCTATTGATAACTGGTTTTACGAGTTAGGTCGATACCGTCGCGTGGTTACCGAGCACTACGTGCAAGATGCTCTCACTGCTTACCTACAAGGTGATCCTATTGTGACTGCCAAAACCGAAGCCGTAGGCTGCCTGATTGGTACTAGTATGGTGGAGGAATTGCACCACGGACATCATTAGTGAACCCGTATGGCGATCCTCTAAAATAACATCACTCAGCTGTGGCCTTGCCCATAATCAGGACAATAAACCTTTTAAGCTTTCCATTGCCTTCGCCACAATTTTGCCTTGCTTTTCAATATTCTCAATTACCTCTAATGAAGTTCGGGTATCTAGTTTTACCACCGCATTGGGGTTTACGGCTTTTAAATCAAATACTTTCGCATCTATATCCGAAACAATGGCTTCTTGCTCCTTAACCTCTTTTTCTTTACTGGTTATTTCAGACTGTAATAATTCTGTTTCTTCTTTGGCTTTCTTTTCCTTCTTGTAAACTTTTAATCGTTCTTTTAGCGGAAGTATTTCCTCGCGTAATGCTGCCGCCTTTTCTTTGTGTGGTTGCATCGCTGACTTCGCCTCGGCTCTGCGTGCTGCAAAGTCAACCGTCCAGGAATAACGACTCTCTTCTTTTTTAGCCAGCATTTTGGCGTAAGTAGGAAAAGGTTCGTCTTTTACATCTTCATCTTCCAACCACTCGCTGGTTAAAGTCATGGGTAGAAGATTGTCGTCGATTGGTTTACCCGATTTATCGTAACCGAAGTGAACCATGGTCACTGGCGTTTTCTTGCCCACTTTTACGTGCGAAAAGTCGTAGTACCAGATTTTTTCGGTGGGTTGGTCTTTGGTGAAGAAAACCAGATTGGTTTTTACGCCAGCACCAGCCGTTGAGAATACGCCACCGGGCATACTTACGATGGCCCAGATGTTACACTCATCTACCAGCTTACGTTTAGTTTCCACAAAGGCGCTTTCGTTGGTACGGAAGAGAAAGCCTTCATCTAATACGATAGCACAAGTGCCTTTTGGAGCCAGGTGCGATATAATGTCTTGTACAAATAGTACTTGGGTAGAACTGGTCTCAAAAGCATAACGCTTCTGGGCGTCTTTACCTTCTTTACCACCAAACGGTGGATTGGTAAATAGGTAATCGAATGTAGCAGGGGCACTTTCGAATAATTCGCCATAGGTGGCCCGGCCCGTTAAGGTATTACCGTGCCATAAATTAGGTTGATCAATACCATGCAGCACCAGATTGGCTAAAGCAATCGGGAAGACCAAATTCTCTTTTTCTTTGCCGTAAAAGGTGTCGTGCTTTAGGGTGTCAATGTCAGTGCTGGATATTTCTTTTCCCAGTTTTTGACTGAGATATTCATAACCAACGGCCAGAAAACCACCGGTACCACAGCAGGGATCGAAGAATGTTTTGCCCGGCTCGGGATCTACGGTTAACACCATAGCCCTAATTACTTCACGTGGGGTGAAGAACTGACCACCGTCGCTGTTTTTCTCCCCCATTTTTAGCAGCAGGTCTTCGTAAACCTGACTGAGGGTAAAGAAGTGGGTATCGTCTACGTGATCGGTATTAAGCTGATCGACCTGATCGAAGATGTCGCGTAGGTTGGTTTCGCTATCTACCCGCACCCGTTCAACGGCGGTCATAATACGGCCAATGATTCGCTGCTTGGGAGTGGCATTGGGGTTGGGCAACCCGGTGTTAGGATCAATATCTAAACTATGAAGATAAGGAAGCAACTCATTATTGATAAAGTCGAACAAATTGCCGTCGCCCGCGGCGAAAAGCTCCTGTCGTTTCCAGCCTTGGGGTTGGCCATCGGTAGTTCGGGGGTGATATAAATCATTACTGTAAGGAGCGGCCCAGTCTTGCCAGCGGTAAGGGCTTTTGATGGCAGGGGTATAGCTGTTGCCCAATACTTCGGCTTCTTCTTGCTCACGCTGCTCCTGAGAATCTAATATGCGTAGAAATAAAATCCACGTCAGTTCGGGTACGTATTGTAAGGCGCTAGCGCAATTGCTTCGGCGCATTACATCGCAAATGGATTTTACATAGGCGGATAGCGATTGCGTAGAAGCTATGGCTTTGGTCTTTTTGGTTGTTTTCGTTGTTGGCATTTAGTTTGCCTGAAAGGCTTCGTTTAAGATTTTTTGAGGAATTGTGCTTAATTCTTCAAGCATATCATTCAATGATTCTTCAGCTTTGCTGATATGCTCTTCACAATTATCAAATAATTGAATTAGCTCTTGTTGCTTACCAAGACCTGCTTTCGGAATAGGAATTTTATTAATTGTTTTCTGGGAAATGTTCCTCATAGAATCACTTGTACCAGTTGCATTGTCTTCTATATGTGATCTGGCTTCTTGCAACTTTAGAATTTGAAGTAAATATTCAGGTTTAATTTCATTTTCCTTTGATAAAATCAGCCTTAAAGTTTTATCGGACAACAAACGATTTGGATAATGCTTATCAACTAAAACCACAGCTCCAACAAGTTCAATCGTATTTGCCCTAGAAATGATTAAATCTCCTTTTCTGACTTTATGAGATTCCTTAGGGGCATAGCCAGCTTCAATGGATTTCGCTTCATCTGGTTGAAACTTATCCCAACTTACAGCACTTACTTTTAAAACACCTAGCTCATCTTTTCTTGCTGGTAGTTCAGTGGTTTTGATACTCTTACCGGCTTCAATACCTTCTAAAAAGTGCTCTAACGGAAGGCGTGGCACACCTTTTAGAAGTGCTAAAGCCTTTTCTTGAATTTTCAACTTGAATTGTTCCAACTCCCTCACCTGCATCTCCACCGCCTCTTTTGCTTTTTCAACTTCAGCCAATTGGGCAGTAAGTTTGGCGGCTATGGCTTTTTGGTCATCAATGCTTTCAGGGTAGCTAATTTCAAAATTTTGAAGTTGTGTCTTCGATATTTCGTTAAACGTCGAACCGCTTCCTTTACTTCTAATATCGTTCATGCGATACTGTAAATTGAAGAAGAGGAACTTTGAATCGATTGTACTTCCACAAAAAAAGCTTTTACAACCTTGGTTCGTTCTTAAATCTACTTCAGCAATGCCTAAATGGCCAATTGGTGCTCGGGAAGACATCACTATAGAGCCTTTAGGTACTAGTGGAAGCTTTTTTATATCTATTGCGTCCTTAGTTATTTTTCGCTCGCTTGAATTGATATATATAGTTTTCAATCTACCTAAGTCCGTTGGCGTTATCCAAACATGCTCCCCACCCCAAAATCTGCTTTCGCCTGATGATGGTGTAGTCCCACTAATAACATCGGCAATTTGTCTAAGCTTCGCTTTTTTCCATCTCATACTCCAAACAACCTTCCTTTAGCTTCCAACATTACATCGTGCGGTTTACCCAAGCTGCGCAGGGCTTTGATGCCTCCGGCCATTTTTATTTCGGGTACTTCCCACAGGGCAGGGGTTTCTAAAGCTTCGGTACCGTCGAGCGAGAACTGGTGGCCGAAGGCCATTAACACCGTAGCGGCATTGGGGGCTAGGCTGCCAAACCACGCGCTGTTGTTGACAATATAGGCGCTCCCTCGTTCTTTTTGCTTCAGGGCTTTGGCTTTGTAGCCTACATAACCAAAAAAGTCGTACATATCGTAATCATTCATGTTGTCTATTTCTTTTATTACCTCCGGCGAGAATTTGGCTGCCAGAATGTGGTCAATTAAGTCTTTTCGTTTTTGGGTTTCTATCCATAGTTGTCTAAACTCATCCAGGTTGTGGGCTTCACGCAATACGCGTTGGATCACCTCCCGGCGGTATTCATCTACCGGTATGGCTACTTCCCGGCCATCGCGGCTTCCTAGTATAAATCTTCCTTGCGGGGTTATTCTAACTGCGTGTCCTTTTACCTCGCCCACTACCGATGTTTCGGACGGTTCTGGGTATGGTTCTGGTCCACTACCGCTACCCCTGTTTCCGCCCGGTGGTTTTGGCTTGGGGGGTTTAGCAATAAACTTGGTGCCAAACAGGTCGGTGACCCCGGTATAATCGTACAGCCAGAATTTATATTTCTGGGTTTCTTCGTGTATGCGGGTGCCCCGCCCTACCATCTGGTAAAACTTGATGGCCGATTTTAAATAGCGGAAGAACACCACCCCGTTCAGGCGTTCAATATCTACTCCGGCTTCTAGCAAATCAACTGTGCAGGCAATAAATGCCCGTTGGCCCGAACCGCGCATAGGTTCAATCTTATCGGCTCCATTGTTTTGCCCACCCATACACTTAAAGGCGTAGTCGTCTTTTACGGGCTGGTTGTTTTGTTTACACCATTGGACGTACAGGTTGTTCATATACATCACCACGCGGTCAGCATGAATCTCTCGGTTACAAAAAATGATGATCTTCTGTTCTGGCCCGCCATTTTCAATGAGCTGCTGAAACAGATCTTCGCACATGGCGGGGGTGCGCATTTCCACAAAAAGCTCATCGTCAAAATCTTTACCGGTGTAAGTATCTTTGGTGAGGTCGGCTTCGGTTAAAGGGCGTCCGGTTTTAATATTGGTTACGCGGGCGTCCAGAATTTCTTCTTTGGTAAAAATACGCTTGTCAATATCAGCTTTGCGCTTCACAATTTCACAAGCCGCTAAATAGCCATCTTCCTGGGCTTGCGCCAGGGTGTATTCATAAACGGGTTCCCCAAAATAGGTAAAGTTATTGGCTGAGATTTCCTCATCCTCTAGCGATTTCTGATTCGTTGCTAATTTTTTAGGCGTGGCGGTTAATCCCAAGTGGATGGCATCGGGGTTACGCTTTAGCACTTCTGACCATTTGCCCCAGGCGGAACGGTGGCACTCATCAATAATGATAATACTAAACGAATTTTCCGGATAGTGCTCGGTGAGAAAGCTGGCCAGCGTGTCTTCGCCAGCATCTTCATCAATGCCCAATGTTTGGTACGTGGCAATATGAATGCGGGCGTTTTTGGCCGCGTTTTCTCCTTTTTCAGTTTTCACGATACGCACATTGTCGCCAAATGCTGCGCTTAGCTTGTCGTAGGCTTGCGAACGAAGTTCATCACGATCGCAGATGAACAGTGCCGGTTTCGCTAATTGTCCGGCCTCATTCAATCGCCAAAGCAGGTTGGTAGCAATAATCGTTTTACCGGCCCCTGTGGCCAGTGATAAAAGCACTCTTGGTTCTTCGCCATCTTTTCGTTGCAGTAAAATTTTTTCAAAAGCGGCTCGAATTGCGGCATCCTGATAGTATCGCGATTTATTCCAAGCTGGGCTATCTGGTTGAAACAATATGGCGGCCTCTTCTTCTTCCAAATCGATTCCCGAATCTCGAGCATATCTCGCGGTTAGTTCGGGATGCGTGATGAAATCAGCCAATGGCCAAGTGCCTCCTTGAAGCTTGGTGAAATGGTCATATTCCCCATAAAGATGGCCGTTGCTGGCAAATACGTACTTCACTTCAAATCGCTCACACTCCGAATATTTCTTGGCTTGTTGCATACCCTTAAGTGGGTCTTCGTCTTCTTTCTTGGCTTCGATAACTGCAACGGGTAGTGGTTTGGGCATATCACCCACTTGTACACAAAGCAAGTAATCCGTTCTGCCACTTCCTTTTTTTCTTCGTCCTTTTGATCCGGTTGGCTCAACCGGGGCGGGGGTTTCGCATTTTAGCCATTTAATATCATCGTACCCTTTTTTCCTAAGAATTGGATCAATGAGGTGGTAACGGGTTTCTTGTTCATTCATTCCCATGGCTATGCTGCTTTGGTCAGTAAATCAACGGTTTTATACCAATAAAAGAAAGAAGATTTATCGGGTTGTCTTTTTAATCGGTTTAGAAAGCTCCAATCTTGATTTTCAATGATTAAGTCTTTGATATCTTGGCCCTGATAGTGGGTGATCGGAGAAAGATCATTCACCATGATTTTTACCGCCAGGTAAGCAATTCGCGCAGATGCCGGTATCGCATCATCAATTCTGAAATTCCCGGCCATAAGAAAACCAGTACCGAATGCCCTGATGCCCCTTTGTAATTCAGTAAATTTTTTCTTTTCATCTCCTGATCCAGATCCTCGTTTGGCTATAATTAGGCATGTATCTATGGTATCTTGTAAAACCATCTCCAGAGTAAGTTCTAATTCCCGGTTCTCATCTTTTCGGTAAATGATTTCTTGTTCAGCAAATACCTGAAAACTTGCTGCTACCACTTCCACATTTTTAACTTTCTCGAATAGTTTACTCAAATCGAAGAGTTGTTTGCAAATTTCCATAGCAAACGACACTTTTCCTTTGAAGTATGGAATGCCGATAGTGTTGGGAGCGAAGGCAGTTAATTTATCTCCGGTGATAGCGTCAATTGAAGGTGCGGTTACTAAAGTCTCTCCATCTGTCTCGATCCATTTAGTCTGAATAGGAACTTCAATTTGCTCCGGATAAATGGAGTCTTCGATAAGTACATCCAATAGAATTGTACCGGAGTACTTTCCTTTTGAAACAGAATCAAATGTAAAGGAATAATGCGCTTTTGGCACTCCTGGCTTATAACTACGATCTTCGTCTAGCTCAACCCCGGTGAAATTGGAAGAATTTACTACCTTCTGCAGGATAGTTTCTAGTTCAGCCCTGTCTGTTTTGCTGATTATATCGATATCAATCGAGAACCGATTTCCTTCCTTTAACAGAAGAATCAAACTCGTACCACCTTTGAAAACGAACTCAAGGCCGTTACTTTTCAGCCTTTCCAGCAAATGCAAAGCGTAAATCATCTTTTCCAAAATGATCTTGTCAATTCTCTTGTGGTCTTTTTGTTTCTTAAAACCCTCTAACCACTCGTCTGTAAAGCAGTGTTCCCGTATCATTCTATGATATCCTTTACAAGGTGATGCATATGATTGGTCATAAACTGCTTGATGTCTTGCTCTCTTTCTCTTCGTTTAGCGTAGCTGAAAAGTTTAGTGAAATTGATAGCATAGTTGCTGATGGCATTTTCGTAGATATGTATCAGTTCAGAGCCTTGAACGAAGTAGAAAAGTCTCTTCTCAGCAAATAGATCTACTAGGATCTTCTCAAGTAAAGGAGTATAAAATTTCACTTTTTTCTCCGTTCTTCTCACGATAGGGGAGCGGGTAATTAATCTTTTAATGATTACCGGATAGTTGCTTTCCGCGATATAAAAATTAATGTCTTTTTCATCAGGGTTGAGATATAACTCATTTCTTGACGAGTCCTTCAATTCGTAATACAAGGACTCTACGAAATCCTTTTCTACTTCAATTAGGATAATTCGGCTACTTGCTTGATGTTGCGAAAATTCATTGAGCCATTTCGTTTCCCAAATACAATGTCTAACTTCCTCAAAGTTCTCCGTAATTCGCCTGGCAAGCTTAATAAGTTCGAGGGAAATTTCTGGCTCGTACTTGGGCTTGTATGAAATAACATATAGACCTCTTTTTAGTGGCCTAATAATATTTTTCTCTTTAAGGTCATAGATTCTCCAGCCGAATGTTCCCTCTTTAAGGTCAGGTTCAAAATAGCGATAAAATTCAAAGAGGTCCTCTCTAGTAAAGTACTCTTTGTGCTTAAATTCTTCAATCAACCTGTTCTCTATGACCCTTGGCATTCATAGTCCAATTTTTAATAAAAATACTTTATTCTGTCGGAAATTGAAAATCAAAAAAACGCCAGTAAATCAAAATACTGGCAAATATTGGATTTTACAACGGGCTGGAGATCTGGCTCTTTTATAAAGTTTGGTTTATGTCTGGCTCATGTGCTGTGGATTTCACCAACCTATATTCCTTCATTTGAATTCTGTTATCAAATTCTCTACCTCCGAGAAAATTGATTCTTCACTTCAATAATCTGGCTGATAATGGATAGAGCTATTTCTTTAGCCGACTTGGCGTTGATGGATACTCCGATGGGAGCATGAATGCGGTCGATTAGCGACTGGTCAATGCCTTTTTCCAGTAGGCGACTAGTGCGTTTGGCGTGAGTCTTTTTGCTGCCCAATGCCCCGATGTAGCCCACCTCCGATGGTAGTAAAATCTCTAAGGCATTGTCGTCTATCTTGGGATCGTGAGAGAGAATGGCGCAAAAGGTGTAAGCGTCTAACGGAAACTGATTGAGCACTTCGGAAGGATAGTTCTGTAGCAACTGGCTGGGTGGATCGGTGAAGGTAGTATTCTCGGCGAAGTAGCCACGGGGGTCAATCACCACTGTTTCAAAACCAAACTGATTACCCAGAGCTACCAGATCTACTGCAATGTGGGCTGCGCCTATAATTAGCAGTAAACTCTTGCGGGGAAAGATCTGAATGAAATAATCTTTTCCTTCGTGAGTAACCGTTTTATGAGTTCGTTTAGCGTACGCGTCTTTTGCTTCGGCCAGTACCTCTTCCACTAGTTCATCGCCCCAGATTCGTCCGTCTTCGTCTAACAACGTATTAGTGCTATCGCCATCTTCCAGCGAAGAGATCAGGGTAGAGGCTTTGTTTTCCTGAGTATTAGCCAGCAAGTGACTCCATACACTGCCTTCTGAGAAGTTAGCGGGCTGTAGAAATACCTGAATGCTACCACCGCAGGAAAGTCCCACCGACCAGGCGTCTTTGTCGCTTACCCCATAATCCAGTTTCACGGAGATATTCTCTTCTAGGACCTGCCTGGCTTGCTTCACTACAGCTACTTCCACGCAGCCGCCGCTAACCGATCCCGCCATTTTCCCCTCGGAGTTTACCAGCATTGGCGAGCCTACCGGTCGGGATGAGGAACCCCAGGTTTTTACCACTCGAGCAATAGCGACTGTCTGTTCGGTTTGTAACCATTGTTGCAAAATATCGGCGTATTCATTCATAACTTGGTAGGATTGTTAATAATGATTAATATCATTATTATTTAGCGACTAACTCCCTAAGAAACAAAAATTAACATGGCCAAGGTAAGATTTACCTCAGCGTTAACCCGCTTTTTTCCCGCTCTAAAGGAGGTAGAAGTCCAGGGTAGTACGGTACAGGAAGTTTTGGATAAAGTGAACCGGGAGGCACCCGGAGTGATTCATTATCTACTAGAGGAAGATGGTAGCCTCCGGCAGCACGTCAATATTTTTGTAAAAGATGAACTTATTACCGATCGGGTACATCTATCGGATCAGGTACGCAATAGCGATGAAATTCTTATTTATCAGGCTTTATCGGGCGGGTAGATGCAAACGATACTGGTGGGTACAACTAAAGGGTTGCTGGTGTATCAGATGGCTGATCAGCTTAGGCCTACTTTGCCAAGAGTTCATTTTACCGGGTTTTCGGTCAACATGGTGTACGTTGACGAACGGTACCACCGCTGGTGGGTTGGGGTCTCGCATCGGCACTGGGGGCAGAAACTGCACTACTCCGATGACCGGGGAGCAAACTGGCAAGAGGTACCTCCTCCCTCTTTTGAAGGTGCCCTGATGCCCGACGGGTCACGGGCTAAACTACGGCAGATATGGTGCATGCAGCAGGGCGGGTACGATCAATCAGACGTACTGTGGCTGGGAACCGACCCCGGCGGGCTATTTCGTAGTAACGATGGCGGTGAGACGTTTACTTTGGTAGACAGCCTGTGGAACCACCCGAGTCGGCAGAAACCGGGACAGTGGTTTGGGGCGGGTAGCAATTATCCGTTCATTCATTCCATCGTGGTAGATCCAGAAGATAGTGATCATATCTATATTGCAGTCAGTTGCGCTGGGGTATTTGAGTCGGTGGATGGAGGTAACTCCTGGCATCCCCACAATAAGGGATTGGTAGCGGCTTTTCTACCTAATCCGAACGTGGAGGTAGGGCATGATCCCCATAGGCTACTTATCTCGCCCAGTAAGCCGAATGTGCTATGGCAGCAGAATCACTGCGGTGTATATTATTCAGACAATGGAGGAAAAGACTGGAAGGATGTATCGGTGGTTGGTGGCATTCCGTACTACGGCTTTGCGCTGGCGGTAGACGAAGCGGACCCCAGCAAAGCCTGGGTCATTCCAGTAGAAAGCGATGAACAGCGGGTAGCCCCAGACTTACAGCTTAACGTGTACGAAACAGTAAATTTTGGGAAGAGCTGGCACACCCGAAGTGAAGGGTTGCCCCAAGAAGCGGTGTTTGATATCGTACTCCGCCAGGCATTTGTTAAACGAGGAAACTTAATGGTATTCGGCACCACCAATGGAAATCTGTACTATTCCGATCAGGAAAGAATCTACTGGAATCAGCTATCAGCCCATCTAACTAAGGTTAACGTAGTCGTAATTATCTAGAAATACTAATGAATCTCAATCAGGTTACCATACCCTCGCTAGACTTAAGCAAGTCAGTACCCTTCTACCAGAAGTTAGGGCTCCGGCTGATTGTAGATTCGCCTCCGCACTACGCTCGCTTTGAGTGTCCCGATGGCGACGCTACCTTTTCCATTCATCAGGTAGAGAAACTTCCTGAAGTCGAAGGCATCTACGTGTACTTCGAGTGCGATGACTTGGACAAACGGGTGGCTCAGCTACGCGAAGCAGGCATTGAGTTTGATCAGCTTCCCACCGACCAACGCTGGCTCTGGCGAGAGGCCCGGCTAAAAGACCCTGACAACAATCAACTCATTTTATTCTACGGAGGAGAAAACCGCAAAAACCCGCCTTGGCGGATAAATTGATTACTCCATTGCTTCGTACTGGTCAATAATTTCCTCGCGGGATAATTCACCATCGTAAATAATCAGGCGGTAGTGCAGTACGGTGGGCTCTTTATCGGAAATCAATACTGTCTCCCGGCCGGGATAAACCGGGTTCTGCATACTATTTTTGGTGCGTAAAATCCACTGATCCTGCGGAGGTGGATTATCCGGATGGGCAATAACC
>ERZ1740058.1313-NODE-1313-length-12281-cov-5.602650_pt1 | contig 12281 bp, 12 predicted proteins | sample MGYA00581745_ERZ1740058 | MGnify/ENA primary metagenome ERZ1740058 (study PRJEB43018, sample SAMN04849742) | marine metagenome | isolation source: floating plastic debris | place: Pacific Ocean | collected 2008-08-30 | study: EMG produced TPA metagenomics... | reverse complement strand
AGAGGGATTTAGGGTGTAGACGCGAAGCGGCTTCTCTTTGAGTGGGCTAATGTTATGTAAACTTACGCCGAGCGGTACTAGGCCAATCAAAACGATATTCCCCAGTGAAAACAGCCTAAATCACCATGCCATCAGGAATCACTGCATTCTTGAGAATGACGACAATCCCACTGCGGATGTAGAACCCTAAATCCTCACGTTCTGCTTCTTCAATACCGTCCTTATTCACAATCTGGACATTGCGACCAACGCGGGCGTTTTTATCCACGATCGCCTTACGGACAACAGAGCCTTCCCCAATACCAATAGGAATTTTGCCCCGAGTCAGATGGCGGCTACTTTCGGACAGGGGTTCGTAATAATCAGCCCCCATCAACAAGGCGTCCTCAATCAGACAATCTTGATGAATGCGCTGACGTAAACCAATGACAGAGTGGTGAACGGAACACTTTTTCAAAATTGAGCCGTCGCCAATAATCGATTCGGTGACATGGCAATCAAGCAACTTGCTAGGAGGCAAGTAGCGCGATCTCGTGTAGATGGGCGCGTCTTCATGGTAAAAGCTGAACGCAGGCTGGGGTTGATGGGTCAGGGCCAGATTTGCCTCATAGAAGGCTTCGATAGTACCAATGTCTTCCCAGTAACCATCAAACAGATAGGCTTGGACGTTATAGTCCTTGGCAGAGTTGGGGATGATCTCCTTACCAAAGTCAGTCTGCTCAAGATTTTTCCGCAGGAGATCAATCAGCGCCTGCTTCTTAAAGACGTAAATGCCCATTGAGGCGATGTAAGGCTTATCTTTGGCTTGCTCGGAAGTCAGCCCTAGGGTTGAAGTATCTACCTGCATTTGCTTAAGCGCATCACCCTTAGGCTTTTCATAAAAGTCGACGACACGTCCAGTGGCGTCAATTTTCATTAAGCCAAAACTTGAAGCGACTTTCTCATTGACAGGAACCACTGACAAAGTGACATCCGCATTAGTGCTGCGATGACGCTCCACAAAGAGGGAGTAGTCCATCCGATAAAGATGGTCTCCAGACAAGATCAGGAACTCATCAACGTCCCATGCTTCCAGCATCCAAAGATATTTACGCACAGCATCAGCAGTCCCCTGAAACCAACTGGGACTTTCTGGCGTTTGTTGCGCTGCCAAAACCTCGACAAACCCTTCTGAAAATTGAGAAAATTGATAGGTTCGAGAAATGTGACGGTTTAAAGAAGCAGAATTGAACTGCGTTAAAACGTAAATCTTGTGAATTTCGGAATTGATGCAATTACTAACAGGAATATCAATAAGGCGATATTTACCCGCCAAGGACACAGCTGGCTTGGCCCGAAATTTAGTCAGCGGATAGAGGCGAGTACCGGCACCCCCACCAAGGATGATTGATAAAACTCTCTTCACCAGGAACCTCGTATTTGCACTCGTCTACCCTTGGATTAACACCTTTCAGTGTGAGGCGGGAAGTCCCTATTTGCAAGAGGGGATCACTACTTTTTTTTAAGGTTTTTGTGTTTTAGATCACTGAATCTCAGAGAGCCCTTGCCCAACCTCCAGACCTGAAGCGATTGCCCCAAGCTCCCTGGGAATCATCCCAACCGCTAGAAAACACAAACACCGTCTGGCAGCACTCAATTACAAGGCTGTGATAAATCAATTGGCCACTTCAGCCATCTCAATGATTTCACCTTGGTAGTCTTTGACCAAAAAGTTTAGGGGGCTATCACGCCGAATCTTGTGCCGAACGCCACGAGTCTGTACTCGCATGAGAATTTGCTCTAAGCAGTCGTGGTCAAAACAAACGTGGCGCTGGCGATCGCGATGCCCGCGACTGGCACCACTAATCACATGTAGTTGGGTATTTTTCTTGAGTTGGTACCACAAACCATCCGGTTGACTATAGGGCTGATTGGTGGCTGAAAGACTCGGTGTCAACATCGGCGTCATCGCATCGGCACCGAGGGTTTGTTCGTAGTTGTAGTAGTAATGCAGCGGCACGTCGGCTGTTTGCAACTGCAACATGCCCTCATAAAAGCGTCGCGCCCTTTCTAAATCTGAGACCATGATGGTGTAAACCTTCGGAGCACTGCTTAGAAACATCCACATGGCACCGGCATAGCCGACCAGTAGCATCACCATAATGCCTTGCGTCGAGAGGATGTCGACGGGTAGGCCCAGGCCTAAAGGGAGGGTAAACAGACTCTGCCAAACCACGTTTAAGGTACTCATCATTCAAATATTAGTCACTAATATAGCGAGGTCTTTTATTCTGGTACAGCTCAAGTTTTTCTTGGGCTACTGTAGATTTCCCAACAGATTTAGAAAGTTTTGTGGGAACTTTACCTAGTTTATCAACGAAGCTTGGCCGTTCCAGAGCCTTCAAGGTGAGGCTCGTTGAGGGTCTGATAATCGTTCGAGTTCGGCTGGGATCAAAGCCTGTAGCGGGTGGCGATCCAATCGAGGATTTTCTTGAAAAAACCGTTATCAGTCTGAAAAACACCGCTATAGTAAGAGCAATTTGTCGACAGCCCTGTTTTTGGTCACTTCCAAATCGTGCAAATTCCCAGCTTTCCTGAATGCAATCATGCCATCATCCAACAACTTGGGCATCTGAGCGATCGCGAGTTGCTGCAACGGTTTAAGGCTGAGCCTGAGGCCGGTCGCTACTTTACGGCAATTTTTTGTCGCTACAGCCCAGTGGTGTTTAGTTTGATTACCCATTCAGCGCGATCACCCGTACAGGCAGAGTACCTGTTTGCGTTAACTTGGCGTCACATTTTGAATGAACTGGGGGGGCTAGATCTCGATGCAGCGACCGCAACGGTCGCCGGGGAAACTGAGCAGGGGCGATCGCTCTCTTTGCAGAGTTGGCTGATTAACGTCACGGCTTTGTGCATCAATCAAGCGGCCCTGCCTGACGTCGAAGAAATTCATTATTCTCTCAATCAAGCCTCGCCGCCCCTGTGGTGTTACGTTGAGCGCTCCTTAGATCGACTTGATCCACTAGAACGGCTCATTTTAGTCATGGCGCAGACCTTTCGCTGGAGCGACACGCGCATTTCAGCCTATTTGCAAGCTGAAGGGGAGCGCGTCCTACCCACTGAAGTATCCGTGCGGCTGCGGCAAGCTGGTCATAACCTAGAAGCCGCATTACCAGACGACATTCGCGCCATTTACATGGGCTCACTGCCGGCGGGTGAGTCTGACTCGTTACTGCCCGATATGGTGGCGTCAGTGCCCGTGCCCGAAAAGCCCGTCAGCTAATTTCTGCCTCAGTTCACAGGCAATGATGACCGCCTTGGCAGCGCCGGTCGACGGTGATGATCGGGCCCTTGAGCTCTACTTCACAGCGCGTGAGGCGGCGCTGGTTGATGCTCCCATTGCGATCGCCAGCTGCCATCAGGTGAGGATCGCTCAAATGTTTGAAACGCCCATGTCATAGGCTTCTCAATTCCGCCTTCCGCCCTCTTAATGCCGCATTTTACGATGCATTGCTCACAGCACTGGAGGCATGATCGGCATGCATGGTGAAAAGTCTGGCATAACTGGCTTCTGCAAAGTTCGGAAAAGACTTTTAGCTAAGCTTGGAACAAAATTCGAAGATTTTTCACACTCTGAAGAAAAGCTGTGCGGTCCAATGTTGGATGAGATATCGTGAGGCCAGCAAATCTGATGATTGAGTATCTGTGGCTAGCGGTCTGACGGTTAGACAATTTGGAATCCTGCGCCCTGCCCATTGCGAGACGGTTTTCTGCAAAACGCTGGTGGTGGGAAATTCAGTTGCTGCTTACACCGCTACCTTAGCAACCTTACAGGCGGGAGGGCAGGTGTGTTGGGCGCAAGCGGGGCCGTTAGACCTGGTCAAAACACTGAACCGCCAGCCGCGATCGCAACAGGCAGAATCATACTTTAGCTGGCGTCAGGGAAAGCGCATTTCCCCTTGGGAAGAGGCAACAGTGCTGTCTCAAAGTCAGCAGACTTTCTGGACTAACTGTCATCCTCAGCCAACATTGACGGCTGCACCGGTACCGCCGCCTTTAACCTCATCTGCAAACGAAACTGCCGTCACACCGGCCCTCCAGCAAACGAGGGAAAGGCAATTTCGGCAGGCGATCGCCCCCTACCTGCAAAGTCAACAATTAATCTTGATTCCCCGAGGCCTCCCGATTAGAGTCTTGTATTCTCAACAGCGAGGACAGCGTCGAGTGCACCAAGTCGTTTTTCAAGATGCGACAACGCGGCGACGGTTTCAAATTCACGCGCGCCTGATTTTGGATGCCACGACAGAGGGATACTTGCAAAAAGATTTGGCTGAGGCCTCTGGGGCGACGCTCATTCCCGAACATCGGCTGACCCTTGATGAGGCGATCGCCGGTGTTCGGCGAGAAGCGCGGGGACAGGTTTTTACCGACAGTATTGCCATCGTGATGACAACTGGCTTAGAGCAGCACTCTAAACCTCGCCCCTTATCGGTCCCGTTGCGATCGCGCATTTTGCAAAATACGGAGGGCTTTTTGAGTGTGAGTCTGCCGGGGTGTGACCCACAGCTACGCCCCCTGTTTGAGCACCCGACAGCTCAATGGGCGTTAGGTGAGGCAGCAGGGCTGATTGCGGCCCAGGCTGTTCAAGCTGGCGGCATTGAGGCCCTTAGAAAGGCTACCAATTGGCCATGGAAACTGCAGCAAACTCTAGTCCGTCAAGGCGTTCCTATTTTTGCGTTCGATGATGTCGCGCTGGATGATCCAGATTTTGAGGCCATTCAAATGGTGGCGATCGCGAACGTAGTGAGAACCATGCGCCGCCGTGATCTGAGCTTTCGCCCTGAGACGCCTGTTACCAAGGCCGTTTTAGCTTCAGCCTTGGCACGGTTGCCCAAGCCCGCATCTCAGGCAACCGACGATGTCACTCCACTCGTTGATGTGTCAGCAAATCACTGGGCCGAACCGGCCATTCACAGCGCGATCGCCAACCAGACCCTCATGCCAGAACAGTCAGACACCTTTGCCCCCAGCAAAGTGCTGACCAAACATCAGCTTTGGCAAGTGGTGCAGCCACTCTATCCGCTGCCCGCCCCCGCGCCCCCCTTTGTCCTTGATCATGCCCCATCCCAGCGGCGACATCTATCGCGATCGCTCTATCCGGTATGGCAATATCAACTGGGTCTTTAACCCGTAGCGCGCCATTCCCAGGCTAAGCAAGCTCCCAAACACGGATGAGGAACAGCCTGTGGTATCTGTAATGTGATGTTTAAGCATGGTAATCACGTTATGGATTTGATGAGTATGGTCGGGCAGGCAATTGAGCGCTCTGATACCGAAGCTAGCAACAACCTTATGGGAACCGTTTTGGGTGCGCTGAACAATGCCCCAGTGGAAAATAACAAAATTGGTGACGTGGCCCGAGGCTTTCAAAGTGAACTGCAAAAGCAAGGGAACGCCAGTTCTCTCATGGGTAGCCTGCAAACTGCCGCCACCACGGGTGCGATCAGTCAACTGCTAGGGTCACAGCAGGTGGCGGCGTTGGCCCAGCAGGTCGGCGTTGACCCCGCGATGGTAGAAAGCGTGACGCCGCTCATTGCCCAATTTCTCGTCAAGGGCTCTAACGCTCAAGGTGAGGGGTTGCTAGAGAAAGTGCTATCTGGCGATGTTGATCTTGGGCAAATGGCAGGAATGATCGGTATGGCTAGCAAGTTTATGTAGCGCCAACACGATTGCCGTTGCTGGTGGCAGCGGCAATCGATTTCTAGCACGAATCGATTAAGGAGATTTACAGGAAAGAATTTACCGCTTGTAGGGTGTCATTAGCGAAGCGTAATGCACCGCCGAATGGGTATGTTCATTGACAGAAATCTCCTAAGACCCCTTGTTGTCCACCAGGATTTGCAGAAACTGCTTTTGAATGTCCTGAATGTCCTGAACGTCCTGAATGTGGCCTAAATTCTGAAACTAAGGGAGCTGGTGGGCAAGTCCTGAAGGTGCCATCAATTGACAAACATCTCCTTTGATTTACCGGCTTAGATAAAGACCCGATGCTGGAGAGAGGGCATTTGCTGCCGCACTTGAGAAATGCGGGCTGGGTTGATTTCAGCGATCGCGACCCCGACATCAGCTCCGACATCATCGAGCACAATACCCCAGGGATCGATGATCATGGCGTGACCGTGGGACTGTCTACGACTGTTGTGGAAACCCGTTTGGGCCGGAGCAATGACATACGCCGTATTCTCAATTGCTCGCGCCTGCAGCAGCACTTGCCAGTGATCTTTGCCCGTAAACGCGGTGAAAGCCGCCGGAATCATGATGACTTCGGCCCCCATTTCGGAGAGATGGCGATATAACTCGGGAAAGCGAACGTCGTAGCAGACAGAGAGCCCCAAATGACCAAACTGTTTGGACGGATGAATTGCGGGTAAATTTTGCCCAGAGATTACGGTGCTCGACTCGCGGTAAGTATTGCCATCAGGAACGTTGACGTCAAATAAGTGCACTTTCTCGTAGCGCGTCAGTTCGCTGCCGTCAGCCCCAACTAGCAATGCAGTGTTGTAAAACTTGCCTCCCTGCCCTGGCACCGGATAGCCTCCACCCAGCAAGGTGATTTGGTAACGCTGGGCCATCTTCTTTAAAAACTGTTCGCTAGCGTCACAAATTTCCTGAGCGCGGATGCGTTTTTCGTCTTCTGCCCCTAAAAATGAAAAGTTCTCAGGCAGCGTGACCAGTTCCGCGCCTCGTTTGACGGCTAGGTCAATTAGATCTTCAGCTTGGGCCAGATTTTTCTCCAAATCTGGCACGCTGGTCATTTGTAAAGCTGCTGCCAGGTATGACTTCATGCGCGCTCGCCACCGAAACTAATAATTGACTTTCAATTTTACGCGGATTTGGACCGCGCTCCTGCTTCCCGTTGGAATCCTTACTGCTGCTCCACAGTGGCGAATAGCCATCGGCTTCGATGCAAGCTGTCAATAACGCACCCCCCAAATATGGATAGTGGCCACCGATCAGGATTGCTACTCTAGGGCTAATTTACAAAGTAAATCTTAGACAGCTGTTGATTTGTGGCCTGACAGAGGTTTCAGCGATTTGCTCCGCTTCATCGAGGTAGCTGAAAGGCTACGCGTGACTGTCTTTTAAGACGTTTGTAAAAATATCTTCTCAACGACATTGACTTGGTGTAAGGATGCCCAACTGATGGATATTGCGATCGCGCTCACAATTTCGTTTATGGCATTGTTCATCGCGGTTGAACGGGGCATTTTTATTGTCTGGCCATTGCTGCTGACGCTGGGGATCATGTTAGCGGTGTACTGGCGACGCGGCGTTGCCAGCGCCAACCTCTGGCACCACATGTATTCGGGGGTGCGGCAGTCGGCGGGGGTGCTGAGCATTTTGTTATTAATTGGTGCCGTCGTTGCGAGTTGGCTAGTTGCGGGTACCGTTCCCACGCTGGTGTATTACGGACTGCAGCTAATTCATCCCCAATATTTTTTGGTTTCAGCATTTGCTCTGACGGCTTTGGTCTCTACCCTATTGGGAACCTCCTTTGGCAGTGCCGGCACGATTGGGCTAGCGCTCATGATTATGGCGCGCGGGGCTGGCGTTTCAGAAGGGTGGACAGCCGGAGCCATCATTGCCGGGGCCTATGTCGGCGATCGCTGCTCGCCGATGTCGTCCAGTGCTCATTTAGTGGCGGCCATCACCAACACCTCACTACCCGACAATCTGCGATACATGGTCCAAACGAGTTGGGTCCCGCTAACGTTGTCTGCCGCCATTTATGCTTGGGCCTCTCGGCAGCATCCGCTAACCATTGTAGACAATTCACTGTTTGCGGCCATTCCAACCACGTTTTCGGTGCATTGGGTGACGTTACTGCCGGCAGTGCTGCTGATTGTCCTAACGCTGCTGCGGTGCCCCGTACGCAGAACTCTGTGGCTGAGCTTGGGCAGTGCGATCGCCCTGGCGCTAACAGTGCAAGCTCAATCTATTAGTAGCGTAATCGCTACGTTATTACTGGGAGCGCGCTTACCTCCTGACAACGAACTCAGCCTCATTTTTCAAGGGGGTGGGCTTTGGGCCATGAGCCAAGTTTGCAGTGTCGTGCTGGTTTCTACGGCCTTAGCCGGACTCCTCTCAGGCCGCGATACGTTTAATCATGTCGGCCAACTCCTGGCTCGCTGGCCCCGTCCTCGGGGACGGTTTGGCAGCACGGTGGCAGCAAGTTTGCTGACTAGTGCCTTTGGCTGCACTCAAACGATCGCGATTTTATTAACACAGCAAATTGTGCAACCGCAGTATGTCGCTACCCAGGCGGATGCCGATATCCTCGCCATTGACATTGAAAATTCGGCCGTTGTGATCGCCCCGTTAATTCCGTGGAATATTGCCGGGCTCGTGCCCGCCACGGTGATCTTGGCCGATGCGAGCTTTATTCCCTACGCGGTGTACCTTTATTTATTGCCGCTGTGGTACTGGTTATGGGGCACGCGGCAGGGGCGAGGGCGCGGTGTCTTACCCCAACCAGAGCCGCCCCAACCCCTTGCCGAGATCTGCCCTGAGCAAAGCAGTAACGTAGCCAAAAGCATAATCCAAGAGCGATCCCAAAGAAACTCTCATGCCCCTTGGCGATAGCCAGCTCTGTGAGTTATCACATAACTCGGACTTAACTCTGGAAAGGGCGTATTTTTGGTCTCAAGCCCCAAAGCCCCACTTTACTCATCAAAGTCGCTTTATGGATGCCTGCCAAAGCATAGTTTTTATCGATTTTTACTTTGGCTCGAAATCCGTAAATAGTGCTCTAGCCATTGCCAAGACAGTGAAATTCATGAATTTCACATGTTTTTCTTCAATACAGTTTTTCTTGATTCAGTAGTTGTAGCTAATTTTAACGAATCCGGATCGCGGCTGTCGGGTTTCTGGGCAGCCTGGTCTACAACACCGACTCAACCCCCTATTTTGAGATTGATTTCTGAGTCCAGCGACGATTTACGCTCAACGGTGAGCAGGAGTAGCAGCCTAATGGTGAGAGAACAAAATCGTGGACGTCTTGTCTTGCAAGCGATCGTGTTTTGGGTGATTGCTCCAGCGATCGCGCTGTCGCTCTTAATGTAACGAGACGCTCTCTAGAATCCTCAATGGGTCTGGTGGCCTGGAAGAGAACTTTCGTGAATGGCCACAACGCGCGGCAACTTTTCGCCCCAGGCGACTTTAGATCAACTGATTAACAGCACTTACAAGCCGCGAAGGCAAGCCGCGAAGGCAAGCCGCGAAGAGTCTCTCTTCTGGGTATTTTGACGCGATCTGCAGCAAGCATACTGTTGAGTTATTTTGCAGTGTGTGAATGCTGGGGTAACAGTCACCAATTTAAAGCGATCGCTGACTATAGTGAGTCTTACAGAAAACACAGAATCGTGATTGCAACGGCAATCATAATCACTCAAGAGTGAATCCTGCGTTGAAGGAAAGCGAGCGTTTACGGCAAAAGCCTCACGAGTAGTATAACACCTCACGACAGGAGACTCACTTAATGACTCTGGCATACTGGAAGTATGCCGGTCCGGCGCACATCGGCACACTCAGGATTGCGAGTTCCTTTAAAAACGTGCATGCCATCATGCATGCGCCGTTGGGCGATGATTATTTCAACGTTATGCGCTCGATGTTAGAGCGTGAGCGCAACTTTACCCCGGTTACCGCCAGCATTGTTGATCGCCACGTTTTGGCCCAAGGTTCGCAAGAAAAAGTCGTCGACAATATTGTGCGCAAAGATCACGAAGAAAATCCTGATCTAATTGTGCTGACGCCCACCTGTACCTCCAGCATCTTGCAGGAAGATTTGCAGAACTTTGTCGAGCGTGCCAGCTTAGATGCTCAATGCGACGTATTGCTGGCAGATGTGAACCATTACCGAGTGAACGAGTTGCAGGCAGCCGATCGCACCCTGCAGCAGATTGTGCAGTTTTACATCGAAAAAGCCCAGAAAAAAGGCGAGCTGCCAACCGAGAAAACGGCGCATCCCTCGGTCAATATCATCGGCATCACCACCTTAGGATTTCACAATAATCACGATCGCACCGAGCTGGTGAAGCTGATGGGCGATTTAGGCATCGAAGTGAATCTGGTGCTGCCGGATCAAGTTTCGGTTAATCAGATTAAGCAATTGTCTCGCGCCTGGTTTAACCTGGTGCCGTATCGTGAGGTGGGGCCAGCCACCGCTGCTTACTTACAGCAAATCTTTGATCAACCCACGGTCAACATTACCCCTATGGGCATTGTGGAAACGGCTCGCTGCATCCGCGCGATGCAAAAGGTGTTGAATGATCAAGGGGCAACGGTCGACTACGAGACCTTTATTGACGAGCAAACGCGGGTTGTGTCAAATGCCGCTTGGTTTTCGCGCTCAATTGACTGTCAAAATTTGACCGGCAAAAAAGCCGTCGTATTTGGTGACAGTACCCACGCCGCCGCTATGACCAAAATCTTGACCCGCGAAATGGGCATTCATGTCGTGCTCGCAGGCACCTACTGCAAATACGATGAAGCCTGGTTTCGTCAGCAGGTGGGGGAATACTGCGACGAAATTTTGATCAGTGAAGATCACGGCGCGATCGCCGATAAAATTGCGACTATCGAGCCAGCGGCCATTTTTGGCACGCAGATGGAACGGCACGTAGGCAAGCGTTTAGATATTCCCTGCGGGGTGATTGCCGCCCCCATCCATATCCAAAACTTCCCTGTGGGCTATCGTCCCTTTTTGGGATACGAAGGCTCTAACCAGCTAGTGGACTTGATTTACAATTCCTTCACCCTGGGAATGGAGGATCATCTGCTAGAGATCTTTGGCGGGCATGATACGAAGGAAGTCATGACCAAGACGATTTCGGCTGATTCGGATCTTACTTGGACAACCGATGCCCTGGCTGAACTTAAGCGCGTTCCTGGCTTTGTGCGCGGCAAGGTAAAACGCAACACCGAAAAGTTTGCCCGCGAACAAGGCCATGCCAACATCGACGTTGAGGTCATGTATGCCGCTAAGGAGGCCGTGGGTGCCTAATTAGCCATTACCTGAAGCAATGCGCCCCTCTAATCATGTAACTTGTCTCTGCAACGGTGTTGACTTTGACTCTGCTCAAACCACCGCGTTTTAGGGATGGTTCCTCATCTATCTGATGACAGGTATCTGATAACAGGTATTTGATGATAAGGAATCGCTCACTCGCAGGCTGTCCTGCCCTAAGCCATGGATATTCAAAACTTGAGCGAGGCACAAGAAATTCTGACCTTCTGGTTTGATGATCCCAGCATTCCTGACAGTGCCTATGGACAGCAGCGCAAAATCTGGTTTCGCAAGGATGCCAGGTTTGATCAACACGTTCGCGATCGCTTTCTCGCCACCTATCAACGAGCCCGCCAGGGCGAATTTGACACCTGGCTCGAACAGCCGCGGGCAGCCCTCGCCCTCACGGTCTTGCTAGAGCAGTGTCCTCGTAACTTCTTTCGCGGTACTGCTCGCTGTTTTGAAGCCGATGCGCAAGCGCTAGCCGCAGCTGACGTGGCGATTACTCGTCAACATGACTTGGCTTTGCTCCCGGTTGAGCGGATGTTTCTCTATCTGCCATTTGAACACAGCGAGAACATCGAACATCAGCAGCGAGCCGTTAGCTTATTTGAAACCCTGGTGCGATCGGCGCCAGAGTTTCAGTCAACCCTTGACTATGCCTATCGACATCGCGATGTGATTGGGCAATTTGGCCGCTTTCCTCATCGCAACGACAGCCTCCAACGCCAGAGTACAGCAGCGGAAATTCTGTTTCTCAAACAGCCTGGCGCTCGGTTTTAGCTACCGTCTCGACTGGCACAATGAAAAAGCCGATAACGAATTCGTTATCGGCTTAGGAGTAAGACATGACTTCTCGATGGAAGCAGCGATAAAAAGCAGCAGAATATAAAGTGATCTCAACAAAAAGCGATTGCTCTCAGACCTAACGTCCTAGTGCCCTAGCTGTATTTAACTATGAGCCAGCCGTTACCGCCGTCGGTTGTTCAGTTTCGACACTCAGGGCGATTTGCTTTTCCCAAGGAGACCTCTCTTCAGGATCCACAACTAAGCGATCGCACGGAATCGTATCAGACAAGATTGCACTCGCCATCATGCCAGTATGAATTTCAAGCTGGCCATGGGATAGTGCTTCAAACATCAGTCGCTGACCTGGAAAGACAACGCGCTCAAAGTACCAGTCACGAATATTAGTAATTCGAACAATTTGCATTTTGCTAGTGGCATTTAC
>ERZ1740058.1312-NODE-1312-length-12286-cov-20.284686_pt1 | contig 12286 bp, 11 predicted proteins | sample MGYA00581745_ERZ1740058 | MGnify/ENA primary metagenome ERZ1740058 (study PRJEB43018, sample SAMN04849742) | marine metagenome | isolation source: floating plastic debris | place: Pacific Ocean | collected 2008-08-30 | study: EMG produced TPA metagenomics... | reverse complement strand
CCTACTATCAGCGGATGCAGTTGCTCGAAGAAGACCGTCAGCAGCTCCAGCGGGCTATGGCTCAGCTCGAAGACAAAACTCGCTCGGCAATTGAGTTTGTATTTTTCAACGGTCTATCACGCAAAGAAGTGGCCGAGCGCATTGGTGTCAGCCCGATGACCGTCACCCGCCGAATTCAGCGCGGTATCGATCAGATGATTACCTATCTGCATCCCCAAACCTTGCAAACCGAGCCGTAGGCTCTGTCCTTTAGGACGTTTTGACTGGGTCGATCGCGACCAGACTTGCGTATAGGGTGTGTTAAAGGAGCGTAGCAATTGCTATGCTCCTTTTCTTGTGGCGATAAATTTTGGCGGTAGTCCATCACGCCAGCAGCAGCCGGTCGTTCAATCATGGTGGCGATCGCTGCCGTGATGTTTGATTTTGATTAATAGGTAATCCCCCTGGTCAGGCACTGCTCGACCCAGGAGCAGCCCGGTTGAGCGAGGATGTGGGTGGTGTTATCGGCCACTGTAGCGTTCTACCGCAAATGGCTCACCTCGCGGATGATAGCCATTTCTTTCCCAAAAACCAAGATTTTCTTGGGGCAGAAACTCAATGCCACTAAGCCATTTGGCACTCTTCCAGGCATAGAGATGGGGGACGACTAGCCGCATCGGGCCACCGTGGTCGGCCGGTAAAGGTTCGCCGTAGAGCCGGTGTGCCAAGAAATTCTCTGGTCGATTAAAGTCTGCCAGGGTCAAGTTGGTCGTGTAATCGCCAAAGCAATGCAGCAACACATGGGTGGCCGACGGCTCCCGGTTCAGCGTCGCCAAAAAGTCAGGCACCGCGATACCCGTCCATTTGACATCCAGCTTTGACCACGTCGTCACACAGTGAAAGTCTGCTGTGAAATCCTGCTGAGGCAGGGCCATCAGGTCTTCCCAGGTATAGGTTTTGCGCTCAGCTTTGCCCCAGGTTTTGAGACGCCAATCAGCGGTGGAAATCTGCGGGGTGTCGCCATAGGTCAACACCGGAAATCCTTTGGCCAAGTGCTGACCGGGGGGAACGCGATCGCTCATTTCGGGACCAGGTTTCTCAAAAAATTTCATCGCTTTACCTTGCAGACAGGAGGGCGGGCGAGCCAAGCAGAATTGCTATCTGGCTGATGAACCGGTGATAGTAACCCCTCAATTTTGACGCTCAGCCAACAGTACGAGTTTAATTGGCGCTGACGATAATCGGCGTGCCGATCGCAATTTCGGCAAACACTTCTTGAATTTCGTGATCGCGCATTCTGACACAGCCGTGAGAAACGGCCTGACCCACGAGATCTTCTTGATTAGTGCCGTGAATACCAATGTGATAGCCATCGTCGTAAGTAAAACCAATCCAGCGGCTACCAAGGGGATTGTCTGGCCCAGCAGGTACGGCTTCGCCGGTAATCGGATGTTGCCACAGCGGATCTTGCCGCAGGTCTAAAACGGTAAATTGGCCTGTGGGGGTCTCCCAATCGGCTTGCCCGACGGCAATGTCATAGCGCTTCACTAATTCGTCGTCTACGTAGAATTCGAGCTGTCGGGACTGCAGCCGAATGATCAGCTTAGGCTGATGCACCATGCTGACGATGGGAGACTGCTCGAGAAACATGCCTAGACGGCTGACGCGGGAAAACTGTAGCGGGGTCGCGACTTCGACTCGCCCTTGCAATATGCGCCATTCTGCCGCCAGCAATAGCCCAGCAGCTCCAAAACACAGCAGCATAATGCTTCGACGAATGGGCGGATTAGTCAGCATACTCTCATCAGATCCTTGTTTTAAGGATATCGAGGTTCTTGAAATGAGAGCACTATTTTTCAAGATTAAGCAGCTGAGAGACTGCCATTAGCAGGTTTGGGAAAGGTATGATTGGCAGCATTTAGACCTCGTTGTTTTATGGAATGGCAGCGGCAGCAATTTATCGTCACAGACCAGCGAGCCGTCTTAAATGATGAGCTAATTCATCGGTTTTTAAGCACTGAATCCTATTGGGCAAAGGGCATTGCCAAAGCGACGGTGGTGAAATCGTTGGATCAATCGCTTTGTTTTGGTCTGTTTGAAATGCATCCGTCAGGGACACATTCGCAAATTGGGCTGGGGCGCGTCATCACCGATCGCACCACATTTGCCTACCTGGCCGATGTGTTTGTCCTGCAGCAATATCGAGGTCAAGGGCTGGGCAAGTGGTTAGTGGACTGCATTTTGAGCTACCCCGATTTGCAGGGACTACGCCGATGGATGCTAGCCACCGGGGATGCTCATGAGTTTTATCGTCGCTATGGCTTTACAGAAAGTCCCGTAGGCCGGTTGATGGAAAAAGTTGATGCCGAATTTCTCAAAAACTCAAGCTCTCAATGAATCAGCCATCTGATGATTGAAGGCCAATCGTTTGTTTTTGGGGGCTATCCTGAGCCTGCACCCGCATCGTCGGTGTCTACACATGGCATCGTAGAAGCATCATTTTGAAAGTTAAGCCAATTGTTTCAAGCTGGCTGAAAAAGACACTCTCTAAAACCAAGCTACAGATCTGGCTCCCCTGCCCCTCGGCTCCCCTGCGTTGCCAAGATTGCCGATCACTGAGAACTGGTATAAAGCCCTGCCTGAATGCCGATGAGTCAGTCGCAAAGCAGTATTGAGGTTGAGTCAGTAGCAACTGCTGCCTAAGCTTCTACTGACTGGAGCTGGTCAATCAGTGCGTTCACTCGTTCCTTTACCTCATCTCGCACACGGGGAAAGATTTCTGGCTGCTCTGCCGGGTCATCTAGCTGCCAGTCATCAAAGTGTTCGCGGGTGAGCCACTCTGGGGGCAGGTTGACGCCGCAACCGCAGAGGGAAATGACCGCGTCAAAGTCTTCTGGCTTGAACTCACTCAGGGCATTCGACGTCTGGTCGCTAATGTCGATGCCGATGTCTTTCATCGTGGCGATCGCCTCGGGCCGCACCTGGCTTGCTTCTAAACCAGAGCTGGTCACTGTAATCTTGCCAGCCCCTAAAGTCTTGGCAAAGCCTTCCGCCATTTGAGAGCGAGAGGAGTTTTTCTTGCAGACAAACATGACTCGTTTCATTCAATTGCTCCAGGCTTAGGTTTTATCAATGCTGCAATCTATGACGGCTTCGATCACCATCAATCCCCAAATCAAGCCAAACCGCACCCGCTGCGATCGCTGAATTCGGTAACCGGCCGTAACTAACAATTTCTGCAGTTCTGCCTCGGTGTAACAGCGCTTGTGAACCGGGTCAAACCAGCCCAGCACCCAATCACACAATCGACAAACCACAAAATCGCGACACCAATCTAACAGGATGACTCGACCGTTAACCTGCAGCACCCACTGCATTTCTCCCAAAACCGCATCAGGGTCATCAAAGTAGTGGAAGGCATTCGCGCAAATCACGACATCAAACTGTGGGTGCGACCAGGGCAACGCTGAGGCCGACGCCTGCTGAAAGCTGACGTAGGGAGAGTGGGCACATTTTTGCTGTGCGATCGCCAGCATCTGAGCCGAAAAATCGACCCCCACCATGACCTGCTGAGGATGCTGGGCCGTGAGTCGGCGTTCTAGCTCGCCAGTGCCGCAGGCCACATCCAGCACCTTTTCTCCAGGAGCAATCACGGCCCACTCGATCAAAAACGACAGGGTGTTGGTGATGTAGAACTGCCAGCGCTGATCGTAAATCTGAGCGAGGCGATCGTATTGCTGCTGCACTAAGGTTTCCATGCGGCTTACCCGAGGGGACGAGCGCAACGGGGATCGGGCAGCGTAGCTTTTTCGGGCTCACGGGGGAACCAGAACGCCGTCTTTTTGCAGACCTCCACCAGCATCAGCATCAACGGCACTTCAATTAGCACACCCACTACGGTCGCCAAGGCCGCACCCGAGTTGAGGCCAAACAGAGTGACTGCCGTGGCGATCGCTACTTCAAAGTGGTTACTCGCCCCAATCAACGCGGCCGGAGCCGAGTCTTCGTAGAACATCCCCATTTTTTGAGCCGCGACATAGGTGATGAGAAAAATAAAATTGGTCTGAATCAACAGCGGTACGGCAATTAGCACAATGTGCAGCGGGTTGCGCACAATCAGATCGCCTTTGAAGGCAAACAACAGCACCAGCGTTGTTAGCAGGGCCGCGATCGAAATCGGGCTGAGATACTTCAAAAACACATCATTGAACCAGGCGCGGCCCTTGTGGCGCAAAATCCACGTTCGTGAAATTGCGCCGGCCAGCAGCGGTAGGCCCACATACACCAGCACCGATAGCACAATCGTTTCCCAGGGCACCGCCAGGTTGTTCGCGGCCAGCAGCCAGCGGCCTAGCGGCGCATAGAGAAACAGCATAGCTAGCGAGTTGATCGCCACCATCACCAACGTGTGGCCCTGATTGCTGAAGGAAAGATAGCCCCACATCAAGACCATCGCCGTGCAGGGGGCGATGCCCAGCAAAATGGTGCCCGCAATATACGAGTCCGCCAGCGCCACTTCGGTGCCGCGAATCATTTCAGTGCCCGATAGCAAAGGGCGAAATAGCCAACCGAGAAAAAACTGGGAGAACGCCACCATCGTGAAGGGCTTGATCAGCCAGTTCACCACTAGCGTCAGCACGACGGGCTTTGGGGCCTGGGCCGCCCGCTTCGCTTGGGAAAAGTCAATTTTCACCATGATGGGATACATCATGAAAAACAGGCAGACCGCGATCGGAATCGAGACCTGATAAAGACTCATCGCATCCAATGCAACGGCAACGCCTGGAAACAGTCGGCCCAGCAGGATGCCACCGACGATGCACAGGGCGACCCAAACGGTGAGGTACCGTTCAAAAAAGCTAAGTTGACCGCCCGCCTGAAACGGTTGAGCACGGGTATTAGAACCAGAGGACATAGTCTTCCTAATGGTGAGGGTACGGCGAAGCGGGAAGGCATGAGCGAGGGAACGGCGGCAATCAGGTCGCCGCGATCGCCGATCGTTTCAACTTCAACTGTTGTCACACAGTGTTTAAGAACTCATGAAAGCTGCTTTAAGCGCTGTGTAAATCTATCGCAGCCGAAGTCAGTCAATGGCGGAGAACAGACTCAACAGAGTTGAATACGGTCATCACCCTTGAATTCGTTTCAACCATAGTTGATTCGTTTGGATTCTGTCAATCAAGACGAGGCGATCAGTTGCGGCGCAGGCGTTGCTGAATTACGGTATGAATTCGCCCCCCAGCCCCCAATTCTGGGGGAGTCAGATTTCTCAAAGTCCCCCAGAATATAGCCCTCCGGGCATTCAAGAAAGGAGGATTTAGGGGCGAGATCACTGGCACCTCAGATAGATCCAGACTTCGATTCAGCCACGCCGCAGCGCATACCGATTCTCTGAAGCAAGGCTGCAAATCTGCCCCGCCCTGCTCAGCTCCTGCGTTGCCAAGATGGCATGAGGAGTCCGAGCCTTGAGAATCGGGATGACGGATGTGAGCCACAAGATTTAATTCCGCGACAGTATCGTGCTCAAAAACACTGGTATGGCTGACGTTAAACGCGATCAACTTTTACAACTCGCTGGCGTCACAAACCCGAGTCGGTAGCTGAGGACTGTAGCGACGGAACTCAGCCAGATATTGTTCTAATTCCACCAGTTGAGATAGATTCAGCCGATAGTAAATCCATTTGCCCTGCTGCCGAGAACGAACGATGCCAGCATTTTTGAGGGTTTTCAGATGAAACGATAGCTTTGACTGCGAGACGTTGAGGCGATCGCACAAATCACAGACACACAGCTCCTGTTCTTTCAGCAGTTCAATCACCTCAACCCGCAATGGCTCTGCCAGAGCTTTTAAGACTGACACGACATCGAAGGCAGTGTTTTGCAGAGCTTTTTGCATCAAGGGAGGTTGAAATGAGCAGCAGTTTTAGTGTAGCAAGGAAATTCACTCCAACAAGCATTTCTAAGCCTCGACGCTCGCTGACGGTGAAGCTTACGTCCCATTCACTAAACCAGCCGAAAAACCTGGCAACACTGCCAAAACGGATACTGCTCGCGAACTGACGGGCGTGAGATCGCGCCACTAACGGCAACGTGTCTGAATTAGAACACCACTAAGGCTGTGGACACAGCGATGACAGATCACCGTAATAGGCTAAGAAATTGTAGTTGGTGAGGGAACAGAGATCGGCTTGAATGATATCTTGTTGCTGCTCATAGCTAAATTCCAGCGGCGTTTGACCCAGTAAAACTTCCAGTAGGCTGGGCTGATCGAAGCCAATCCGCACGAGCTGGTAATCGTCTTCCAGCTCTAGAGAGTCGGCTAATGCCGCGATCGCCTCAGGGCGACCACTCGTTTCGTCAATCAGGTTGTACTGCTTGGCCTGCTCAGTACCAAAAATGTAAGCCCCCATCTCATTGCGCAGCGTTTGCTCGGAGATATCACGGGTGCTAGCGATGTGGGTGACAAAATTGTCGTATTCGCTGTTGATGTTGGTCCGCAGGACTGAGAGTTCTTCTTCCGTTGGCTGACGAAAGGGATTGCCTAGGTCTTTGCCCTTGCCCGCAGATACCACAAACTGCTGAATGCCATCTTGGGTGGTGACGCCGCCGCCAAACAAACCGCCATCTAGCGCGACCGGGTTGTTAAAGAAAACGAGTGTTGGGCCAATGACGCCAATGCTGCCGATAATGCTACCGGGAGCCGCAAAAATCTTGTCGGCGGCCACCATCGACCAAACTCCCCCCGAAGCTGAGATCCCTTCGATGTAGACATAGACGGGATTTTCCGTCGCTTCTTTATAGTCCACTAAGGCTTCGTAAATGACGTTGGAACCCACCACCGTGCCGCCCGGTGTGGAAACTCGGAGAAACAGACCCTCAATGCGATCGTCTTCGGCAACTTCTTCTAGCAGGCTTTGTAACTGATAGGCATAGGTCACACCCGAATCGAGGCCAAAAAATCCCCCGTTAGAAGGCGTATTGAGGATCGGGCCGTTGATGCGGAGCTGCAGCAAATAATTGTCGCTGTCCTCGTCGCCGTCTACGTATCTCAATTCAAAGGCATCGTCGTCGGTGTTATCTGAGCTTTTGGGAATACCGGGGATACAGCCTGCGGCCCCAAGACTCACCATGCCGAGCCCAGTCAATACAGCCAACCACCGAACAAATCGATTCATGAAGCCTCATTCCTACAGAGAAACGTAACGAGTCTTTCTACAATCGCTATGTTAGAAGCTAATTACCGGTTTTGGGGTTGAGGCAATTTAATTTTGGGGCGAAATCATGCTCAAAACCAGTCAATTAGCAGACCTCATTTCTCTTGTGGGCCAGGCTCGCCCTGAACAATCGGTAAACATCCCTGAGTTCAGGACTTTTCGCCTAAACCCCTGCTCTCGGCAACCGATGTTTACGACAAGCTTTCAGCGGGGTTAAACCCTGGTGCTCAAGAGGCTGTTTTTGAGCACCTGCTTAATCGTGAAAGTGGTCAATAATTGCCTGAGCAAACTCAGAACACTTCAGCGGCGGCTCGACCTTGGGCTCCATCATGCGAGCCAGGTCATAGGTAACCTCGCGGTTAGAGATCGCCGCACCCAGGCCGGTTTTAATCAGGTCAGCGGCCTCTTGCCAGCCCATATATTCCAGCATCATCACCCCAGATAAGATGACTGAGCCGGGGTTGATGCGATCAAGCCCCGCATGCTTGGGAGCAGTGCCGTGGGTCGCTTCAAAAATCGCGCAGGTGTCGCCAATATTCGCCCCTGGCCCCATGCCCAAACCGCCGACGATCGCCGCCGCTGCATCCGACAAATAGTCGCCATTCAGGTTCATCGTGGCCAGAATGGAATATTCGTCAGGGCGCGTTTGAATTTGCTGAAAGATACTATCGGCAATGCGATCGTTCACCATGATCTTGTCTTTCCATTTACCACTGCCATGGGTGGCCCAAATGGCCTCTAAAATCGCCTCAACTTCCTGCCGGGCTTCCGCCTGCTTGTCTGCCGTCAGAGCGTCGTAGCCCGGTTCAATCTTGCGTGCATTGTCTTCAACCGAGATGTCGGGGTTGGCCTCTTTGTTGCTGAGCACCCAAGATTCCCGCTCAGTCACGCACTCATCGCGAAACTCCGACGTTGCTAGCTCATATCCCCAGTCGCGAAAGGCTCCCTCGGTATATTTCATAATGTTGCCCTTGTGCACCAGGGTCACCTGCTGCTTTTCGGGGGGCAAGCGCAAGGCATGCTTGATGGCGCGGCGCACCAAACGCTGGGTACCCGATTTGCTGATGGGCTTAATGCCGATGCCGGAATCGAGACGAATTTTTTTATTGCCATGTTCGGGCGTGGCGGGAATCAATTCCTCATTCAGTAGCTTGATGAGGCGATCGCCAATTTCGTTACCCTGCTTCCACTCAATACCCAGGTAGATATCTTCGGTGTTCTCGCGATAGACGATAACGTCGAGCTTTTCGGGGCTTTTGTGGGGTGAAGGTGTGCCCAAATAATATTTGCAGGGGCGCACACAGGCATACAAGTCATTAATCTGCCTCAGCGCCACGTTCAACGAACGGATCCCGCCACCAATGGGAGTCGTGAGTGGCCCTTTGATCGCTATGCCAAAATCGCGGATAGCCTGCAGGGTGTCTTCCGGCAGATATTGGTACTGGCCGTACTGCTCGCAGGCTTCGTCGCCTGCATACACCTTGAACCAGACAATGCGACGGCGATCGCCGTAGGCAGCGGCAACGGCAGCATCAAAGACTTTTTGCGCGGCTGGCCAAATATCAACGCCGGTACCATCACCCCGAATGAAAGGAATGATGGGCATATCAGGAACCACCGGCTCGCCCGCCGCGAAGGTAATCTTTTCGCCAACGGTCGGGGGGGTAATGCGTTCGTACATAGCTAGGCTAAAAGGATGAGGGGTTACACGTTGTCCACTTTACATTGTGAGCCGCCGTCGAAATCTGTCAGTGCTGACGAATACGGAAAAGTGTCCGTGCTTCCCTGGGGTCATAGATTTTTCGCTTGACCTAGCGACCATGGAGATTATAGGCCAGCAGTTTCTCTCCAGCTATGAGAATAGTTTTACCCGGCTCAGCCTGTAGCGATCGCCCATTGCCGCCATGAGCGGGTTTCACCATTGTCATCGGGCCGTGCTGTATCGGGCTAAAAATCCGATGCCTCTACAGAGACAGGAAACCGCCAGTCCACCATTCCCGATTAGCCATAGCGCTGATGCGGTCGAACTGATGCTCAGAATCGGGCTCGCTCAACGCCCGATTTACCGATGGATTTGGTTTAGTCGACGGTTGAGTTGTAGGATCAGGATAGAGCACAGAGTCCCTCATTGCCTGCCCAGGCACCGCTTCGGCACGTTATTCTTTGGGTAGGGAATTTTAGTTACCAAACATGAGCAGTTCTATCGCTGACAATTCGCCCTCCTCTTTAGAACTGTTGGAATCGCTGAAAAGCCAACTGCGAGAGACTTCGTTGAAGCAGCAGCTCTCCATCTTGCCCCAGCTCATAGATGCAGGCCCTGCCGGATATCAGATCCTGATGGACTATCTGCTTGAGATTAAGGATCAACCTGCCGCTGCGTGGGTAGCGGGGCGAGCGCTGCAATTGCTGCACCCAGTCTCCGATCCTGACGTCAGTACCTTTCTCAACACTCATTTTGCCCAGGGCCTGGTGCCGCTACCGGCTACCTGCGCCGTTGACTACACCGACATTCAGACCGCCCTCATGGCTCAAGCCTTTGAACAGGCTGATCGCCTCACCCTACAAAAGATGTGCGAGCTCGCGGGGGCTAATGCCGTCAAACGTAAATGGCTCTATTTCACTGAGATCAACATCTTTCCCGTCGTTGATTTGCAGACTTTAGATCGGCTGTGGCTCACCTATTCCGCTGGGAACTTTGGCTTTTCTAAACAGCGAGAAATTTGGCTCGGCGTTGGCAAAAATTGGGAAAAGCTGTGGCCCAAAATTGCCTGGAAAGACGACAACACTTGGGCTCGCTATCCGGGTGAATTCATTTGGAATCTGCAAGCTCCGGCGGGCCATTTACCCCTCACCAATCAGCTCCGAGGCGTCCGAGTGATGGACGCGTTGTTAAATCATCCCGCCTGGCAAACTGAGCGTCCGTAAACAGAGCGACACTTGGTAGCGGCCAGGAATGGCCTCAAAGCAGTAAGTCTTGAGCTTCTTGCAATTGCGTTTGCCAGACGCGTTGGCCCAAAGTTATGAGCAGCAGCGCGATCGTCACCATCGCCAAGATGCCGGCAATCAAAAATTCGCTCGTAACCGGCTGCACCCCGAGAGCCAGCACCATCTCTGATATGGCCAAATAGGCGAAATACATAAAGATGCTCAGTTCGACCCACGACCCGATCGCGGTAAACCGAGCCAAACCAACAGCGTTGTCAAACTTTTTGGCTTGCCAGTAGCGGCGCAGGAGAATGGCTGGCCAGGCACTCAACATCACCAGGCCAAACACCACGAACCCCACCAGCGGAAAGCTACCTAAAACTTGAGCTTGACTCCACTGCGCCGTGGCGGCAGTTTTGCCTGGCCCGGTTACCAGGGCATCAATGGAAACGGCCCAGACGGCAGCCCAAAAGCGCGAATGCTGTGATAAGAACCGGTAGAACAAGTCATCGTTGGCGTCGTTATCGTCGTCGGCATCCGCGTCATTGTCTAAACCGGCAATATCGCGCACCACATCATTGATAAACCACACCATCACGACAAAACCCGCCCCATAGATGCCTGCCTTGAGGGAGGGAAAGGAGCTAGCGGCATACCAAAGCCCAATCAGCCCAATCATTGGAAACACTGTATGGGTAAAGCCGATCGCGGCCGCCCAGGTTAAGGCATCTCTGATGGTTTCAAATCGTTTGAATCGGCCAATGGTGGCAATGACCGCGTCAGCGGCAATGCCGACCCCGATCGCCCCGTTAATGAGTAAGTACTGCAGATTGGCCGAGGAATAAAACAAGATAGCGGAGCGTTCTTTAGAAACGGAGGTTAGGTCAGTCGCAGGACAGGGCTGAGATCGAGGATGGGTTCCTGCCGACTCGTCAAGGGGACGCAGCCCGTTTTACGAGCAGGCACCTTCCTTAGGGTAGAAGACTTTCTGCCCTGAAAGTCCCCCAACCGGGAATTCGCATCGATTTGATCACAGTCATGGGGAGGGCGATCGCCTATTGCTTCATAAAGGCCGAGTCGCTTTTGATGACGTCTCGTCCCGTAATCAGTCGAGCGCCCTGGTTGCGCGTGAAAAAGTTCCACATCCACTGAGTCATGACGATGACCTTATTATCAAACTCGATGAGGAACATGACATGCACCAGCGCCCAAACCACCCAGGCGGGGAAGCCAGTCAGCTTCGTCCAGTTCAGATCTACCACGGCAGAGCTGCGACCAATAATGGCGAGGCTACCGCTGTCGGTGTAGTGAAAGGCCGGAGTCGGTTTGTCGCGCAGGCGATCGCTAATCAACCGGGCGACGTATTTGCCCCCCTGCATGGCAACTGGAGCGACCCCCGGCAGGGGCTTGTCGTCTTGGTGAGCGTAATGGGCCAAATCGCCAATCACATAGATGTTGGGATAGTTCGGCACGCTGAAGTCGGGCTCTACCATAATGCGGCCCGCGCGATCGCTGGGGGCGTTAGTCTTGGCGCACACCACCTTACCGAGGGAAGAGGCCCGCACGCCCGCCGCCCACAAAACGGTATGCGCGCGAATGGTTTCCTCGGTGTCGCCACTCTTAAAGGTGACCTGCTCACCCTCTAACGAAGTCACAAAGGTCTGGGTACGCACCTCAATGCCCAGCTGCTGCAGATCCTGAGCCGCTTTTGCCGATAGGGAGGGCGCAAAGGGGGGCAGCACTCGATCCATCCCTTCCACCAAAATGATTTTGGTCTGCCTCGGGTCAATACTGCGAAAGTCCTTTTTCAGGGTGTGATAGGCCAAATCGGCGATCGCTCCGGCCATCTCTACCCCAGTCGGACCAGCACCGACGATGACAAAGGTTAAAAGAGCGGCCTGAATCTCCGGGTCAGGCTCTAACTCGGCTTTTTCAAAGGCCAGGAAAATGCGGCGACGCACTTCGAGGGCATCTTCAATGGTTTTAATGCTAGGTGCGATCGCTTCCCAATGGTCATTGCCAAAATAATGGTGAGCGCTGCCGGTGGCCAAAATCAGACTGTCATAGGGTACGACATCGCCATCTTTAAGCGTGAGTTGCTGCGCGTCAGGATCTAACTCGGTCACCTCGCCCAGCAAAACCTGCGTGTTTTTTTGGCGATTGAGCA
>ERZ1740058.1311-NODE-1311-length-12295-cov-9.481454_pt1 | contig 12295 bp, 11 predicted proteins | sample MGYA00581745_ERZ1740058 | MGnify/ENA primary metagenome ERZ1740058 (study PRJEB43018, sample SAMN04849742) | marine metagenome | isolation source: floating plastic debris | place: Pacific Ocean | collected 2008-08-30 | study: EMG produced TPA metagenomics... | reverse complement strand
GGCTTTTGACGATGCGCTCTGCCGTTTGCCAGTCGCTGTGAGCATCCCCCGCCTTGCCTAACAGCACCCGGTTTTGATACAGCTCATAGGCGATTTGCTCGATATATTCTTGCTGCTGCGCCTCACGACTTTTACGAGGGGTGGCTTTCCGCTTCCAGCTCCAGAGCATCGTTAGTTATCCGATCAACTGCCCTAGTGTTAGCCATCAACCATACAATCCCCAAGAGTTACAGAACTTCTTCAAGTTGCACAGCTAAGACCATCCCCCTTGAATGGCTCCATAACAGCCGCAGTCTTTGCCTATTTAATTTCAGTCGGGAGGATTATCCGTCGGCCAGAAGTTAGGGCCACGGGGCACATATTGCCTATCGCTGATTTTTTCGACCGCCCTCGATAGGGTGGCGATCGCGCCGAATTTGAAGCATGGCAAGCGCAAGGTTACACCCAATAGCATTTTAATGAGCTGAAATACACTCGAAGTAGAGTGGTTTTCTGTCTGGCAAAAACTCTGGTTCGATAACGGTGAAATTGTGCGGCGGCAGATAACCTCGCACTCTTACAGATAACTTATGATGTTCCGTCTGCACCAATGCCTGGTTATGCATTCGGCTTGGCTGTCTGGCAGAGAATCACCTAAATTGCATCTAAGCCAACTCGATAGGACTCTCACAAGGTTCATAATCAGGGCAATGTCGGCAAGCCCAACTCTTTGAGGAAGGCGTTGTGCTTGTTCTGTGCGATTTTGATCTGTTGCTCCAATGTAACCAACTCGCCATGAACGGCCTGCATATCAATCGGCTCTTTCGGCTGAGCGGTGCTGATGTATCGAGAAATATTCAGGTTGTAGCTATTCTCCTCAATTTCCTCTACGGGAACAGGACGAGAATACCGCTCTTCCTTTTTGCGGAACTGGTAGGTGTCGAGAATTTTCTTGATGTGGTCTTCCAGTAGGCGGTTTTGTCGCTTACCTTTCTCAAATTGCTCACTGGCGTTGATGAACAGTACGTCATCAGGCTTTTTGCACTTTTTCAGCACCAGGATACAGACCGGGATGCCGGTGGAGTAGAACAGATTGGCCGGTAGGCCGATCACAGTGTCAATGTAGCCATCTTTCAGCAATTTGGTGCGAATGCGGGCTTCTGCTCCGCCTCGGAAGAGCACACCGTGAGGGAGGATGATGGCCATGACGCCATCGTCTTTGAGGTAATGGAAGCCGTGCAGCAGAAAGGCAAAGTCGGCGGCAGATTTGGGCGCGAGGCCGTAATTTTTGAAGCGCATGTCTTCGCCCAGAGCTTCGGTGGGTTCCCAGCGATAGCTAAAGGGCGGATTGGCGACTACGGCATCGAACTTAGGCATTTTGGCGGGATTCATTTCCTTCAGCCAGTCCCATTCGTTGGTGAGGCTGTCGCCGTGGTAAATCTCAAACTCTGTATCCTTAACCCCATGCAGCAGCATGTTCATGCGGGCCAGGTTATAGGTGGTGATGTTCTTCTCTTGGCCGTAGATTTTGCCGATGCCGCGTTTACCGAGGCGATGCCGGACGTTAAGCAGCAAAGAACCGGAACCACAGGCAAAGTCGAGGATATTATCGATGTGGCTGCGCTTGCCGGTGGCGGGTTCTTGGCTGTCGAGGGTGACAATGCCGGAGAGGATGCTGGAAATCTGCTGCGGTGTGTAGAACTCGCCTGCTTTTTTGCCGGAGCCGGAGGCAAACTGACCGATTAGATACTCGTAGGCATCGCCCAGGGTGTCGCTATCGGTCGAAAACTCGGCTAACCCTTCAGCGATCGCCTTGATGATGGTGCAGAGTTTGGCATTGCGGGCCGGGTAGTCCTTGCCCAGTTTTTCCGAGTTCAGGTTGATTTCGGAGAAGAGGCCGTTAAAGGTGCTAGAAAAGGATTCTTCTTCGATGTACTTGAACCCTTTTTGCAGAGTTTTAAGTAGTTCGCTGTTTTGGGTGCGAGCCAACTCAGCAATATGGCTCCAGAGGTACGCTGGCTGAATCACATAATGCAATTTGCGGCGCATCTGTTTTTCAAATTCAGCGGTATCGTCTGGGTTCTGGTCGTACCACACCGACAGGGGGGCGCGTCGATCGCCCTCTTCTAGTTTTGGATAGTCGCTACCGAGTTCCTTTTGGGTGGCTGCCTCGTAGTTGTCGGAGAGGTAGCGCAGGAACAGGAAAGAGAGCATGTAGTCGCGGAAGTCATCGGCGTTCATCGCCCCGCGCAGTTGGTCGGCAATGCCCCAAAGGATGCTGCCCAATTGTTTTTGGTCTTGTTCGGTCATGACGCTTCTGCTTCCTCGGATGCTGCCGCAAATAGGTCGGAGTTAAAGGGGTATCGGCTCAAGAAATCATTCAGGATTTTTCTGAAGTAGGCTTTGTTTTCATCTAGCATTTCCCTGGGCTCATACAGGGAATAACCATCGTGGCTGAGGAGGTTGATCACCCGAGCATAGAGGATGCCCTCGGGGTCGTCGGCATCCTGTTTGATGCAGGCTGCAAAACCAGAATAGCCGTGAAAACTCGCCGACTTTTCCAAGATGGAGCGCAGGATGTTGAAGTGGTAGGTGTAGATCTGGCCGGACTGCGATGCCTGATACAACTCGATCAGCATGGCGACGTGATGAAAAAACGGTGTGTCGCCAGTATCCCGAATCATGTAGTGATTAGGTTCCCTTCTGTAGGAAAGAAAGTATTTTTTTGCGTTACTCAGCTCATTACACAGCACATTAAAAAATAGCGTGTGATGGGAGGATATGACGGTCCTGATCTCTCCGGCCTGCCTTTTGAGTAATTGGCCTAAGTTATGAGCGATCGCAATGGCGTTATTCTCATCCAGTGACGAGATGGGATCATCAATATAGAGATATTTGACCCATCGGTAGGCTTCTGCTCCATCCATGGCTAATTGGACGATCGCCAAGAAGAAACACCATATGAAAAAATTTTCCTCGCCCCGCGAAACCTTGATGTTGTCGATGGTTTGAGTAGTTCCCCCTGTCTGGATCTCACGCGAAAAGGTGACCGTCCAAGTCTGGTAGTCGATGCTGAAGTCGAAAGTGGCATAACGGCGCAGGAAAGGGCGAATGCGGTTTTCCATCTCCAGCTCGTCGAGCCCGGCGAAGAAGCGGGAAGTGGAATTGAGTTTCAGCACTCGCTCACTGTCGCCATCTAGATCGTTATCCCAAGTAAAGAGGTCTTCAGTGAAGGCATTGAAGTAGAGCGTGTCCCGTTCATCACCTTGCTTGCCAAGATCCTTAAAAGCTATGGATAAGCGCGTTTTGCCCGTGCCGTTGTAGGCGTAGAGCAGAATATATTTTTTGGTGTCTAGAATATCGCGCAGGTGTGCGGCCAAGTCCTCCAAACTGGCAAAGGTGCTATCGCTCATCCGCTCACCTCGTCAACCGCTGGAAACAACTGCTGCATCAGTCCTTTCTTATGCAACTTTAGCGCATCGATCTTTTGGGCTTGTAGGGCGATCGATTCGTCTAAAGAAGTAAGGCAGTCAGCAACTTTTTTCTGCTCTTGAGTTGAGGGAAGAAAAATTTTAACTGCCGATAAACTTTCTTGGCCTATATTGAATCGAGTACTCCCGCCTGATTTTGAACTAATGCTATTTCTAATATGTTGAGATTTTAATAGTTTATTTAGAAATGTTGGTTCATATTTTCCAATCTTTTTCCCTCTAATGACAAATCCACCAAAAGTTGAAGTTCTTTCTTTGTCAAGATAAACGCTTGCAGTTCCTACTTCCTCTTGTGTTTCAGAGCTTCTTTGAAAGAGGATGTCACCATAGTTAACAGAAAATTTTTCGACCATTGAATCACTTATATCTACAGAACCGATTATCTTTTCATATGTAATAAATTCATTCTGTAAGATATCTAAGACATTGATGAACTTAGTGCCTCTGCCGTATTGTTCCTTGGAGGCATTAATACCATTTTTGAATTCTAATAGTTCTCCTAACCCTTTCTCCTCCCACTCGCCTGCGTTGCGGAATTCGGGGAAGCGGAGCTGGGGTAGGGTTTGACCTTCGGCGGGGAAAAGCTGCTGCATCAGTCCTTTTCCATGGGATCTGAGCGCGTCGAGTTTTTGGGTCTCTAGGGTAATGAGATCGTCGATCGAAGCAAGACAACCCGCGATTTTTTGTTGTTCTCTGGGATGAGGGAAAAAGAGTTTAACAGATTTAACGATCTCACCAGAAAGGTTGCCTTGTCCGCCTTGAATGTAAGTAGAAATAATCCAGCTTTTTTTGCGAGCCAGATATTGGTACACAAAGACATTATTGTTTTCGTGCCTCAAGCAAAGAATTGCCTGATTAATTGCGCCCTCAATTTTTGATAGTGCAACATCACCACTGTTGGCACCATATAATGCGACTAAGATGTCCCCTCTCCTTACCATCTTTGCCGCTGAGTTGATCAGCCCTTCATTTGTTAGAAATAGCTCTGTTTGAACTTTATCTATTTCTGCCGATCTGATGAATGGGATTGTACCCCCATAAAACTCCTTATTAGAAGTGTTGGGCGTACCTCCACTGAACGTGTCGCATGAATCGCCTATTGTTTTCTCCTCCCACTTTCCCGCATCCCGAAACTCAGGAAAGCGCAGTCGGGGCAAGAGTTTGCGTTTTGCCGTTGGCTGCATCCCCTTAGGTTCCTGCTTACTGCTCATAAACCTCCAGCCCTGAAATCTCCCGCCCCTGCGCTAACTTCTTTAACAGCGGAATCAGATCCTCCATCAGCGCCAGTTCCGCCCTGGTACGCGCCTTCCAGCCCAACTCCAACGGTTCAAACAGATCACTGAGGGCATCGCCATCAAACACCATGCGGCGCAAAATCGCATCAACAAAGGCTTGTAGGGTGGTGGGTTCCAGTTCGTGTTTGGTGGCAATGTTGGCCAGTTCGCGGCTCTGTTTTTCCGCCTTAAAGCGTTCATAGCCCGCCCGAATCGCCTGCTCATCTAGCCCCTTGCCCAATTCCAGGGTGTTGATGTACTCGGCAATGTCTTCGCGATCGTCCATAAACTTCGCGTCAGACACAATCAGGCCAATCAACTCCTCGCGGCTCATGTTCTGCTTGCCCGGCGTTTGCTGGGCGTAGCGGGTAATTAGCCCCATGATGTAGTCGTAATCAATCACCGCCGAGGCAAACAGCACAAACTCAAAATCAAGCTGTTCGACCTCCGGGTTGGTATCGTCGCCTTTGCCCTGCTGCTCCTTCAGGCGTTGGGCTGTTGCCAGGTACACCCCCTTAAAGCCCTGTAACTGCTCCTGGGGCAACATCTGCTCGACAGTTTCCTTGTTGTCCTCGGTCAAATCGGTGTATTGGTCGAGCTGGGTGTGGAGGCGCTGCACCTCCTTAAATAGATTGATGAACTGGCTGCGGGCGGCATCACCTTTTAGATTTGACACCGCTTCTGGCTTGCTTTCTAGTCCCTGGGATTGCATGAACTGATTCAGATTTTGCACCGCCGTTTCTAGCTTCTTGATCACGACCGGAGCTTTGTCTACCAACCAGATTTCCTTGGCTGGTTTGCCCGTCTCACCAGAGAACAGGGCGATCGCTTCATCTACCGCCTGATCTTGCTGGCGAAAGTCGAGGACGTTGCCATAGGGCTTAGTGTCATTCAGTACGCGGTTGGTGCGCGAAAACGCCTGAATGAGGCCGTGATATCGCAGATTTTTATCGACATATAGCGTGTTGAGGAATTTAGAATCGAAGCCCGTCAGCAGCATGTCCACCACAATGGTGATGTCGATCTTCTGGTTGTGGGGTAAGTCGCTGTTGGGATATTGCTGATCCTTAATCCGCTTTTGCACATCCTGGTAGTACAGGTCGAATGTGTTGATGTTGTGGTTGGTGCCATAGCGATCGTTATAGTCGGCGATGATGGCCGTCAGAGCCGCTTTTTTCTGATCCGGCTCCTGCTGGTTATCCGCTTTTTCCTGGGGCAGGTCTTCTTGAATCTGCTGCACGTCCTTGTTGCCTTCCGCAGGTGGTGAAAAGACGCAGGCAATGTTTAGCGGCATAAAATCGCTATCTTCGGCCAGTTTCTGGGCCTGGATTTCCTGAAACAAGCGATAGTATGCGATCGCATCGTTGATCGACGCCGTCGCCAGGATGGCGTTGTATTTGCGTCCAGCGGTGGCAGCATCGTGCTTGGCTAGAATCGCTTCGACGACGGCTTTTTTCGCAGGTGCCTTGATCTTGTTGGCGTTAGCTTTAGGCTGAGCAGGGCCTTCCGGTTTGTAGTAATCCACATGGAAGCGCAGCACGTTGCGATCTTCGATCGCGTGGGTGATGGTGTAGGGGTGGAGACACTGCTGAAAGACATCCTGGGTGGTTACATAAGAAGCCTGCTGGTCTTCGATCTGCTGATAGTTGGCGTTTTGCTCAAAGATGGGCGTTCCGGTAAAGCCGAAGAGTTGAGCGTTAGGGAAAAATTCTTTAATGGCCTTGTGGTTCTCGCCGAATTGAGATCGGTGGCATTCATCAAAGATGAAGACCATGCGCTGATGGCGTAACGGTTCCAGTCGCTCCTTATAGTTACGCTTTTTATTGCCACTCTTTTTACTGCCATTCTTGTTGCTGTCATCCAGAGCCAAACCTAGCTTCTGAATCGTGGTGACGATCACCTTATCAGCGTAGTCGTCAGAAAGTAGCCGTCTAACCAGGGTTTCGGTGTTGGTATTCTCCTCAACACAACCCTCCTGGAATTTATTGAATTCCTCCCGCGTTTGGCGATCCAAATCCTTGCGGTCAACTACAAACAGACATTTGTCGATGTCGGGGTTGTCCTTTAGCAGGGTAGAGGCCTTGAAGGAGGTGAGGGTTTTACCGCTCCCGGTGGTGTGCCAGATATAGCCGTTCCCGCTGCCACGGTGAATGCACTCGACGATCGCCTTGACCGCATAGATCTGGTAGGGGCGCATCATCAGCAACTTTTGTTCGCTGTTCACTAGCACCATGTAGCGGCTGATCATCTCGCCTAGAGCGCATTTGGCGAGGAATGTTTCGGCAAACTGATCCAGGTGAGTGATCTTCTGGTTGTCAACATCCGCAAACTGGTAAAGGGGTAAAAAGCGCTCGTCGGCGTTGAAACTGAAATGGCGGATATTGTTGTTGGCAAAGTACCAGGTATCGCTGCGGTTGCTGACAATAAAAAGCTGAATGAAGCAGAGCAGGGTCTTGGTGTAGCCGTTGCCGGGGTCGTGTTTGTAGTCGACGATTTGCTGCATGGCCCGGCGCGGACTGATGGCCAAGGTCTTCAACTCGATCTGCACCACCGGCACACCGTTAATCAGTAGGATCACGTCGTAGCGGTGATGGCTGCTGTCTGTGTTGATGCGGAGCTGGTTGACTACCTCAAAGTCGTTCTTACACCAGTGCTTGATGTTAACCAGGGTGTAGTAGAGGGGCGTACCGTCGTCGCGCTCAAAGCTATGTTGCTCCCGTAAGTGGCGGGCGTTAGCAAAGATATCTGGGGTAACGATCGACTCTAGCAGCCGAGAAAACTCGCTCTCGGTTAGGTGGACGCGGTTGAGCGCCTCGAACTTTTCGCGAAAGTTATGCTCTAGCGCGGCGCGATCTCGGATATCGGGGCGGTAGGTATATTTGAGATCGCCCAGTTTTTCGATCAGGGCCTGTTCGATTTCTTGCTCAGCCATTGATCATTCCCAGAAAATTAGAACCGCACCTTACAACCGTATGACCATGGCCAATATTCTATAAAGTACCGTTTCTACCTAACTTTGCTCATTCACAAGTTTCCACTTCGGTTAGGTTCCCTGATGGCAGGATATGACCGCATAACGTTCGCGCTCACCGGACGCAGATAACCTTTGCAACTTAACCAAAAATGATGCGTTCCGGTGCAGCGCGGTTGTTCGACGGCTTCTGAACTAATGAATGCGTGGTCATTTCGATGATGCCTTCTGCAATACATCTCTGGCAAGGGAAAGAACGCCCCTTGACTCATCAACAGTAGGCATAATAATGCAGCCGTGAACCGCCTTGTTTCTGTGCGCCTTTACAATCTCCAACTGCTCCTTCATTGTGCCCTTAAAAGCATATCCTGATTTCTTCAGCCTATTAGCGATTGCATCACTACCCAGCTTTTCGGCATCAGCATCTCCCCCCGTAGCTTTTGTATACAAGGCAGACAAAACCGTTTCAATGACTTTGCCAGAGAGCGCGATTGCGCTCATAAAGCAACCATTAGAGAAGTCAATCAGCGCTTCTGCGTAGGTCAGGTTCACTGCTTCTGTAACATCTGATGGAAAGATCCCCTCTGGGAATGTGAAAATAAGCTCCTCTACGACTGCGGATCGCGCAGAACGCCGATACTCCTCCTCAATCTCTCTGAGGCATTTATCGGATTCAATAACAAGTAATGGTATTTCACCGGACTCGTCCCTCTTTTCATCGGCTACCAACTGAGTATCACGATAATTGATGACAAAGTAAGCCAGTCGCCGACATGCAATCACGACCGTGGGGGGCAACTCGTTCAGTCTGTCTCGTAATAAGGCATACACATCCCACGCTTTTTGCTCTATGGCGCGTGACCGTGTTACGAGTTGGTCATCATCTGGCTGATTAAAAAGTACTTGGGCATCAATGTGTATTGAGGTGCAGAGTCGAAGCACCTCTTCAATTGCTCTCGCTTTTTGTGACATCTTCCATATTTACTATGTGTATGCCGTCGAACAATTGATTTAGAGAGCATCATTCCATCTAACATGATGGAGTGCAAAAGTCATCAAAACAGTTACATTGTAAGGCTTTCGATGGCTTCCAATCACATCCTGCGATGGGTGTTTAGGTGGAATGGCAGACTCTCCTCATAGAGACCCTATGCCCTGGAATAGCTGCCCAATATACGAGTCAAGGTCAAAGAGGATTTTCAGTTCCTTGATTACTTGATTTCAGTGGGGGGATTGTCGGTGGGCCAAAAGTTGGGGCCACGCGGCACATATTGACCATCGCTGATTTTCTCGACGGCTCCTGACAATGTGGCGATCGCCTTTTCGATCCGGCCTACCTTGTGATCGATGCGTTCGGTGTTGGCATTTATTCGGTACTCATAAACCGTTTCAAGCCGAAAATTGAGGTTGTCGAGGTTACTCTGCACCGACGTCCGGTTTAGCTCTGAGGCGTGCCTTTGGTCGGTGAGAGCGCTTTCGATGCGGTCAAACCGTCGCTCAATGCTGGAAAGCTTGCGAGTCACGACCGCCGCCGCGCTCAATACCCCACCCATCACGGCCAGCGCCGTGGTAATCAACCCAAAAACAAAATCATGGTTCATAGAACTACCGCCTGATGTTGACTGACCTGGGTTTGTTGCACGGCCACGGCACTAAAGCCAGGATGGCGATCAGAATGTTAGTTAAATACATCAATCGCTGGCCTCGGATGGCCCTATAGCCACTGAAAAACGGCTACAGACCACGAATAGGCATCGTTTCCCTTAACGATTTCAATCTCTCTGGACTGGTAAATCGTCTCTCTAAAATCAGGGTTTGCAGGCAAGACCAAAACCTCTCTATCCTTGACTTTGGGATAAATTCGCTGCCACCGGAGGCCGACTATATCATCGGCAAATCGTTCTCTGAGATAGCCCACAATCGCCCGGTCTGGAATGCCCGACTGGAAGGCAAACGAGAGGAGCAGCGTATTGCTCTGGATTACCCCAACAGTGACCCAGCGATCGCGGTCTGCGAGCACATTACCCACGGCCACCCACGCCACCGCTACAGCGCCACCACTTCAATCTCAAAGTCGTCCATGTTTGCCAAGCGCTGATCGTACTCACCGCCGTAGACATAAGCGAGCATTTCGGCATGGCTAGCGTGCCGCTTCATGCCGGTTGCAGCATCACAGACGAAGTTGGGCAAGTGACCCAGCTGCTCGGCTTTCATCTCCCAATCGGGGGGCAGCGTGCCGTTTAAGGTCAGGGCGTAAAGGGGATTATCCGGCAGAATGATGCGGCCACTTGCTTGACTCATGTCAGCTCCTAAGTCTGAGGCCGGGAAGTATCAATCCCTTGAGAAACTCCGCCCCAGCCATCCGGCAAGTTGCCAGACGGATCGTAGAACGTCGAGATGACGTTGGTACTGTCCCCAGAGCCAATCGTCCTAAACGCCCTGGGGGGCTGCGGACTATCAGCCCCAAACACCAGATCGATATCATTGGCCGTTGACTCCCGGAGCCCCAGCGCCGCCGCATCGCCGCCTAAGTTGGCATAGGTATCGTTCGGAATCACCCAGGCGTAGTTAAACCCCTTGTAAGTGACATAGACCACCCGACCGCGCGGCGTGGTGCCACCCCGGCGGATCCTGCCTTTGCCGACCGTCCAGCCCGCCTGCCGGGCGGCGGCAATTGAGCCGAAATCGATAAAGCTGCTCGTTGACCCGCTGGCCCGCTTGCGGGTCGCTCGGGCGGGCTTCGGACTGTTGGCCCCAATGACTAATCCATTCTGGTCAGTATCATTGACGGCCACATGCCCCAAGATACCGCGATCGCCCTGATCGATGTTCGTTCTGAAGCCATACAAAATTGAGGAACCGTTGAACGGTTGCACCGCCACCAGCTCTCGTTTGTCATACTTTCCCACTGTGTAACCTCTCTAAATGGATGAATCGATCGGGTTTAGACGGCCACTGCCTCATCGACATTGAGCGGAATCGACACCGCGATCGTGTGGGTGCGGCGAGCGGTAAACGAGCCGTCATCTTGAGCGACCGGGTTACCAAAGTTGGGCTGTGGATAGCTGCCGATCGGTTCAGCGCCCTCGACAGCATTGTGCTCGACCTGAGCACTCGCCGCGCCGCTGAGCAGTTTAGTGACGACTTCCGCCAGCACTTCATCATCGAGTTGCACTGCTGCCTCACCCGTCAAAGTCTTGAGCGAGACCGTCACATCGTCAGCGCTTTCAGTGAAGGTATTCGCCGGTAGCTTGGCAGCGAGTTCAGTCAGAGTTAAATCAGCCATTGTTTGCCTCGATAAGTGATCTCAACCGCTCTAAAACTACCCCTATTTGAAAGGTTTGATAACGTTGTGAAAGCGATATCACTGCAGCCCCTAACCCTAAGGGTTGTGTTTTTCTTCTATTCTCTGAAAGCAATGCAGGGCAGCCGATGCAGGAAATCTTTAACCGAACCACTCAAATACTCCGTGGAATCAATTCACAGAACACCGATGAGCTTCATATCATCTACGATTCTGCCTATGTCAATCCCTTTGATAGAGCATCATCATTGAAGTTTTTAGGGTTTGTCACAGACTTACGGGTCAAGATTGACATTACATCGCTCAATGAAAGCACGATTCCTGATATTCCCCTCGGCGCAACCAATGCCCAAAAGAGCACTCGCATCCGGGATATGGAGTATGGATCGCAACGCTTTGAATTACAGCTTTTGATGAGAACCACTTATCAAGATTGGCTGCCGCTCTTTAACTTCAGTCTGTTGAACCGCCGTCCGTTTTACGTGACGGACATGATGAGTTATTTGACGACTCAGCCCGCGTTTGCCGTAGCCAGCGATGCTCAGCTAGCGGTGAAAATCATCGATGTGGGTTATGGACTCTTGCAGGGCTCAGACCGATTGATTATTTATGGCTCCGCTAGAGAAGAAGTGACCGGCCTGCCCAGCGAGGGCAGTTTAATCACGCAAGCACGGCATTTCAGCCTAGACGTTGACGACACGAGCGAGCTAATTTTGCCTGCCAGCAACATCCGAAAAGGGCTGACGATTACGAACCTGAGTCAGACCCATGAGGTCACGTTGAGCTATCAGCCGGTCGCGATTGCTGGCGATGGCATTATGCTTTTGCCCTATGGCGGCAGCTTCACTCTCAATACTACGAACTTATATAAAGGTGCGATTTCAGCGATTAGTCAAGGCGTTAATACTAAGTTAGCCATCTCTGAATTCATGTAGTCTTAGCTGTCAACAAAAGGGGATGAGGAATGCTGAATCTAACCGACGAAGTGCCAAGAGACACCGTGCTTTATGAAATAGAGCCGCTTTGGCGGATGGGGCGCTTTGAGTATGTTTTATATTGCCTATCGAGCTATGAACGCAGACAAATAACCGATACGTTATTGGTCAAAAAAAGACCGGGCAATCTGTTTCGTTAGAGATTAGGCGTTAAATACCAATGTTGAGAAAGGTTCCAAGGGTAGGCAACGCTTCAAGAAAGGCACGCAATCATTTGCCGACCAATCCCTATGAAATGATGGAAACAGCGTCTAAACAACTTCGCGCCATAGACCGGAAAA
>ERZ1740058.1310-NODE-1310-length-12296-cov-4.166163_pt1 | contig 12296 bp, 7 predicted proteins | sample MGYA00581745_ERZ1740058 | MGnify/ENA primary metagenome ERZ1740058 (study PRJEB43018, sample SAMN04849742) | marine metagenome | isolation source: floating plastic debris | place: Pacific Ocean | collected 2008-08-30 | study: EMG produced TPA metagenomics... | reverse complement strand
CATGTTGAAAAGGGTTACCTTATCTTCTGATTTTGCCTCCCGAACCATTTTAATCTTCAGTGTTTCTTCGTTTAGTTTTAGCTTCGGATTTAACCAACCATTGAGGTCAGTACATTGGTGGCATATTCCATCTTTGTTGACCAGCGCACATCGTTTGTCAAAAATATCTGCCATTGTTTTTCTTGCCGTCTGTAGGTAATACTTCACCTGACCTTCACTTTTGTCAATGATTTGCATCGCCTCTGGAATGGAAAAATCATACACATCCTTTAGTAATAAAGCGACTTGATGCTCGATGGGTAAATTTTTAGCAATGCACGTAAAACAAGTGTCAATATGCTCTTTAATTTCATAAGAACCACCGGAAGAATGTTGATGTACTTGTTCAATTCTACCAGCTAAGGTAGGATTCCCTACTACGATTGCCTTTGCCCTTTGAGATACATCTTCTGTCCATCGTTTTCTTTTTTTCAACTGGTTATAGGCCAAATTGGTAGCAATTTGAAAGACCCAGGTTTTCAAAGATGATTTGTGTTGAAAGGTTTTTATCTGGTCGTAGGCCCTAATAAACGTATCATGGGCAATATCCTCAGCATCAGCCCGGCTTGCCATGATCCTAAAAAGGTACGATTTCAGCGCGTCTTGAAAAGCGACAAACAAATCCTGAAAAGCATGGATGTCTCCTTCTTGCGCTTGCTGTATTTTATTGAATGAGTTATTCATAGCGAAACGATTAAAACACCCGTTTAGGAGTAGGGTATTTCATGATGAATGTAAAAAATCCAGAGCAGCATCATAATCCGAGAAATTACGCAGTTCAAATTTACCGGGTTCTTGAGCAATTTCCTTGGCATTGGATACGTATTGCTCAGGCATGACATAGGCTACTTTCTCAATCCCTAATTTATAGTATCTCGGATAATGCTCCTGCTCTTGCCATTCGGGAAACTGGGGAGGCAGTTGAAATTGAAAGTTTCGTACATCAATTAAAATAGTTCGGGCTTGATACTCAAAGCCATAGCCCAGGAAATTACAGCAGGCCTCTTGAAAGTCTTCGTAGGTCATCTTGAGGTGCCCTTCTTCCCAATTAAATTGAATGGTTTTAGAAGCTTCAAGATAGTCTACACTGTATACTGAATTTTTGAATATTCTCATGTTCTTTCGATGTTGAGATTACTGAACCTTCGTTACAGGAGGGGTAAGCGATGTAGGTCTTTTATCTGCCGAACACATATCGTTGTCCGCCGGTCGTTGCCCAAAGTAGAGAAGACCGTCTTCATCTAGTGACAATAGATCATAATCAACCGGGCATGCTGATACCGATTTCCATGATGCACATCCGCTTGCGGAAATATCCTTCTCCACAAAGGGCGTAAGTCCACAATCAGCAAAGCCAAATGCCGCAATCATTTGAGGATCATCTGTTTTGAGCGTGACAAACTTTTTGTCTTCCCCAAACGCTGCATGATAGGCATTTTCCACCAAGGTTGAGGCTTCCTCGATGGTGTAGGAACCGTAGGTTCTGAACTGAAACACTTGCTTTTCAAGAGTTGGGTCGAGTCCAAGCGTGAATTCTAAGGTCCAATGCCCATTCTCAAAGGTGAATATTCGTTGCCCAAAGGCATTACCATACACATAGGGTTCCAAATCTTGATACGTTCCTGAAAGAGTTTCCAAGTCGTTCTTCATCACCTCAGGAGATGATAGGTCTTCATTGGAGCATGAGAAGAATGTAAGGAAAGTAAATACGAAGGTGGACAGATGCATGATATTAGGTTTTTTCATGGTAAAAGAGTTACAAATTGATCAATGCCGACTCGCTAATTCAGTCATTTATCTCTCTGACAATTACGCACGGTCAATCGGATGAAAAATTGGGCACATTTTTCATTTTTATTGAAAAACCATCGTGAGTCGGCAGGTAGTATAGACACTAACCACCTGGGATGGATAGCAATATCCTTAGGCACTTAGGTGTCAAACCTGTGCAGGTGATTCTAGATAAAAATGGGGGTTGAGAGGGGGCGAGCGTACCTACTAAACGGCATACACGATAAAAATACTTTTATCCTCCATCCTGAAAGGGGCAACTGGTATCCTTGGTCAGAGCGTTTAGTATTGGAAACAATACTACGGATTAACCTGTGAAAAGCAGTAGAGCATTTCGGTAGCAATCTGCTTACTACGTTCATCGTAGCGCCTAGCTTCTTGGGCAGTGCCGTCGGCTTCCTTAGGGTCTTCATAGGGTAAAGAAAGTCGTAATACAGCCCCTGGGACAAACGGACAAGCTTCATCCGCTTGCGAGCAGGTCATAATCGCGGCGAAGTCTTCTTGAGGGTTAGTGGGATAGTCGTATTTTTTAGCAAAAGCTTCCTTAATAAGCTCGTTCCCGCCCGCCCGAACCTGATAGCGAGGATTGTTTCCTTCGGTTCTTTTAGCAATCGTTAATCCAGTCCGTTGCAGTGCCACTATGGCTCTGGGGTTGAACGCAGTAGCTTCGGTGCCGCCCGAAAAAGTCTGTACGTTCGGTATTTGGTAGTACTGAGCAGCCACACTGGCCCAAATCTGACTCATGTGGCTGCGGCGGGAATTGTGGGTGCAAATGAAGATGAGTTTGGCTTCTTCATTTTTACCCTGTTTTTCACGGATGAATGCGGCTAATTCCTTCAGCGTTTCTTTACGCTCATTGGGAATTTGATCAAAGCTTTGAGTAGCCTCTTGTAGGTAGGTCATGACATCGTTGTTTAAGCTAAAGGCTGAATCCATTGGGGGGTATAGAATATCTACCAGAAAGAAGGATGTGAGAGCAAATACGGTGGTTAAAAGATACGTCTTCATATTTTATCATATTATTGTAATATTGCGATAGAATAAGATAAAAAATACTAGCAACACAATCCTTCGGATCCGTCAAACGAAGCAAAGATCGCTTCAAACTGTTGACGCATACATTGCCATACTTCCGGATTAATGCAGTAGTTCATACTCGTACCCTCTACGGATCCTTGTATTAGGCCAATATTCTTCAACTCTTTTAAGTGCTGAGAAACGGTAGCCTGCGCCAACCCTAATTCTTCCACCAAATCACCATTAATGCACTGCTTTGATCTTAGCAAATGCTGAAGGATAGCAATTCGGGCAGGGTGCGAAAAGGCTTTTCCCAGTTGTGCTAGTTCGTTCTGCTCAGTGGTGTAGTTCTGTATTTTGGTAATTCCCATAACTTTATCGCAATATAACGATGAAAATAACTAGAAAGCAATACTAAAGATAGAAATGCTGGGTAACCAAACTGTATCTTGCAGAGTATTCTTCTCAGTTATTTAGCACCAGACATTCTAGTAACCATGATTCGGAGGAATACTAGTAAAAATCTACAAAGCGATAAGAAAAAGCCAATAGCCTATCCTACTGGTTTTTTGATGCATACATTCCGAATTTGATACATCGACCAGAGCAAACGTACTTCTCCAATGTTACCTTATTATTAATTGGTGGTACATCCTCTATGAATGTACCTCCGGTAAGCAATTGTTTGAATTGGTTAGGAAAGCAAAAAACCCAGCAGTCTATGCTACTGGGTTTCCTTGCTTATGAGATACATTTATCTACGTAGGTGAAGAAAAAACTGACTGCATCGCTGCCAGAATTTCTAAAACATTCCAAATATGATGGCTAAATCCATAACCGCAAAACTACTGGGCTTACATTACCCCAATATCAAGGGCAGGTTACGTTTACATCAATTTTTGATTACCCGACAACCACACACTTCATTTTAACAAACTAATCATCCTAAAGTTAGTATATTGCAAGTTTGTATATACTTACTACTATGAATGATAGAATTATCATTGTCTTAGCTGAACCCCTACCTGACCTGACCAACCAACTACAGCAAGCCTTTCAGTATATGAACTATCGGTTGATCCGTACTTCGTCTGGACGAGAGGCCTTACAGGTTTGTGAGCAATACAATCCTTTTTTATTCATCACCGATATGACACTTCCCGACATGGAAGGGATTGAGGTTATCCGACGGATGCAGGAGCAAAGTATTGCTTCCCAAAGCCATAAAATTGTGCTCAGTAATCGCCCTGAAGAATATTTAGAAGTGGTAGCTTTCCAATACGGAGCTGATGATTACTTGCGCAAGCCTATTCGTATCCGCGCCTACATAAAACGATTGGAAGCCCTCATCCGACGTGAACAAAATAAGCGGGTAAAACGATCATTGAAGATTTCATCAACCTTCCATATAGACCCTAACCAGTATCTTATTCACCAACAGGGTGAAACATTTTTTTTACCGAAGAAAGAGTTTAACTTACTTTATCTCTTAGCCAGTAACCCCTCCCGGATTTTCAGCCGAAGTGAACTAATTACCCAGGTTTGGGAACAAGATGTACTAGTACTACCCCGTACCGTGGATGTACACATCCGCAAAATTCGCCAAAAAATTGGTTCGCAATTTATTGAAACGGTCACGGGCAAAGGTTACCAATTTGTTCCTCAAACTACCGTTCAATTTGCCCCTTAGAAGTCACCTAATATAGGTGGATACTTACTTCAAGTTTTTGTTAATATCGTTTACTTGGTAGCGAATTATTAATCATTAAAGCAGTGCACCCAAGATAGTGAACAAGGATGGAGGTTCAACAGCCATGAGCTTAATTGATAACCATACAAAAATACAATAGATACGCCATAATTCAGCTAGGGGCTATTCTTCTTCCCCTACAATCCACTGGTTCACTGTGTTATGCGGCCCTTCTATTATAACTTTGTGAAATGTTGATTGAGGTTCGGTAAGATCCACGGTAAGTTGCTCATTGGATAAGAAAGTTTCTCCTGCCAACCTATACTCGTCTGACTTTCCATAATCCTTAAAATGATTAGTTGAACTAAGCCATATTTTTACTTTACCCTCCTTTTCCATTGCCTTCCAAGAGACGACCACATCTGGTGAAAGCTTCCTTAGCTCCGCTGCCATTAGCTTTAACCTGTAATGATAATTTCCACTGCATTTCCAAGTGTTGATCGACATCATTATCATACGCTGAAGGTAGATTAGAAATATAGGAGCTGTGTTAGCCGAGTGTTAATTGCTAATTAGTGCATCTTATTTATGAGATGCTCTTGGAAAAAATAACGGGGTAATTAGAAAAGGATAGCATAACAAAATTAATAATTAACTAAAACACAATAAGTCATACCAAACAATTCGGTGACCTATGCTATAAGTGCAATCTTAAAATATTGATTTTCATTACTTTGCCATCTTAGTTGCAGCCTCTCTCATCTGGTTTAGTTTTCACGGGGAAGATTCACCCTTTCGTTCCATCAGATTACTACAAAGAGTTTTATAGCCTATCAGTGGGTAATTCATCAATTTGAAGTTAATTGCCCAGATACATGTTTCAGCTCGGTTGAATCAGTAAATATTACCATTTAGTGACATAAAGTTAACAATTCGATAACAACGAAAGCAACTGTGGTGGGTTGGAGTGGATAGTTTCAATTAACTCTATACAATCTATTCACTTATGTTGACACCTGTATTTTTTCGAAAATGTTGGGCATGCTTATTTTTGTGGGGGATAGCTTTCTTATCCCTTCAGCTAAATGCCCAGAACCTGACGTATGATCTAGCATTGGCTCCCTTTTACCATGGTGTAGCTTCCGGCGATCCGCTGGCTGACCGGGTAATTATCTGGACTCGTATTACTCCAGAAGGCGAAAGCTCCGATCAAGAGATAGAAGTATCCTGGAAAATGGCTACTGATCCGGAATTTACCGATATAGTGCAAAATGGTCAGCTTATGACCAACGCTGCCCGTGACTACACCGTTAAAGTGGATGTTACCGGGCTGGCTTCTTATACCACCTACTACTACCAATTTGAAGCAATGGGTAAGGCTTCTATTATCGGTCGTACCCGAACTACTCCTACTGGTTCTGCTGATCATCTGCGATTTGCCGTGGTTTCATGTAGTAATTATCAAGCGGGTTACTTTAGTGCCTACGGACGTATTGCTGACCGAGCCGATCTGGATGCCGTAATTCACCTAGGTGACTACATTTACGAGTACTCCGCTACCGGGGAGGATTTTTACGGTGATGCCGGATTGCGTGATTCTGGTGAGCGGCGACATTTACCCGATAAAGAAATTGTGACTTTAGCCGATTACCGCACCCGCTACTCTCAGTATCGACTGGACCCTGACTTACGCCGAGCGCATCAGCAACATCCGTTTATCACCAATTGGGACGACCATGAATCGGCGAATGATGCTTACGAAGACGGAGCAGAAAACCACCAACCTGATGAAGAAGGGTCTTGGGACGAACGAAAGTCAGTTTCCCGACAAGTATATACCGAATGGATGCCAATTCGGGGCGACTTGAACGAAATTCCTCTGTATCGCACTATTCAGTACGGCGAGCTGATGGATTTAATTATGCTCGATACACGCTTGGAAGAGCGAGATATTCAAGGTATGAGTATCACTAATGCTGAATTATACAGCAGCGACCGGACCATGCTGGGTGATACGCAAAAGCAATGGATGTTTGATCAGCTACAAAACTCCACTGCTAAGTGGAAAGTAATTGGTAATCAAGTAATATTTTCACCTTTCAACGTTTGGTGGGCAGGACTCGACCCAAACGGTGGTTTTACCCCAGATGGTATTGAAAGTGTTTTCCTGGACATTTGGGATGGTTACCCTACCGAGCGAGACGAGATTATCAATTTCATCAGCGGGAATTCCCTGGACAATGTGGTAGTGCTTACGGGTGACTTTCATTCTACCTTTGCCTACGATGTGACCAGCCAGCCATCGCCATTGAGTGGTAATGATCCCACTATTGCTGCTGCCGGACAAGCCCCGGTTCCCGTAACTCCTACCTACAATCCGACTACCCGCCAAGGTTCGGTTGCCGTAGAGTTTGCCACTCCCAGTGTGAACTCAGCCAACTTTGACGAAAACGTGGGAGCCGAAGGTGCCGCCGGATTTGAATTTCAGATTAACAAGCCGCTGGCTGCTCCTGGTTCTCCACTCGATGGTATCAACCCGAATCCGCATATGCTCTACAATGATTTGGATCAGCACGGCTACTTTATTCTGGATGTGAAGGAGGAACGTGCCCAAGCCAACTGGTACTTCGTAGAAACCATTCTGGAACCTAACTCACCCGAGCAATTTGCTTCCGCTTGGGGATCAGATGCAGATAACAACTATCTAACCGAAGGCGAAGAGAGTGCTGCTAAAGCGGATGCCCCTCCACTAGCTCCCGATGCAATGAGTAGTGAGAACTTCACTTTGCAAATTCTGCACGCTTCTGATTTGGAAGGTGGCGTAGAAGCCATTGATAACGCACCTAACTTCGCCGCCATTGTTGACCGATTGGAGGAAGAAGAAAATACTTTAGTGCTTTCAGGCGGTGATAACTACATTCCTGGCCCATTCTTTGGAGCGGCGGGCGACGGTAGCTTGCGCCCCGTGTTTCAGGAAATCTACCAAGAGTTGTACAACGAAGCAGGGTTGACTAACATTCGGGAAACCCCGGGGCGATTGGATATTACCATCATGAACATCATCGGTTTTGACGCTTCAGCGGTGGGTAACCATGAGTTTGATGCTGGTACTAACGCTTTTTCGGATATTGTAGGCACCGACATTCGTGGCACTACGTTAGGCGATGTTCGCTGGCTGGGAGCACAATTTCCGTATTTATCAGCCAACCTTGACTTTAGTGGCGACGGTGATCTTGGCGGATTATTCACTAGTGAGATTCAGCCTACTAGCACATTTATCTCAGCTCCCGATGATTTAGATGCGGCAGCAGCAGCTCCCAAGTTTGCTCCCGCTACTACCGTTGAATTCAATGGTGAAACCGTAGGCATTGTGGGCGCAACGACCCAGATTGTACAGTCCATTTCCTCTGCTGGAGGAGTAGAGGTTTTAGGTCCAACCGAAAACGATATGCCTGCTTTAGCTCAAGTGCTACAACCGACGATTGATGCACTAGCGAGTCAGGGAATTAATAAGATTGTACTGGTAACCCATCTCCAGCAAATCGCACTAGAGAAAGAACTGATCGGACTGCTTTCGGGAGTCGACGTAGTGATTGCGGGTGGTTCCGATGTGCTATTCGCTCAGGAAGATGATGTGCTCCGCAGTGGCGACGAAATTGAAGAAGCGTATCCATTTATTACCCAAAATGCGGATGGTGACCCCGCCGTAGTGGTTGGAACCGACGGAGAGTATAGCTACGTAGGTCGCTTACTGATTGAGTTTACCAGCGAAGGAGTACTGGTAGAAAGTTCGTTAGATAACGAAATGAGCGGAGCCTACGCCACCGTAGAAGAAGTGGTAAGTGGACTTTGGGAAACCGAAGACCCGTTTGCCGAAGGTACCAAGGGTGAGCTAGTTCAAAGGTTGACTAACTCGGTAGAGACCATTGTAAATGAGCAGGACGGAGTTATTGTAGGAAAAACCAGCGTGTACCTCGACGGTCGTCGGGCGCAGGTACGTACTGAGGAAACCAATTTGGGTAATCTCACCGCTGATGCCTCTTTGGCTACTGCCCAGCAGTTTGATGCCAGTGTAAAAGTATCACTCCGAAACGGCGGTGGCATTCGGGCTGCGATTGGTGAAGTAGTAGATTTAGGGGGCGGTAATGTTCGGTTTGCTCCACCTCAGGCAAACCCCGAATCGGGTAAGCAGGAAGGAGACATCTCTCAATTAGATATCGTAAACACACTTCGGTTCAACAATAGCTTATCGTTGCTAACGCTATCGGCGGCTGATTTACTAGCGGTGCTAGAATATGCTGTATCCGCCTCCGAACCAGACGCCACTCCTGGTCAGTTCCCTCAGGTAGCCGGAGTTCGGTTTAGCTTTGACATTACTCAGGACGTAGGTAATCGAGTACAGACGGTAGAAATTATTGACCAAGAAGGAAACGTAGAAGATACTATCGCCGAGAATGGTGAGGTAGTAGGCGATGCCGAGCGGGAAATCCGCGTAGTGACTTTAGATTTCTTGGCCGGAGGCGGTGATGGCTACCCGTACTCCGAGCTAGGTGAAAACCGAGTAGACTTACCCGAAGTGCTAGATAGCCTGACCGATGCCGGACAAGCTACATTCACCGATCCGGGCACGGAGCAGGATGCTTTAGCCGAGTATTTGCTAGCTAATTTTTCTGATGAGCCTTTCGCTCAGGAAGAAACTCCAGTAGACCAAGATACCCGCATTCTCAACCTGAACGCTGACGGTGGTAATGGTGGACAGACGATTGTAGAAATTGCTCAGGGAGATGAACGCTTTGGTTTGCTGGTAGAAGCAGTAGTAAAAGCAGGTTTAGCTGAAACCCTTTCTTCGGAAGGTTCCTTTACCGTATTTGCGCCTACTAATACTGCTTTTGAGAATGCTCTACCTGCATTAGGGTTTCAGAGCCTGGATGAAGTCCCGGTAGATGTGCTTACCCAAATCTTACTCTACCACGTACTTCCTACTGAATTATTCGCAGCTGATCTGGTGGTCGGCGAGCAGTACGAAACCGCGCAGGGACTTTCTGTGGCGATTGGTCAGGATGATACTGAAAGCCTTACGGTAAACGGAGTCAATATCATCTTACCAGATGTGGATGCCAGCAACGGGGTTATTCACGCCATTGATGAGGTACTAGTCCCTGTAGCGAATGTTACCAAATTTGTGCTGGTGAACGCCCGTACCAATCACGACATTCGCGAGATTGTAGATGGTGATGTGCTGGATCTAACTCAGCTCCCTCATCAACTAAATGTGCGTGCAGAAGTAGCCGGACATCCGGAAAGTGTACAGTTTACGTTAAACGGGGAGATGATTCAACCTCAGAATGCGGCTCCTTACGCCTTGTTTGGAGACGATGAAGGCGACTACCAGTCAGGAAAATTTGAGTTGGGCAGTTATGTATTATCGGCTATTCCTTATTCGGGAAGAACAGCGACCGGAATTCCCGGAACTCTGCTAGAAATATCATTTGAGGTAGTGGAGCGAAGTACCATCGCCGAGATTGTACGCACCAATGATGATTTCTCTATGCTGGCAACTGCTCTGCGACAAGTCGGCTATCTATCAACGGTGCGTGGCGAAGGGCCGTTTACCGTATTTGCTCCAAACAATGCCGCTTTTGAATCACTTTTAACGGACATGGGATTAACGGACGTGCGACAAATTCCTATTCCAGTACTAAGGGAAGTGATCCGCTATCATATCGTAATTGGGGAGGAGCTACGAGCGGCTGATTTAAGCGACGGTCAGGAAATTGAGACCCGACAGTACAGCCCGGTAACCATTAGCATTGTTGATGGAACAGTAAAAGTAAATGATGCTACCGTTATTGCTCCTGACGTGTTAGCCAGTAATGGAGTAGCGCACGTGATTGACCAAGTATTGATGCCACCGACCGAAGCGATGAATACTTCCGGGATGTACCTAGAAGCTTCGCCGAATCCAGGAGCTTCGGAAGTGAATCTTCAGGTGATAGATCATCCAGAGGCTCGGGTAGAGGTCGCTATCATGGATCAATACGGCACTCCACTATCTACGTTATCATTCAATACTCCACCAGATAACGAAGTAAATTTCTCGCTAGATATTTCTAGTTTACCGACTGGGGTATATATGATTCAAGCGCAGTTAGGGGAAGATCGTCAGGTTCTGCGCGTGATTCGCTAGCATAGGATTATCACCAATAGAAAAAGACCATCTTCGTGAGAGGATGGTCTTTTTCTGTTGAGTACATTCTTGAGGAGACCTATCATCCTTTTGGATTCGAGCGAAACAACTCGGCTATTCCCTGGTCTTCTACCGATGAAAGGAAGTATTCATTCTACCAAGGTTTACTAGTTCCTTGCAACACCCACATCTTTGACCAAGGACTGTCGGCGCCTACGGGTCCGGAATACTGCGTGATTTCTAAACGATCAATAGCCAAATTTGCATTGGTGGTGTTATTGTTCAGTTCGTCATTTCCGTAGGGGTAGCGAAGGGCAACCACGGGCTGACCAGAAGCTGGCCCTACCTCTAGCGTGGGCAGCCCCGTCCGGCGGTAGTCCATCCACGCTTCGGTAGCGGCAGTCCAGCTTGCTACCCACTTTTGGGCCATAAGCTGCTCCATACTACCATCAAAAGTAACATCAGGCTGGGCTATAAAGCTTTCGTAGTCATCTGCCTTGCCCCAGGTCTGTAGAGACTGCATAATGGCATTGTTGTAATGATCCTCGGCATTACCCACATTCCAACCTTTCAGCGCTGCTTCGGCCAGTATAAAACTTACTTCAGCCGAAGAAATGACCCGAGCCTGCAGAATATCTCCGGGTGCCCCGGCCGTAGCATACACTGGTGCTAGCTGAGATACATGCTGGTTTCGGGTTCCTTGCCCCGGATCAGGGTTGCCGTAGTAGGATTCAGGAATGAGAAGGCCAGGGGGTAGCCCTACGTACAATCCAGTATCAAACGTTTCGTCATTGGGATTGAAGCGACGGGTAAAGTCAGTATCGCTCATTTCCTGAAACTCCAAGTACGAAAAAGTAACCGCTCCACTCTCCAATAATTCTCCGTCTACTCTTAGTACGGTATCCACTGACATGGGCAATGTTGGATCGGCCACCCATTGCACCGCTACCGGAGAAAACCAAACGGACAACCTAGGGTCGTTTGTCCCCACGAGTTGATCTATTAGTGTTTGACACGCTTGCCAGCGGGTAAAGTCGTCTACATCGGTAAACTGAGAAGGCCACACATCATTGGCACCTCCGGTGTAGTCTAGCGTAGCGTCTTGGTCGGCGGTTTGGAAATACATACCAGAGTTATAGATCGCTTCAATTCCGGCCTGAGCCACCTGCGGCTTTTTCTCGGAAATTCGCATATAGTATCGTAGCAGCAGCGAGTTGGCAAAGCGCTGCCACTGGTCGGTATCGCCGCCAAAGTAAAAGTCGGAAGCGGTATTGACCACACTTACATCGGCTGATGCAAACAGGTCTGCCGCATGGCTCAGATCAGCGATGATACCGTCGTAGATCACCTCCTGACTGTCAAAAGCCGGATATTCAAAACCTTCTTCACCCAGGTCACCTTTCACCGCGTCGGTGTAGGGCGCATCTCCCCAAATATCGGTGATATTGCCAAAAATGAACGACTTCATAGTCAAGGCCACAGAAGTAAAGAAATCGAAACCCATCTCTTCCAAACGCTTTTCTAGCCACGCATTGGATCTGAGCAAGGAGAACCAGTTATCCCATTCGGAGG
>ERZ1740058.1309-NODE-1309-length-12307-cov-6.704212_pt1 | contig 12307 bp, 10 predicted proteins | sample MGYA00581745_ERZ1740058 | MGnify/ENA primary metagenome ERZ1740058 (study PRJEB43018, sample SAMN04849742) | marine metagenome | isolation source: floating plastic debris | place: Pacific Ocean | collected 2008-08-30 | study: EMG produced TPA metagenomics... | reverse complement strand
CCCAACAAACCCCATTAAAGAAAGTACCCCCAAAGAAATTACCTTAAAGAAACCCAAAGAACAACCCAAAGAACAACCCAAAGAACAACCCAAAGAAACCCTTAAACAACCCTAAAAGAAATTCCACTAAGGAAGTACCCTAAAGAACCCCCCCCCAACAAAAACCCCCCCTGCGCATACCCCCCGCGGTCGCCCAAACGCATTTGTCCAACAGCGGCTCGTCTGTATGGCTACGATATTTTATCCAGGTTGCTGGTGGTTGTTCTATCAATGCACCAGAGACAATGCACCAGAGACAATGCACCAGAGACAATGCACCAGAGACCTCTCTCAATTTTCTTTGATTTGCCTTATGACTCCTCTTCAGCGTCGAATTCAGCGTCGAATGGCTTGAGGATGATGGTTGCCAAAGCGCCTGAAATGAGTCCCCAGAAAGCTGAGCCGATACCAAGCAGAGAAACCCCTGAAGCTGTGACCAAAAAGGTAATAAGAGCGGCTTCGCGATCGCGCTCACTGACCAAAGCCGCCGCAAGGCCATTGCCAATCGTACCTAGCAGTGACAGCCCGGCGATCGCTACTATCAGCTCCTCTGGCAGCGCTGCAAATACAGAGGCGACTGTTGCACCTAGTAGCCCAACTACAAGATAAAAAACGCCGGCTGCGATCGCTGCCACATATCGCCTATCGGGATCTTCATGCGCCTCTCGCCCCATCGAAATTGCTGCCGTAATCGCCGCTAGGTTCAAGGCGAATCCGCCGAAAGGTGCCAGTACCAGTGTGGCGATGCCCGTCCACCCAATAACAGGAGAGATCGGTGTGTTGTAGCCAAACGCTCGAATAACCGCGACCCCTGGTACGTTTTGCGACGCCATGGTGACTGCGAACAGCGGCAGCGCAATGCCAACTACGCCTGCTAGTGAGAATTGGGGAGCCGTAAAAATCGGTCTCGCTAGCTGAAACTGAAATTCATCTAGCTGCAATAAGCCCTGTACGCCTGCAATTAAAATCCCCAGCAGCAAAGCTGACAGCACCGCGTAGCGGGGAACACGTCGTCTCATTGTCAAATACAGCAAGAACATTGCAATAGTCATCATGAACTGGGTTTGCATTGCGGTGAACACGTTTAGCCCAAACCGCAACAGCACACCCGCTAACATGCCAGACGCCAAGGGCAGTGGAATCAGGTTCATCGCTCGCTCAAACCAGCCGGTAAATCCACACAAGATAATCAACCCGGCGCAGATTAAAAAAGCACCGATGGCTTCTGGCATAGAAACCCCTGCGGCGGCTGTAATCAACATCGCTGCGCCTGGCGTAGACCAAGCGGTAATGACCGGCTGACGATATCGCCAAGATAAACAAATGCTGGTCAGCCCTATGCCTAGACCCAAGGCCCATATCCAAGAGGCCACTTCTTCTGGAGAGGCCCCCAGTGCCTGTGCTGCTTGGAATACAATGACGCCTGCACTGGTAAATCCAACTAAAACCGTAATAAATCCAGCGACCACCGCTGAAACTGAGAAATCTTTTTGCAAGGTCATAGGCTGAGCACCGCCTGTTAACTGAGGTATCAGCCTACATAAGTGGAGCGCTCGTCGGATTGGATAAAATTGACCTGTCGGTATTGGCCCGGTGAGATGCCAAAGGTTCTCTTAAATGCTCGGGTGAAGTGGCTTTGATCGTAAAAACCACAGCTAAGGGCGATCGCAGTCAAAGACTGCTTGGTCCTTAGCGCTTGCTTCGCTCGCTTTAGCTGACAGTGCTTTTTGTATTGATGAGGTGGTGTTCCTACTTGTTGACGAAAGCAGCGAATCAGGTAGTAAGGATTCAGATGAACTAATCTGGCGATTTCTTCGATAGAAACATTTTCGCTGCAATGCTCTTCCAGGTAGCGACAGACGCGAGACATCGTCTGCTTTTCTGGCTTCGGACGGCTATCTATCGTGATGTGCTTAGAGAGAATACGAGAGAAGAATTGTAGTAGATGAGTTTGCTGTGTCAGCTTAGAGGTCGGTGAGTTTAATGCGTTAAACAGCTGGCAAAAAAGGACTTGCAAAGGCTCATCGTTTACAATAATCTCAGAGAAGTACGGCAGGACCTGTGGCGAATGTCCTAGCTGTTGCAGTGTTTCTCTGAGGGCGGCTGGCGTAATGTAGAAGTTTTTAAAGGCCCATCCTTCTACTGAAGCAGCTTCGCCAGTATGGACTTCACCCGGATTAATGCAGTTGAAGCTGCCTGGAGAATGCTGATGCGTCTTTCTTTGGTGAAAGCACTGTCCATGCCCGCGGTAGTTGAAGCCAATCGTGTAAGCCTCATGAAAGTGTTTGCTAAATCGGTGCTGAAAAATGTGAGCTTCAAAGAGCTCAATGCCTGCTATCGGTGCGTTCCAGAGCTTAGTAAATTCTTGAGGGTGTTTCACAAGAGACGCCTTGGATAGAAGAGCACTAAACCTAGAAACACTGAATGTTTCTGGTGACGCTTTATACCGTAATGGCAGACATCACCACATCTTGAAGCTGCTGCTGTTGTCGGAAATGAGCGATCGCACTTTCAACCACCGTCGTTCTTCCACTTAGCAGCAACAACAATGTATCTGCTGTTTGCTCAATGGTTTCTGTATGCAGATTATCTACGGTTTGAATCTGAGTCTCTGGAGAGAGTTTTGCAACTGCGATCGCCCGTAGCCGCTTATCGTCATAGGTATAGGCGTCAACTTTAAAAATGCTAGGTAAACGTTCTAGCGATCGCTTCAACACGGCTTGCTTTGCTAAGGTTGCTCTAAAGCTGAACAACAGCCTGCCATCTTCTACCGTATTCGTATCAATCCCGCTCCCTAAGAAGCCTTCTAGAGAAACCCCCCGATTAGAAAAAACAGCCGCTGCATCGGTTAAGGTGCCAGGCTTGTTGAGGGCTTGAACCACAAACATCCATCGATTCTCATGGGCATTATTCTCGGCATTATTCTCATAGGCCTTATTAGTAGAAACCTGCTTCTGGCTACTTCCCATCAGCGCTGTCCTCCAGCGAGATCCTCTCTAAGCCTGCGCTCCAGCTCGTCAGCAGTTTGCTGTAGCATTTCGGCTTCTTCTGCCCACAGCTGCAAGTTCACCACTCGCCTCCAGCCCGACGGCGTCACCACAATAGGCACTCCTAACGGCGTCCGAATATCGTAAAACTCACCCTCTAGCTTGACCTGACCAGAAACGACAATCTCCTTGCCCTGCAGTAAGTTCTGCACCAAATCAACCGTGACGTTCGCTGTTGCTGCGATGGTTTTCGCACCCGATAGCTGCGTGACAAAAGGCTTTATCAGTACGCGGACGTCGGGTGCCAGGCTGTCTACGTAGCGATACGCCGCTGGTATGTCACCGCTTTTAATTAAGGTGGCGACGCTCTGCTGTTCGTGAGCGACTTCTTTGGGAAACGACTGAATTTTGCGATCGCGCTGAATCCGCCGTCTAGTCGCTCGCAGCTCGTCCTTAGTCATGCCGTGAATCCGCACACTGCTCCATAGGGGCACCATGCCTGCTCCATGTTCTCCAACCACAAACCCCTGCACCAGCTGTCGCCGCACACCCAAATCCGCCGCAATCTCTCGGCGAAACCTGAGCGTATCCGAATACGCCCCCACCCCAATCACCCGGTGGCGACCCAGATAACGGCTAAATACCTCCACGGCCAGCTCTACCGGATTGGTCACAATAATCACCACCTCGTGACCATAGCCATGGGTTGCCAATGCCTTTGCATAGGTTTCAAAAATAGGTAGATTGTTTGCTGCCAGCTGCGATCTAGAGGTCACTTCTCCACCGACCGTCGCGCCTGCGGTCATCACCACAACGTCGGCAACAATAACTTCGGGCGCAAGGGCCACATCAAATATAGGCGCCTTTTCAGCGTAAGCATCGCTCAAGTCGCTGCAAATCCCGTACAAAATCTGATTGCTGCGTCCCGTTTCTCGGCCCACCAGCTGAAGTCTTTCGGTGGGCGCTAGCACGCCCAACACAACGAGCTGTGCCACAATCTCTCGACCGCAGTCGCCACTGGCCCCGATGATAGAAACGTCCATAGTGTCCTTACGTCAGGTTTTGCCTTGATATCAGCTTGGCGCTGCCGTTGCTTTCTGGGTAAGCGGTTGGGATTTATTCGGCTTCATTCACTTTGCCAAAACGGCGATCGCGCTTCTGAAAAGCCTTCATCGCCTGATGAAATTCAGAGGTATCAAAGTCTGGCCATAGCGTATCAGTGATGTAAAACTCTGAATAGGCCAGCTGCCAGAGCAAAAAGTTGCTAATCCGCATTTCGCCACTGGTGCGAATGAGCAAGTCTGGGTCGCTGATGCCAGAAGTATACAGATGACGGCTAAATAGCGATTCGTCAATGTCTTCGGGTTGCAAGCTTCCCTCTTTTACCTGGCTAGCGATCGCCTGGCAGGCCTGCAAAATTTCCTGCCTGCCCCCATAGTTCGTCGCCACAGAGAACCGAATACCTTGATTGTCTCGAGTCATCGTCACCGCTCGGTCAATCTCTTTTTGTAAGGTCTCTGGCAGCGCTGACAGGTTACCAACAAACTCAATGCGCACATCCTCTTCCATCATTTCTTTGAGTTCTTGGCGCAGCACCCGCTCAAAGAGCGTCATCAAAAAATCTACCTCGCGAGTAGGTCGCCCCCAATTTTCCGTTGAAAAAGCATAGGCCGTCAGCGCATCTATTCCCCAGTCACGACAGCACCGTAGCAGCTTTTTTAAGGTGTCTACGCCCTTCCGATGGCCCATAATGCGCGGCAGTCCTCGGCGTTTTGCCCATCGACCGTTGCCATCCATAATGACCGCAACATGAGACGGCATTCGTCCCTGCTCTAAATCCTCAGGGAGTGCTGTTGTGATATGAGAGACGCTAGATACGCCGAAATTTGCCGTCATTTCTTTTCCTGAGGAGTGGGGCGGGGCAGCTTACGCTTCACAAAGTTCAAGAAGTTGATTCCTTTGATGCTCAGCCGCCGTCCCAAGCTACGAAGTTGAGGGGCTACCGTATCACCATCCACCGAAGGAGAAAACTTATCAAGTAGCAATTCCCTCAGTTTACTGCTGGTTAGGGGCCGATTTAACAAGCCTTTCTCCGCCACAGAAATTGAGCCAGTCTCCTCAGAAACCACCACACAAATGCACTGCTCCACTCGCTCTGTAATGCCCATTGCTGCACGGTGCCTGGTTCCTAGCTGCCGGGAAGCGTCACGTTCTGAAATGGGTAAAATGACGCCTGCGGCTAACACCCGCGATCCACGAATGAGCACCGCGCCATCGTGCAGCAGCGTGGTGGTCTGAAAAATTGTTTGCAGGAGCTCTCGCGAGAGCTCCGCGTTGATCTTGACGCCAGGCACCGAAAAGTCGCTTTCTTCAATGGGCTCGTCTGTCTCTAGAATCATCAGTGCCCCAGTTCGATTCTGCGACAGCCCTTTTACCGCTTCGACAAGCTCATCAATTACGTTGTTGGCGGTGGATAGATGATTTTCTTGGCCAGTAAAAAGTTGAACAATTTCACCGCGTCCCAGCAGTTCTAATAGTCGCCTGAAATCGGCCACTAGCATAATGGCCAGTGCCACTGATGCACCCAACAGAATTTTCTCCATCAAAAAATGGAGTACAACTAACCCCAGCACACCGCTCAGTAGAGTGGCTGCCATAAGAATCATTAGCCCCTGTACCATCCACATCGTGCGGCGATCGCGAATCACCGACAGCACCATGTAAACCAGCACGAAGACTAAACCAATATCAATGATGGTGCGATACAAGAGTCAGGCCTGTTTCACCGTAGTCAACGTCAAAATTTTTGTTTTTTCTTCTCTACAGAGGTTCTCCACAGAGGTTTTCCACAAGCGTTTTCCATAGGGGAACTCCCCAGCTGGCCGTTCTCTGTTTTTCAAGCGTTAGACCTTCTAGCACTGCTTGAACGATAGAGACGCCATAGCAATGATAAAAGGCCTATGACCGTATACTACTCCGCTATCGCTACCGTACAGCGCCCAATCTTGTAGACCAGCCACAGTGCTACAGCTAGATCACCGTCTTTCTAGTGCCAGTGAACGCCTATTGGATGTTAAGCGAGTCCGGTAGACAGTCATGCCGAACCAAATCTTCGTAGGTTTCTCGGCGCAAGATTAAATCGGCTTGACCTGCTTTGACAATGACCGCAGCAGGACGAGGCACCCGGTTGTAGTTTGAGGACATGCTGTAGTTGTATGCACCCGTCGCAGGAACGACGACAATCTCACCCGATTCTAGCGTGGGCAAACTTGCATTGTGAATTACCACATCGCCCGATTCACAATGCTTCCCAGCTAGAGTGACTGTTTCACTTAAGGGTGCAGACATCTTGCTTGCTGCCAGTACACGGTACACCGATTCGTAGGTAATGGGCCGTGGATTGTCAGACATGCCACCATCGACAGATACATAGGTGCGAATCCCAGGTACGGTTTTCTGCCCGCCAACGGTATAAGCCGTGACGCAGGCAGAGCCTATCATTGAGCGGCCTGGCTCACATAGCAGTTTGGGTAGGGGGATGTCTTTTGCCTCACAGGCCTGTACCATGCTGTCGCAGACTGTTTTGGCCCACTGGTCAATGCTCGGGGGATCGTCTGATTCGGTGTAACGAATGCCGAGCCCACCCCCGATGTCAATCTCTTGAATAGAGATACCGTATTGACTGGCGGTTTGAAACCAGCGCATCATTACCTCTGCCAAGTCGTGGTGGGGCTGGAGCTCAAAAATCTGTGAGCCGATGTGAGCATGTAGTCCAATGCAATTCACGCTGTCGGTTTTTTTTGCAATGAAGTCAAACACATCGTCTAGCTGGTCGGGGTCGAAGCCAAACTTACTGTCTATATGGCCGGTTTGAATGTACTCATGTGTGTGGCACTCGATGCCGGGTGTCAGGCGTATCAGGATTGTTGCGGTTTTGCCAGCGGCTTGAGCGAGCTGGTTTAGTGTCTTTAGCTCGTGCCAGTTGTCTACAACGATCCGCGCATCTGCTTCTAGGCCCAGCTGTAGCTCCTCAGCTGACTTGTTGTTGCCATGGAAGTAAAGCATTTTTCCCGTTGCCCCTGCGGCCATAGCTGTTTGAAGCTCACCCCCTGAAACGACGTCTATGGCAATACCTTCTTGCGTGGCGATCGCACACACCGCCAAGCAGTTCCATGCCTTAGAGGCATATACAATTAAGGACTCGCCTGGGTAGTGCTGCTCAAACGATTGCTTGTACTGCTGGCAGGCCGTTCGCAACGTTTGCTCGTCTAATATATAGAGAGGCGATCCAAATTCTTGAATCAGATCTACTACGTCACACCCACCTATGACCAAATGGTCTTGGTCATTCACCGCCGCGCTCAAGGGCAACAGGCTTTGGTTAGGAGACGTATCAGCGTTCACCTCTGCTAAATATTGCAGGCTAGAAGCTTGACTACTGGAACGTTGAGGCGCAGCTGATACTGTGGAAACCATAAGGGGTGTGAGAAGGTAGCATTCACTAACCAGTGTACAATTGGCCGTCTACTTACGCGATTGGAAAGTTACGCGATTGGAAAGAGGGTTATCATTGTCTTTTCTCGCTTGCCTGCCCCTTATAGCAGCCGATATTCCGGCAGTACTCGCTTTAGACCAGCGATGTTTAGGGGGCTTGTGGACCTATTCTGGCTACCAGCGAGAGCTTGAAAGCGATCTCAGCGATCTGTGTGTACTGGTAAGCGCAAAGACAGCTGCACCTTTACGGCAAAGACAGCTCAGGCAAAGACAGCTTCAAACATTGAATTCAGCGACATTAGAGAATTCAGCGACGTTAGAGCCCGGCCTCTGCGATTTAGCTGCCCGCGATCCGACCGAGCCTGATGTGTCTCTGCTTCAGCTGCTAGGTATTGGCTGCCTGTGGGCGATTTTAGAAGAAGCACACATCACGACATTAGCCATCGAGCCAAGCTACCAGGGACAGAAACTAGGTCTCCTTTTACTGACTCACCTATTGAGTATGGGCAGAGATCGCGGTCTCACCCGAGCTACCTTAGAGGTGAGAACTTCTAATACAAGGGCGCTCAGCCTCTATCAAAAGTTTGACTTTGCCGAAGCCGGGCAGCGCAAGCGGTACTACGCTGATGGCGAAAACGCTCGTATCTTATGGCGTAGCGGCCTGCAAAGCGAGCAGTGTCTCAGGCAAATCTCTCAGTATCAACAAAGTGCGATTGCGCACATCCAGCAGCAGGGAAAACACACGGTTTTTTCAGAAAACACATAAGCAATTCGCGAAAACCGCATAGTGCCTCAGCTAGCTAAAAAATCAGTGGCCACAAACGCTCACGTTCTCCGGGCCGGGCTTGGCTTCGATGCTTCAACAAAGAAAAATATAATTTGTTAATCGCATGTTGATAGCAATAAGTAATCACACTTTTGCCTACTAGAAACGACTTTGATTTTCTGTGACCTACATAGCCAATTTGCGCTGAAAATCCCCCAAAAAATCCCCGATTGGCATCAGATTGTCACAATCTGATCTTTTCGCTGGACTCGCTGGCTAATTTCCTCTCAGGGTAGTGAACACCGCCCACTCTCTACGAATTTTTGCTGTGTTAGAATCAGCGTAACCAGCCCGCAGCAGGTGATGGAAAACCGCCATGTTTGAACGCTTTACAGAAAAGGCCATCAAGGTCATCATGCTCGCTCAAGAAGAGGCCCGCAGACTTGGCCATAACTTCGTGGGCACAGAGCAAATTCTACTCGGACTCATTGGAGAAGGAACTGGCGTTGCTGCCAAAGTCCTCAAGTCTATGGGCGTCAATCTAAAAGACGCTCGCATCGAAGTCGAAAAAATTATCGGTCGTGGATCTGGTTTTGTCGCCGTCGAAATTCCATTTACTCCCAGAGCAAAGCGTGTACTGGAGCTGTCGCTCGAAGAAGCTCGCCAGCTGGGCCACAATTACATTGGTACAGAGCACTTGTTGCTTGGCCTGATCCGGGAGGGTGAAGGGGTCGCTGCTCGCGTATTAGAAAACCTCGGCGTCGATCTCTCAAAGGTGCGCACGCAGGTCATCCGGATGCTAGGCGAAACCGCCGAGGTCTCCGGTGGTAGCAGCAGCCAGGGCCGTACAAAAACGCCTACCCTGGATGAGTTTGGCGCAAATCTGACGCAGATGGCTGCGGATGGCAAGCTTGATCCTGTCGTGGGCCGTCAAAAAGAAATTGAGCGCGTGATCCAAATCTTGGGACGGCGTACTAAGAACAACCCTGTGTTAATCGGTGAGCCGGGTGTGGGTAAAACTGCGATCGCAGAAGGCCTAGCTCAGCGGATTGGCAATAACGACGTTCCAGACATCTTAGAAGACAAGCGCGTTGTTACTTTAGATATTGGCTTACTGGTCGCGGGTACAAAGTATCGCGGTGAGTTTGAAGAGCGACTGAAGAAAATCATGGATGAAATTCGCTCTGCCGCGAACGTCATTCTAGTTATTGACGAGGTCCATACCCTGATCGGTGCGGGTGCGGCTGAAGGTGCTATCGATGCGGCCAATATCTTGAAGCCAGCGTTGGCACGTGGTGAGCTGCAGTGTATCGGTGCAACGACGCTTGATGAATATCGCAAGCACATTGAGCGTGACGCTGCATTAGAAAGACGTTTTCAGCCAGTAATGGTTGGCGAGCCTAGCGTCGATGAGACGATTGAGATTTTGCACGGGCTGCGCGATCGCTACGAGCAGCATCATAAGCTCAAAATCCTAGACGAAGCCTTAGAAGCTGCGGCTAATCTCTCCGACCGCTATATCTCCGATCGCTATCTTCCAGACAAGGCGATCGACCTGATTGACGAAGCCGGCTCACGCGTACGCCTACTCAACTCTCAGCTGCCACCAGCGGCCAAAGAGCTAGACAAAGAGCTGCGTCAGGTCTTGAAAGACAAGGATAATGCGGTGCGCTCACAGGACTTTGATAAGGCTGGCGAGCTTCGCGATCGCGAAATGGAAATTAAAGCTGAAATTCGTACAATCGCCCAAACGAAAAAGGACGAAGATGCGGCCTCAGAGACCAAAGAAAACTCTCCTCAAGTGACCGAAGAGGACATTGCCTACATTGTGGCCTCGTGGACAGGCGTTCCGGTTAACAAGCTAACAGAGAGCGAGTCTGAGAAGCTGTTGCACATGGAAGATGTTCTGCACCAGCGCTTGATTGGTCAAGATGAAGCTGTTAGAGCGATTTCTAGAGCAATTCGTCGTGCCCGTGTCGGTCTTAAGAACCCCAACCGACCGATTGCTAGCTTTGTCTTCTCTGGTCCTACCGGTGTTGGTAAAACCGAGCTTGCTAAGTCTTTGGCAACCTACTTCTTCGGCGCAGAAGAAGCGATGATTCGCCTAGATATGTCTGAGTTTATGGAGCGTCATACCGTCTCCAAGCTGATCGGTTCTCCCCCAGGCTACGTCGGCTACAACGAAGGCGGCCAGTTGACTGAAGCGGTTCGCCGTCGCCCTTACACCGTGGTTCTCTTCGACGAGATTGAGAAGGCCCATCCAGACGTCTTCAATATGCTGCTGCAAATTTTGGAAGACGGTCGTTTGACCGATGCCAAAGGCCGTACCGTGGACTTCAAGAACACGCTGCTTATTCTCACGAGTAATATCGGTTCTAAAGTTATTGAGAAAGGTGGCGGTGGTCTTGGCTTTGAGCTGGAAGCTGACCAGGCAGAATCGCAGTACAACCGCATTCGCTCTTTGGTCAACGAAGAACTCAAGCAGTACTTCCGCCCAGAGTTCTTGAACCGACTAGACGAGATTATTGTCTTCCGTCAGCTCACGAAAGACGAGGTCAAAGAGATCTCTGTCATCTTGCTCAAGGAGGTGTTCAGCCGACTGGGCGAGCAAGGTATTACCTTGGAAGTCACCGATAAGTTCAAAGATCGGCTGGTCGAAGAGGGTTACAATCCCAGCTATGGCGCAAGGCCGTTACGCCGAGCCATTATGCGCTTGCTAGAAGATTCTCTCGCTGAAGAGATCCTCTCTGGTCGCATTAAAGACGGTGATACGGCAATTGTAGATGTGGGTGATGAAGGCAAGATTGTCGTTACGTCTTCTAAAACGGAAGAAAAGCGTGAGCTAATCTCAGCGGCTGATTGATCTACTTGCCCTATTAGCTTTTGAATGTCCCATAGGACTCAAAGGCTTTCAACCGATGTCAGAAACCCTTCAGAAAGTTTTTTCTGGAGGGTTTTTGACGAAACACACCGCACTCAGCTTCAAGAAGTTTTGTAAATAGAAGTAACGCTGTCTTGCGTTCACTCACAACCCAAATCAATAATTAAATAAGAGCCGTGCAGATAGCTGTAGTTAAGACATCGTCAATCTATTGTCGGCGGCTAAGAAATTTTAGGAATATAGCTGGTGGAGTTGCCATGATTGGTGGGATATTCGAGACGATCGGTAAAACGCTGGGCGTTGGCAAGGAAAAATACTTTCTAGAGCTGGATGACGCTGCTGAAGAGAGCGTTAAAAATGTTAAGAAAGCAGCAACTAAGGTTGCTAAGACTGCAAAAGAAGCCTCTGCTGATGTCGTCGATAAGGCTCAGGCGCTAGTTGACGACACTGTAGATAAGGCGGAAACAGCGGCTGACAAAGCTGAAGACAAGGTAGAAGCGGCTGCTAACAAAGCAGAAGCTAAAGTCAGTAAAGAAACCAAAAAGGTTAAGGCTAAGGCCGATAAAGCTGCAAAGGGCACGAAAGCAGCGGTAACTGACAAAAAGTCAAAGAAGCCGTCTGTTGATTCGAAAAGCGATGCATCTGCTGCTAAGCCTGCCTCAACTGCGCCTGCTGCACCTTCAACAGAAGATTTGATTGTTGCTGCGATCGCTGCCACTGCCAAAGGCAAAACGTTGGACTCTTCCGGCAATGTCGTAGCAGCCGAAACCAAAACATTTGCCACCGATTACTTGCTAACACCTAGCCGTGCCAGCCGTCGTCGTCCGGGCCCTAGCCTTTCCCCCTTTAAAGGAATGGCCAAAGAAGTTAATCCTCGTCTCAAGAGCTAGGCTGGTACAGATTTAGAGAAAAGATAGCAGTTCGCTGATGCCTCAGCGGATTGCTGTGCACTTAGCGCCTTATTGAATCAACGGTTTAGCTATGCGTAGTAGCCGAAGCTAAGTGCAGATAGCTATAGTTCAGGTGAATGATCGCAAAAAGGCGATCGCTTTCGCTGCATAGACATGAAAAGTGGGGGAGGGAGGGTAGAGGGGAAGGGCGCAAATAAGTTAAGGAAGGGAGGGTGGGGGGGGGAGAGGG
>ERZ1740058.1307-NODE-1307-length-12310-cov-7.174949_pt1 | contig 12310 bp, 8 predicted proteins | sample MGYA00581745_ERZ1740058 | MGnify/ENA primary metagenome ERZ1740058 (study PRJEB43018, sample SAMN04849742) | marine metagenome | isolation source: floating plastic debris | place: Pacific Ocean | collected 2008-08-30 | study: EMG produced TPA metagenomics... | reverse complement strand
TAGAGGCAGTGCCAGAGCTGCTGTCATCGTCGGTGGGGGCTAGCTGAATGTAGCCCACGTTGCGTCTAGCGCTGAAAGCACCGGAGAGTTGCATGTCTTCGGCCTCGATCATGAGGCCAGATGCTGGTGGCTCTTGTGTAGGCGGTTCTGATGTAGGTGGTTCTTGTGTAGGCGGCTCTTGCGTGGGCGGTTCTGGTTCAGAACCGGTTGCTGGTACAAACTTAATAGAGTCAATTCTGCCGAGTTCGCCATCATCTTCTTGGGCGAGGACTTGCAAGGCATCGCCAGTGGCGAGTGAAACGCTAGAGATAGTGTGAGTGGTGCGCGATTGAGGGCTGGCCGCCGCGTTGCCAAAGGTGCCATCAGCTGTCCAGCTATCGGCCTGTGAGCCGTTAACGTTGAGAGAAAAGTCAGCCTTTCCATCTTTTTCGTCGAAATAAGTGACGATGATGTCGTAAGTATTGGCAGGCCCGTTGAAAATTGCAGAAGCACTCCCTTTGCTGCTGTCATCGATGGTTGGTGGTAGCTCGATATAGCCAGCGCTGCGTTTGGCAACGAAGCCGCTGTCGAGCAGCATGTCTTCAGCTTCTATAAAGAGATTGTTTATTGGCGGTGGAGTTTGGGGGTCTTGTGCGGGTGGCTCAGGGTCTGGGTTTGGGTCTGGCTCAGGATCTGGCTCGGGATCTGGCGTAACGATGGGAACGAACTGGATGGAGTCGATTCTGCCGAGTTCTCCCAAGTCTTCTTTTCCGGTGATTTGGAAAGTGTCACCCGTGGTTAGTTCGATGCCTGCGAGCGTTTCAGTTGTTTTTGATTTGTTGTTTGCGATCGCACTACCCAGCTGCTTATCAGCAGTCCACGCGCCTACTTGCTCATCGTTAAGACTGAAGGTGTACTGTGAATTGCCATCGTTTTCGTCGAAGTAGGTAATGACGATATCGTAGGTAGCGGTAGGACCAGTAAAGCTTGCTGAAGCGGTGCCAATACTGGTGTCATCGTCGGTGAATGGCAAGGTGATATAGCCCTTGCCATCTTCTACAAAATATTGAGAGAGAACCATGTTCTCTGCTTCGACTAAAAGCGGGTTAGTGGCCATGAGGTTTTGAATTTTAAGTATGTAGATTTAGGTATTTCAGATTATTGAGAGAGATCCAATAAAAGATGAATGCGGTGTATGCTGCTCTTCTTTGTTGCTCTACAGCCCCTGATCTTGCTTTCCGCAAATATACATAGATATGCATAGTCATTGTTATGACTTTCAATTGGTCTTTACAGGAGCTTTGTGTTGGCATGTAGTTAGGTCCAACGCAGCCCAACAAGGGACACAATCTGTATGATTTTCAATAGTGCATGTCGCAATAGCGTCGATGAGCTACCTGGGATGCGCCTCGTTGCTGCCTGCCGCAGTTTCTACTCGTTAGAGTAGTTTGGCCCTTGCTTTGAGTTCTGTTGTTGTTGCTTGTTTTCTCAAAAATACTTCAGCAACAATAGTCGATGTAACTTCAGTGCCTTGTCGACTTACTTTGTCGGGCTATGTTGTTGGACTACATTGTTGGACTAGTTTGTAGTTGAACTACTCTGCAGTTGAATGACTCTGTAGTTCAACTATTCTGCAAACGTTAGTTTTGATATTGCTCAGCGAAGAGTTGAGCGGAAAATCGCGCTGGCGTATTAGCATCGCGTTGAGAAATGACTTTTGCCGGTACCCCTACAGCTACCGAATAAGGTGGAATATCTTTGGTGACCACAGCGCCTGCTCCAATTACACTACCTTTTCCAATAGTGACGCCATCTACGATTCTAACGCCGCTTCCTATCCAGCAGTCTTCGCCGATAATAATGCCTTTGAAACTGCTCTTTTGTTCGCGGATGTTGATGGTTGGATCCTGAAAGATGTGATTGCTAGCGTAAATACTACAGTGGGAAGCAATCAGGCAATTGTCTCCAATTTTGATACTACCGCCTGAAATACACGTATAAGGCCCAACATAGGTATGCTGGCCAATTTCAATATCTTGATAGCAAGCTTTGATGTCTACACCCGCATCAAGATTCACATGATCAGCTATGAAAATGCTGCTGTGATGGTTAATGCTTCTAATCCGAACGCCGTGATGCAGATGAATACTGCTACCCAAAGAAATTTGGCTGCTACCGACAAAGCTGACGCCTGTTTGAATGTATGCAAAAGCACCTACATCAGTGAACAGAAGGCGGTAAGCTAGCCTTCGCAAAAGCCTGCCAGGAAAAAGTGGCAAGCTCGACAGCAGCGCAAAAACAGTCCCTTCTGCAGCTCTGACTAGCTTGGAGAAGACGGCTTTCTTTTTGGCTTCGGTACTGGCTGAAAGCAGGGGGTGGCTTAGATTCATAATGGCTATTTGTCAAGTCTCAAAGCCACTTCAATAGGGGGCAGCCGCGTTATGACTCATTCAAATCATAGATCACAGCGTCAGTTTGATCATATCCCCTTTTGAAGAGAGTAAATGTAATATAGGCGCTCTATTTCGGCAATTTGAGCAATTTTAAGCGGTGTAAAACGCTGATAAGTAGGCGCTATTCGAGCTTATCGCCGCTGATGACGAAAATAGGGTCAACGGCGGCGAATACTTGCCGATTTCCTTTGGTCTCTAGCCGATTGACAGCGGGCTGAATCACGTCGATGTTGCGCACCTGTAGGTTAGCAAATGTTTCTGAGGCAGTATAGAGCGCCTCTAGATTATTGGCTGTGACGACGATACGTCCATTGAGTGATAGCTTTTGCCAGGCGACTTCAATCGTGTTTTGCAGGGGAATGCCTTCAATGAGGATGCAGCTGGGCTGTCCTTGAATTTGATTGAGGCATTCGGGCGCGTTGCCTGAAATAACATTGACGTTGGTAATTGAGAAATGTTCACAGTTGGTTTGAATCAGGCCTGCGACTTCTTCGTCCCGCTCGACGGCGGTGATGGTTCCCTTTGGACAGAGCAGGGCGGCTTCGATGGAAATGGTACCTGTGCCTGCACCGATGTCCCAAAGCTGGGCATCTGGTTTCAGGCGCAGGTAGCCCAGAACCAAGAGGCGAACTTCGCGCTTGGTTAAAGGAATGCCGGGGAGCTGTTGAAAGAGTTTGTCAGGAATGCCGGGGGTGGCGTAGGGCCAGAGTGCGGACATGTGGAGGGTGACGAAGGGTTGGGTGAATGTTAGCAGCTACTTCAAGCGAAGGCCAAGGGCTGATTCAGCTGAAGGCTAAGCGCTTATAGTGGCTTATAGTGCGACGGTGAGAATGGTCTGTAGGGTAGGGTCGCTGCAACCGGTGATGATGCTACCTGCGGCGAGAGTGGCTTTTAGGTGGGCGATCGCACTTTCTGTGATCACTTCACCTGGCAGGATGGCAGGAATCCCGGGTGGATAGGGCGAGAGTGTTTCTGCACAAACTCTACCGATTGTCTGTGCTAGCGGAAGCGGCATTTTGGTAGAAAAGAATGCTTGGCGAGGTGAGCATTCAGCAACAGAGAAGGCGTCAGACAGCGCTGCGCTGTCGCTAATGAGGTCGCTAACTAGATGGTGGGACTGTTGATCGTAAAAGTTTGAATTTGATTGATGAATATTTGATGAATGTGATTTGCACAGCTGTATAAATCCATGAATCAATCGGTCAATATCTTCTAATGTATTGCCAATAGAAATAACGAAAGTGAGATGACTAAGCGTTGGTAGCTCGGCGGTAACAGAATACTGAGTATGGAGAATGCGGTCGGCTTCAAATCCGGTGAGACCTAGCCCCATGACGTTGACGCTTAGGCGCGTACAGTCTCCGTTGAGGACGTCGCGTTCAAAAGCATCACGTCTATTGCCGGGCCGCAAAACTTTCAATCCAGGCAGCTTTTCGAGTGCTTGGTGAGCCTGGTTAGCGAGTTTGATGGTTTGAGTCAGCAGCGCTTCACCCCGTGTGGCCATTTGATGGCGAGCGGCGTCGAGAGAAGCCAGTAGTAGATAGCTGGGACTGCTGGATTGGGTGATTTGTAGAGATTGGGAGAGGCGGTGTTTATTGATGCGATCGCCGCTCGTGTGCAGCAAAGCGGCCTGGGTAAAGGCACTAAGTACTTTGTGCGCTGACTGCACAACAATATCTGCACCGGATTCTAACGCTGTTTTCGGCAGGCTGGGATGGAAGGCAAAGTGAGGCCCATGCGCAGCATCGACAATCAGTGGAATATCGTACTCGTGGGTGACTTTTGCGATCAGCTCTAGACGCGAGCAAATACCTTCATAGGTTGGTGATACCAGCAGCACTGCCTTAACGTCAGGATGCGTCTTTAACGCCTCGGCAATCGAGTCTGGATTGATAAAGCCTAGCGGTATTTGCCAATCACCGGAGTAGGGCGGTGAGATGTAAATAGGAACAGCGCCAGAGAGAATGAGTCCTGAAATCACCGAGAGATGAGCGTTGCGCGGCACGATGATTTTGTCGCCGGGGCCACAGGTTGCCAGAATAGCGGCCTCAATGCCGCAGGTAGATCCGTTAGCGAGAAACCAGGTTTGCTGTGCGCCAAAGGCTTCGGCAGCAAGCTGCTGCGCATGAAGAATAACGCCTTCGGGGGCAAAGAGATTGTCTAAGTCGGGCAGTTCGGGTAGGTCAGCTTGAAAGGCTAAGCGTCCAAAAAGCTGGCGCTGGCGCGGCGTAATCCCTTGGCCACGTTTGTGTCCGGGGGTGTAGAACGCCGCGTTGGGTCGCACTGCGCAGCGCTGTAGGGCATCGACCAAAGGCGTTTCGGACTGATCCAATCTCTTTCGTTCCCATTATTTTAGTCGCTGTGATCTGTTGCTTACAGCGGATCGCAGCGAACTTCGATTGTAAAACCGTCTGGATCGTGAAAGTAGATGCCTTTGCCAGTAGGGCGAACAATCGGCCCCTTGAATTTGATATCAGCGTTGCGCAGACGGCTCATGGCTGCGTCCATTTGCTCGGCGGCAATATCGAAGGCGAGATGATCCGCGCGGGTGAACCCTTTGCTGGGGTCAGGATCGGGCGGGGTGTAGTCAGGCTCCCAGAACAGATCGAGTATGGTGCCGTCAGGCGTTCGGAAGTTAGTGACTTTGCCCTCAGCGACGAGTTGGATGAGGGTTGCGGGCACTTCATCTCCGGTCAGGCGATGGAGACCCAGCACAGTGCCATAAAACTCACATGAGGCTTGCATATCTTTGACATTAAGGGCGATGTGATGAACGCCGCGCAGCATGCCTGGTGCCAGAATCGAAGAGGGGGTATTGGTCAGGGGTAGAGACGGTGAGGCCGTGGAGTTGCAGTTCATAAGAACAAGCCTGTAAGAAGAAGCCTATGAGAGAAGTTGATGTGTGAGAAGCGATCGCACTCATGGCGCGAATGTTTAGACGCTACCTAAAGTTTAGTAATAATAGTAATAGAAGCTTTATAGTTGGTCGCACATCGCATGTCAGCATCCATCGCCAATACTGCAACAGCCAATACTGCAACGAAAAGTCTTTTTCTAGATCGTCTTAAAAGCCCTGAGCGCCCGGTGCTGGTGTTTGACGGTGCGATGGGAACTTCGTTGCAAATGCAGGAGCTAACAGCAGCAGACTTTGGCGGCGAAGCGTACGAAGGCTGCAATGAATATTTGGTTGAAACTAAGCCAGAAGCCGTGGATAAGGTGCACCGCAGCTTTTTGGAAGCGGGCGCGGATGTGATTGAAACCGACACTTTCGGTGGGACCTCGCTGGTGCTAGCTGAGTACGACTTGAGCGATAGAGCGTATGAGCTGAACAAAAAAGCCGCGCAGATCGCCCGCCAGGCCGCTGATGATTTCTCTACGCCCGAAAAGCCTCGTTTTGTGGCCGGCTCGATTGGCCCTGGAACCAAGCTGCCCACGCTGGGCCATGTTGACTTTGACACGCTAAGAACCGCCTATCTAGAGCAGATTGAGGGCCTGATAGATGGCGGCGTTGATTTGATTTTGGCGGAAACCTGTCAGGATGTGCTGCAAGTGAAGGCCGTGCTGACGGCGGTAGAAGAAGTCTTTGCACAGAAAAATATTCGCCTGCCGCTGATGGTTTCGGTGACGGTAGAGCCCTTTGGCACGATGCTGGTGGGATCTGAAATTAGCGCGGCGCTGACGATTTTGGAGCCCTATCCGATCGATATTTTGGGCCTTAACTGTGCGACTGGCCCGACCGAGATGAAGGAGCACATTAAGTATTTATCTGAGAACTCTCCGTTTATTGTTTCTTGTATTCCGAATGCCGGTCTACCTGAGAACGTAGGCGGGCAGGCTCACTACCGGCTGACCCCGACTGAGCTACGGATGCAGCTGATGCACTTTGTAGAAGATTTGGGCGTGCAGATCATTGGTGGCTGCTGTGGTACTCGCACTGACCATATTGCGCAGCTAGCAGAGCTGTCTGAAGACCTGACGCCGAAAGAAAGACTGGTGGGCGATCGCGCTCAGCTACCGCCCTACGGCGAGCTGCCCTACGTCCCTTCAGCGGCCTCGATCTACAGCCCGCAGCCCTATGAGCAAGACAACTCTTTCTTGATTGTGGGCGAACGCCTGAACGCCAGTGGCTCTAAAAAGTGCCGGGAGATGCTGAACGCGGAAGACTGGGATGGCCTAGTTGCCCTGGCGAAGTCTCAGGTGAAAGAAGGCGCGCATGTGCTGGATGTGAACGTGGACTACGTGGGCCGTGACGGCGAGCGCGATATGCATGAGCTGGTGTCGCGGCTGGTGACAAACGTGACGCTGCCGCTGATGCTTGACTCAACCGAGTGGGAAAAGATGGAGGCGGGCCTGAAGGTAGCCGGCGGCAAGTGCATTCTGAACTCGACGAACTATGAAGATGGCGATGAACGCTTCTTCAAGGTGTTGGAGATTGCTAAGCGCTATGGCGCAGGCGTGGTGATTGGCACCATTGATGAAGACGGGATGGCGAGAACCGCGCAGAAAAAGTTTGCAATCGCCCAACGCGCCTACCGTGACGCGGTCGAATACGGCTTTCCCCCTTATGAACTATTCTTCGATACCCTGGTTCTGCCGATCTCGACCGGTATTGAAGAAGACCGCGTCAATGCGAAAGAAACCATCGAAGCGATCAAACTGATTCGTGAGAATCTACCGGGCTGCCATATTATGCTCGGTGTTTCTAACGCGTCGTTTGGTCTAAATCCGGCTGCTCGTGTGGTGCTGAACTCGATGTTTCTGACTGAGGCGATGTCTGTCGGCATGGATGGTGCGATCGTCAGTGCCAGTAAGATTTTGCCCCTGGCGAAGATTGAGCCTGACCACCAAAAAGTATGCCTTGATTTGATCTACGACCGACGCGAGTTTGACGGTGACGTATGCACTTACGACCCGCTCGGTGAGCTAACGACACTGTTTGCGGGCAAAAGTTCTAAGCAGCTGCGCACTAGCCTAGATGAAAATCTACCGCTCGAAGAAAGGCTGAAGCGTCATATTATCGACGGCGAGCGGATTGGCTTAGAAGATCAGCTGGCAAAAGCGCTCGAACAGTATCCGCCTTTGGACATTGTTAATACCTTTTTGCTCGACGGTATGAAGGTTGTGGGCGAGCTGTTTGGCTCTGGCCAAATGCAGCTGCCGTTTGTGCTGCAATCGGCGCAGACGATGAAAGCGGCAGTGGCCTACCTTGAGCCGTTTATGGACAAAGACGAGTCGGATGCTAGCGGCAAAGGCACGGTGGTGATTGCCACTGTCAAAGGCGACGTGCATGATATTGGTAAAAACCTGGTCGATATCATTCTGTCGAACAATGGCTACAAGGTGGTGAACATCGGCATCAAGCAGCCGGTCGATAACATTATTTCCGCTTTTAATGAGCATCATGCTGATTGTATTGCTATGAGCGGTCTGCTGGTGAAGTCAACGGCCTTTATGAAGGAAAATCTGAAGACCTTTAATGAGCACGGTATCGACGTACCGGTGATTCTGGGTGGGGCGGCGCTGACGCCTAAATTCGTCAATGAGGACTGCCAGAATACGTACAACGGACAGGTAATCTACGGCAAAGATGCGTTTGCTGACCTGCACTTTATGGATGCGCTGATGCCCGCGAAAAAGGAAAATCAGTGGGATAACCTCAAGGGCTTTGCTGACGACCACCCGATGAGTGCCAGGACAAAGGCTGCGAAGGTGGCCGCCAAGAAAATTGCAGAGAATGCCTCATCACCGGAGGCCAGCAGCGAGCCCAAGGTAATTGATACGCGCCGCTCTGACGATGTCGCGATTGATATCGCTCGGCCTACGCCGCCGTTCTGGGGGCCGAAGATGCTGGGTCCTGATGAGATTCCGCTAGAAGATCTGTTTGACTACTTGGATATGCAGGCGCTGGTCGCTGGGCAGTGGCAGTTCCGCAAGCCAAAGGGACAGTCTCGCGAGGAGTACGACGCCTTTCTGGCAGAAAAAGTGGAGCCTATTTTGGCAGAGTGGAAGCAGCGCGTGGTGGATGAAAAGCTGCTGGAGCCAAAACTGATGTACGGCTATTTTCCTTGCTTGGCAGAAGGTAACACGCTCTATATTTACGATTGGCGGGCAGCCCAGGAAGGTAAGCCTAGCGAACCTGTTACGTCCTTCGAGTTTCCTCGTCAGCGGTCGATGCGGCGACTGTGTATTGCCGACTTTTATCTACCAAAAGGCAAAGCAAAGCCGGGTGAGTACGACGTTTTCCCAATGCAGGCCGTGACGATGGGAGATATTGCTACTGAGTTTGCGGCCAAGCTGTTCAAGGCGGACGACTATACGAACTATTTGTACTATCACGGCCTAGCGGTGCAGATGGCAGAAGCGCTGGCGGAGTGGGTTCATCAGAAGATTCGCTTTGAGCTGGGATATGGAGACCAGGAGCCCGAAGGCATTCGCAATATTCTGGCGCAGCGGTACCAGGGGTCTCGCTATAGCTTTGGCTATCCGGCCTGCCCGAATATGGCAGACCAGCCGAAGCAGCTAGATTTGCTAGAAGTTGAGAAGATTGGTATGCATATGGACGAGAGCGAGCAGCTGTATCCGGAGCAATCGACGACGGCGATTGTGGCGTATCACGAAGCCGCGAAGTACTTCAGCGCGTGATGTTACCAGCCGGATTCTGACTGTTCGTGAACGTACTGGGCGATCGCACCAATTTCTTCAGAACTTAGCCGGTCGCCGTAGGCTGACATGATGCCTTTGCCGTTGGTAATGATTTGAGCGATCGCACCGACCTCTCCATACCCATAGCGCTCCATTGCTCGCTTCTTCAGATTTTTGCCGCGCCGAATGACGTTACCGCCGTTGACGTGGCAGCCGGCGCAATTTTGTTCGAATAGAGTAGCCGGAGAGTCTGACTGTCGTTCGGTTAGTGCCGGTTCGGGTGTGGCTAGGCTGGGTGCGATCGCTTCAGCTGCCGGGACGAGTGCAAAAAGCCCGAAGAGAATTACGCTAATTGCGCCAATCGCACCGATTACCCTGCCTGATAAGCCCGTTATTATCCTGTGCTTGATCGCGGTGTGCCTGATTGCTGTGCGCTTTATTACTGTGCGCATTTGAGCCTGAAAGCTTACTTTGAACATCTATTAAAGAAAAGAAGGCAAAAGAAAAGAAGGTATTAGTTACAAAAATCGAATAGACACCAGTCGTCGCTTCCCTATATTCACCGAGAAACCAGTCGGTGAACCGCCGAGTTGTGATAGCTTATTAATAGTTATAATTAAGCAATGTTTAAAAAGATGACGTTTTGTAAACAAGTCTCAATAGTCACAAGCGCATAAGCACTGAGTCTATCTATCATGCGAGCGCTTGATACTGGCGTCTTCTTTTCTGCTCACCTTGTCGTCAGGTGACATTGCCTCCCTATAAAATTTCAACCGTGAGGCCACCGGGCCTGTATCGGATTTAATAACTCGCGCTGATTTATAGAAAACCTTTGCCTGCACAGTTTCTCGTTGGTGTATTCGTTCCGACTGAGTCCTTAGCTGAACCCCTGTATCAGCTACTAGCTCAGAAAAGCTTTGTCGTCAGCTGGAGTCGCTCGGCTTCAGAGTTTATCGACTGGGTTGTGAGCAATCGCCATCGCGTTGATTGTTTGATTGTGCAGTCTTCTGCTGAGTCGTACCAGTCATTGAGCGAGCTTCAGCAGCGAGATATATTGCTACCAGCGCTGGCATTGGCTGTTGGTTCTGACGATTCGACGCGTGAGGAGGCAGACACCGTAGAAGCATTTTCGCGTCTTTATCACGATGCGGTAACGACCTTCACTGTCAGTACTACAGATAGCTTGGACGATGCTATTCGGATGGCGGTAGATCGGTATTTGCAGCTGCCCAGCAAGCGTAGGTTTGACGATCTGCCGCTAGCAGAAGTTGCCGATGACCAGACAGACAAGCGGTTATTTTTATTGAGCTTGCAGCAGCAGCGATTGACTGAAAAACTACAGGAGCGGCTTGACTACTTAGGCGTGTACTACAAGCGCAATCCTCAAAACTTTGCTAAGCATATGAGTTCTGAAGAGCGTCAGGAGTTTTTCGACAAGCTGCGCCAAGATTATCAGAGCATTATCCTCAATTACTTTGCCAACGATAAAAATATCAATCAGAAGATTGACGACTTTGTAAACGTTGCCTTCTTTGCAGACATTTCAGTCCCTCAAATTGTCGAAATTCATATGGAGCTCATCGACGATTTTTCGAAGCAATTGCAGCTAGAAGGCCGTAACGATGGCATTCTGGCGGACTATCGCCTCACTTTAATAGATGTGATTGCTCACCTGTGTGAAATGTACAGACGCTCTATCCCTCGCGATATCTAGTTCCTGCGGCTAGCGCTTATCATTTCATTCCAGGAAACTTATTGATGTCAAAGCTTTTGGAATAGAGCCCGCATGACATTTCCTTTTTGATAGAGCCTTTGTGACAGAGCCCATGTGATAGAGCGTTAGCTAAAGCCTTCATTGCTACAAACCCGACAACAGCCCATCAAAAAAATCTTAAAAAATCCTTTACTGTTTTCTCTTTCTTCCTTGAACCAACTATGAGCGCCTCGAAGAAGACCTATATTCTAAAGCTGTATGTAGCTGGGAATACGCCGAGCTCGACAATAGCGCTAAGAACGCTCAATAAGATTCTTGAAGAGGAATTTCAGGGGGTATATGCGCTTAAAGTGATTGACGTTTTGAAGAACCCTCAGCTCGCTGAGGAAGACAAAATCTTGGCAACGCCTACGCTTGCTAAAATCTTGCCACCGCCTGTGCGTAAAATAATTGGCGACCTATCAGATCGCGAACGCGTACTCATAGGTCTTGACCTTTTGTACGACGAACTGAGAGAGCGAGATCCGCTCAGTTAGCTCAGCGGACTCCTTGGAGTAAAGCCTATTTCATGACCAGTTTCACGGTAGGATTTAGTAGGGATATTAAGAAATTATTCTTATTGTGTCAGTTTAACAAGCAGATATGAGTACACCATCGTCCGCCACCGATAGCCAGGCGAAAACCCGTTCCAAAGGTGTGCAAAAAATCCGCACCATGATTGAAGGCTTTGATGATATCAGTCATGGCGGACTCCCGGTTGGGCGCTCTACACTTGTGAGTGGTACGTCTGGTACTGGCAAAACGCTCCTAGCCGTTCAGTTCCTGTATCACGGCGTCACCTATTTTGACGAGCCCGGCGTGTTTGTCACTTTCGAAGAATCTCCTGCCGACATTATTACCAATGCCTATAGTTTCGGCTGGGACTTGCAGTCATTGATTGATAGCGGCAAGCTTTTTATCTTAGACGCCTGCCCCGATCCAGAAGGTCAAGAGGTCGTTGGCAGCTTTGACCTATCGGCCTTGATTGAGCGGATTCAGTACGCGATTCGCAAGTACAAGGCTAAGCGCGTGTCGATTGATTCGGTAACCGCGATTTTCCATCAGTACGATGCGGCGGAAGTCGTTCGCCGAGAAATTTTTCGGCTGCTAGCTAGATTGAAGCAGATGGGTGCGACGACACTCATGACGACTGAGCGGATGGAAGAATACGGGCCAGTTGCCCGGTTTGGCGTTGAAGAATTTGTCTCTGACAATGTAGTGATTGTGCGCAACGCGCTAGAGGGTGAGCGCCGCCGCCGCACGTTGGAGATTTTGAAGCTGCGCGGTACGACGCATATGAAGGGAGAGTATCCGTTTACAATTACCGATGATGGCGTGAGTATTTTCCCACTGGGGGCAATGCGCTTGACTCAGCGGTCTTCAAACGTGCGGGTTTCCTCTGGTGTCGAGACGCTAGATAAGATGTGTGGCGGTGGATTTTTCCGCGATTCGATTATTTTGGCGACAGGGGCGACGGGTACGG
>ERZ1740058.1305-NODE-1305-length-12324-cov-6.349580_pt1 | contig 12324 bp, 11 predicted proteins | sample MGYA00581745_ERZ1740058 | MGnify/ENA primary metagenome ERZ1740058 (study PRJEB43018, sample SAMN04849742) | marine metagenome | isolation source: floating plastic debris | place: Pacific Ocean | collected 2008-08-30 | study: EMG produced TPA metagenomics... | reverse complement strand
AATATGAAAAAAACTATGCACCAGCACTTGCATGAACCATAGAAATCGCGGTTCAATTGCTCGATGGCTAAATTGCTGATTGGTCAGTAGTCCACGACGGTCAACAGTCTACAGTTATTTGTCGCTGGCGGGCGACGCCGCGTCCACGGTGGATGGACGCCACGCGGTCGCTTATAACTTGTAACCTTGAACTTAAGAACTTCTTTCTTCCAACTCCGTGCTTCCGACTTCTAACTCCCAACTACTCCAACCCCTGATTGTGGCGCAGTAGTGCTTCCGCCCGGTCAAATTCTTCTTTCTCAATGGTAAAGTATCCGTCTTCATACATCACCAGCAGTTCCCGGTAGGAAACAGTATGCTGATCTATTTGCCAGTGGTTATCCGTAGCAATAATGTCGGTACTCTCGTAGGTAAATTCCCCTTCGGGGAAAGGGATGGCTACCAGCTTGCGGTAGATATTGGTTCTATCAGTAGTATGCTTAACGTAAAGGTTCTTCATGTAGATAGGGGTAGATATGGTTCAATGTTCTTTAACAGCTGCTCAAAGGCCTGCCCTTTTGCTAAATCTACTAAATCAATATCAATAGTAAAAACCGGACTTAATGAAAATGTTGCTATCCAGCGATCGTAGCATTCGTTCAGGTTTCGGAGATATTCTTCCGGAATGATGTTCTCGTGCTGACGTTGAGAGTCTCGGGTTGCGTGGCGCAGTTGTATACGCTGCTGCAAGGTGGCGACACTACCTTTCAGAAAAATAACCAGGTCGGGCAGGGGCACCAGATCAATCATAGTTTCGTACAGATGGTGGTAGTTGCGGTAGTCGCGGTTACTCAGATAGCCCGATTTGAACAGGTTGTAGGCAAAAATATGAGCGTCTTCGTAAATAGTCCGATCCAGAATAACTGGCTCCGGACGAGAAGCAACACCAACAGCCTGCTCGAAACGGTGGCTTAAGAAGTAAATTTGCAGCGGAAAAGCCCAGCGGGCCATATCCTGATAAAAATCGTTCAGATAAGGATTGTCTCGTACGGCCTCTAATTCGGCCCGACCGCCAAAATGCTGAGCCAATCGGGTAACCAAAGTGGTTTTGCCCGCCCCAATATTTCCTGATACAGCAATGAACATAAAAGAACGCTTCCGGGATAATTTTCTGGTAGGGTTAAAGTTACAAGTTCAAGGTTCACAGTTCAGAGTACTAAGAATTGTGAACCTTGAACTTTTTCCTAGTATTCTAGGAACTACAACACTCCAGCGTTCTAACTGTTATTAGGCAAAGGCATCTTTCCGGTAGCGTACGGTGCGGTAGATCACCAGCATACCTGCCAGCGAAAGCGGGGTCATAATAGCCCCCTCCCAGGCACTAAAGCCTTTCTCTACCATTAGATAACCAGTAAAGACTGGCAACACAATAAAAAATAGGCTTACCCCCCAAGCCAATAACGTAAGTAGTACATATACTACGCGGTGGACAGACGTTATATCGGAGGCTATCAGATCAGCGGGATGGCTGTTGAAAACTGGTTGGGGCCGATAAAACTGCTGAAACTGTGCCTGATACTGGGCACTGGCCTGGGCGTAAACCTGAGCAGTGGCTGATTGATGGTCGGCTAACAATTGCTCGTAGGCTTCGGCAATTTGCTGGAAGCGGCGTTTGGCTTCCTGGCCAGTGTTGACATCGGGGTGATACTTGAGCGCTAATGAACGGTAGGCCTTCTTGATGTCTGTGATGGAGGCTCCTCGCGATAGTCCTAGTGTGCGATAATACTCATCCATAATCGGTTGCTTCACAATTCAACTAATTGAAAAGACAACTGTTTTAGCTACTTAAATGTAAGCAGAAGCTGGGGATCAATACAAATACTTTCGTATAAATGTTTCTGGGAAGGAGCAATAACCCCCGGAAAATCTCCCTCATAGCCTAGCAAATCAGTCATCACCTGGAAATGTAAGTGCGGCGGCCAGCTTCCGTTTTCGGGATAATTGCCCACCTCACCTACTTCTTCGCTTTTATCAACGAGTTGGCCTACCCTTATATTTTGCAGCGACTGTCGACTTAGATGACCGTAAAGGGTAAAAAATATAGACACTTCGGCAGCATGCTCCAGAATAAAGGTAGCGCCGATGATGCCGAAGACTCTATTATCATAAACACTATGGATTCGTCCTGGCCAAGAAGCGTGTGCCTTAGTGCCAGCCGGGGTCCAGACATCCACTCCTATGTGCAGGCTGCGGATTTCTTCTTCTGAGAATAGTGGACTACGCTGGTAAAGGGAGCGAGATTCCAGATATCCGCCAATACCTACTTTGTTCGGAGCGAGCATTTGCTGAACCAGACGGTCGAATTGGGCTGTATCTGATACAATCTCTGGGGTGAGCCGATGGTTATTAGAACTTAAATCTAGCGTACGTAATGAGGCGGTGGTAATATTGGGAAACACATACCCAATCTGATCGTTACGTACTCTTAAATACTGCTCAATACGTTCTTTCATAAAGTAGCTGGCTGCCAACCCTTTCTTTTAACTAAAGGGTGCATAAGATGATAAAATATTTATAACTTTACCGGAGACGTTTTAGTAACCTTATCCTATTTTTTTGATGATCCAACTGCTATATCACCACTTTTCGGACAAACGTCAATTAGCCTACAATTTTTTTCTAAACCAATTCTCTAAGTTTAACCTAATTTCTATCATAAATTTTTTTGTTGCATGAATCAACACGAACTAGAAACCTTATGCATTAATACCGTCCGCACGCTTTCTATGGATGCCGTCCAGAAAGCTAACTCCGGACATCCTGGTACGGCCATGAGTCTGGCTCCCTTAGCCCACGTGCTCTGGTCGCGAATCATGAACTATAACCCCGATGACCCTCATTGGCCGGGTCGGGACCGCTTCATTCTTTCGGCCGGACACGCCTGTATCCTTCAATATAGCATTCTGCACCTGACCGGCTATGATCTGACGATGGATGATCTGAAAGACTTCCGTCAGTGGGAAAGTAAGACGGCCGGGCACCCCGAATACGGCCTGGCACCGGGCATTGAAGTGACTACCGGCCCCCTAGGGCAGGGCTTTGCCAACGGAGTAGGGTTTGCCATTGGGCAGAAGTTTCTGGCTGATCGATACACTCAGGGTGGTAAGAATCCCTTTGATTACAAAATCTACGCAATCTGTAGTGATGGTGATTTGATGGAGGGTATCTCTTCCGAAGCCGGATCGCTGGCTGGTCACCTGAAGCTGGGTAATATGATTTACCTGTACGATGACAATAACATTACCATCGACGGAACCACCAGTATCACTTTCACCGAAGACGTAGAGGCCCGCTTCCGTTCTTTCGGCTGGCATACTCAGACCGTAGAGGATGTTAACGACCTGGATGCCCTGGAAGAGGCTATTCGTGCTGCCGAAATGGTAGAAGACCAACCTTCGCTCATCCGGGTGAAAACCATTATCGCCTACGGAAGCCCGAATAAGATCAATACCTCGGGAGCCCATGGGGCTCCGCTGGGAGAAGATGAAGTAGCCGCGACTAAGAAAAATCTGGGTTGGGATCCGGACAAGCATTTTTATGTACCGGATGAAGTTTACAATTTTTACCAAGAAGCGGTAAACAGCCGTAAGAAAAAAGAAGCTGAGTGGCAGGACATGTTCCAGTCCTATAAATCGGAATATAGTGACTTAGCGGAGGAGTATCTTAACTTTAGTAAACAGCAGTATCCTTCGGCCTGGAAGAACGATCTGCCAGTCTTCAAGCCCGAAGAGGGCAGTATTGCTACCCGTAATGCCGGCAAGAAAGTGATGAACGCCATTGCTCCTCATCTACCGCTCCTCATTGGCGGGGCAGCTGATCTGGTGGAATCTACCAAAACTGAAGTAGAAGCCTCCGGTAGCTTTGAGCCAGGTAACTACGGTGGGCAAAATATTCACTTCGGAATTCGGGAGCACGTGATGGGTGCTATTGTGAACGGTCTCTCGTTAACCGACGGACTCATCGCCTACGGTTCTACCTTTTTCATTTTCACCGATTATATGCGGCCCACGTTACGTTTGGCGGGTATTATGAAGCAGCGCTCTATCTTTGTGTACACGCACGATAGTATCGGATTGGGAGAAGACGGCACTACCCACCAGCCAGTAGAACACCTCATGTCTATGCGGGTCATCCCTAATATGGTAACTATTCGTCCGGCCGATGCTAACGAAACTGCCCACGCTTGGCGCGTAGCCATTGAGCATAAAGATGGTCCGGTTGCTATTGTACTTACCCGCCAGGGCATCCCGGTAATAGACTACCAGCACTGCGCCGGTCCCCAGAGCCTAGAGAAAGGAGCTTATGTGCTAAAAGATGCGAACGACATTCCTCAACTTATTCTGATAGCTAGTGGCTCGGAAGTACAGTTAGCTTTGGAAGCCCAACAGCAATTAGCCACCGAGGGTATTCACGCTCGGGTGGTAAGTATGCCAAGCTGGGAGTTGTTTGAGAAACAAGACGATTCCTACAAAGAAAGTGTGTTTCCTAAGAGCATCCGCAAGCGTATTTCCATTGAGGCTGGAGTAACTTTAGGCTGGCAGAAGTATATTACCGACGAAGGCGTAGCGATTGGAATTGATACCTACGGAGAATCAGCTCCGGGCAAGAAGCTGATGCAGGAGTTTGGGTTCACCACCGAAAACGTAGTAAAGCACGCCAAACAACTCGTTGAAACAGCGGAGGTATAATTTTTAACTTCGTTGAGATGCAAGATTTTGCGTATCAACGATCACTATAAAACCTAAATTATGAAACTAGGTATTGCTGCCGATCACGGTGGGTTTCACGCCAAAGAGAAACTAAAAGAATTTCTTCACACCCTAGACGGGATTTCCGTAGTAGATTACGGAGCTTCAGAATACGATGCTTTAGACGATTACCCGGACTTTGCCGAACGAATAGCTAGAGCAGTAGCTAGTGAAGAAGTAGAACGTGGCATAGCCATCTGCGGTAGCGGAGTAGGCGCTTCTATTGCAGCTAACAAAGTAAAAGGAGTGCGGGCGGCCCTAATTTGTGATACCTATTCGGCCCGACAGGGAGTAGAGCACGACGATATGAATATCATCTGCTTCGGAGCCCGAGTTTTCGGGGAAGAACTTCTCAAGGAAATGACCAAAGCCTTTTTAGGAGCAAAGTTCTCCGGCGAAGAACGCCACACTAGAAGATTGAATAAAGTAATTGCTCTGGATGAGGAATGCTAAACTAAATAGTGTTCGGGTGTTAGAATGTTAGAGTATTATGGTTTGAAGTTGTGGGTATGTTAAAACGAAAACTTCAAACCTAGACCTCCTTAGCACAAAAACACTATAACACCATAACACAACTATATAATAACTTATGGAAACACAACAATATGATTTTGGGATGGTAGGGCTAGGCGTGATGGGACGCAACTTTTTGCTGAACGTGGCGGACAGTGGCTTTTCGGTCATCGGCCTGGATAAAGACGATAGCAAAGCTACCGCTCTGGAGAAAGAAGGAAACGAAAACGTAAAGGGGGCTACCGAACCGGAGGAGTTTGTAAAAGCCCTGAAAACTCCCCGTAAGATTATGATGCTGGTGCCCGCCGGCCCCATCGTAGATTCGGTGATTGAAGAACTACTTCCGTTGCTAGATGATGGTGATGTGCTGATTGATGGAGGAAACTCCCACTTCACCGATACCAACCGGCGCATGGAGGAGCTACAAGGTAAGAGTATCAATTATCTCGGCATTGGCGTTTCGGGCGGGGAAGAAGGTGCACGTCATGGCCCTAGCCTAATGCCCGGTGGTAGTAAAGAAGCCTACGAAACTGTTCGTCCTATTTTTGAAGCCGCTGCAGCTAAAGTAAACGGCGAACCTTGTGTAACCTACCTAGGCACTACCTCGGCGGGTAACTTCGTTAAAATGGTACACAACGGTATTGAGTACGGTCTCATGCAGCTCATCGCCGAAGTCTATGATATGATGAAGCGGGGCATGGATCTGCCCAACGAAGAAATTCATCGTGCTTTTACTGAGTGGAACGATGGGGAATTACAATCCTTCCTGGTGGAGATTACTGCCGATATTTTTAAGGAACCAGATACTAAAGTGGGGAAAGGTTTTTTGGTAGATAGTATCCTGGACAAAGCTAAGCAAAAGGGAACCGGTAAATGGACCTCGCAGGTAGCGATGGATCTGGGTATTCCGATTCCGGTGATTGATGCCGCAGTAACTTCTCGTTATCTATCAGCTCTAAAGGATGAACGAAAACAAGCAGCGGAAATTCTGGTGCACGAAAACTCCAAGCTTAAAGAAGATAAGAAGCTCCTGAAGGGCGAGCTGAAAAATGCGCTGTACTTCGCTACCATCATCACCTACGCTCAGGGCATGGCACTACTGAAAGAGTCATCTACGGAGTTTGATTATGGGTTGAATCTGGCGGATGTAGCCAAGATATGGCGAGGTGGCTGTATTATTCGGGCTAAATTGCTAGAGGATATCATGGCTTCCTATCATCATCAGCCAGACCTCATGAACCTGATGCTGGACGATCATTTGGCGAAGATACTGTTGCAATTGCATCTGGATGCGATAGAAATTGCCAAGTTAGGCTTTGAGCAAGGCGTGCCTATGCCCGCGTTAAATGCTGCTCTTTCGTACTTTGATGCGTATCGTAGCGGACGATTGCCATCTAACCTCACTCAAGCGCAACGCGATTACTTCGGAGCACACACCTACGAGCGTATTGATGAGCCCGGAACTTTCCACACCGAGTGGAACAAATCATAGCTAGAAGTTAGAGGCTGGATGCCGCCGTGACTCGGTTGGAAGTTAGATAATATATATGTCAACTACTTCTAATCTCGCCGCGACGGCCTCCAACTTCCAACTTCCAACTTCCAACTTCTAATCTCTAACAAAATGAATTCTGTTGACTATCAAAATATAAATCCGACTACCATTGTCATCTTTGGTGGTAGTGGTGACTTGAACAAACGCAAACTCATTCCCGCCCTGTACAATCTGTACATTGATCGCTATCTGCCGGATGATTTTCAGATTATTGGTTTGGGAAGAACTGAGTTTTCGGATGAAGAATTTCGCTCGGTATTGGAAGAAGGTGTAAACGATTTCTCCCGACGGAAAGCTGATAATGGAAGCTGGGAAGAGTTTTCCCAACACATTTCCTACCACGTTTCCAACGTAAAAGATTTGGAATCTTACAAAGAAATAGTGGGTGTGGTTGAGCAGCATGAGCAAGAGTGGGGTGCCAAAGAAGCCAATCGGCTGTTCTATCTGTCAGTATCTCCCTCATTGTTTGAGACCATTGCGATTAATCTGGGCCGGGCTGGGGCTTGTAACGACATCAATCGTACCCGGATTATTGTAGAAAAGCCTTTTGGACACGATCTAAAAACCGCTCATTCGCTTAACCGGTTATTAACTAAAATCTTCGCTGAGCAGCAGATTTACCGCATCGACCATTATCTTGGGAAAGAGACGGTACAGAACATTCTAACGTTCCGCTTCACCAATGCCTTGTTCGAACCCATCTGGAACCGTAACTACATTGATCACATCCAGATTACCGTATCGGAAACGGTAGGAGTGGGTACTCGCGGCGGATACTACGAGGGTTCGGGTGCGCTGCGTGATATGATTCAGAACCATGTACTTCAATTAGTGGCAATGATAGCGATGGAGCCACCTATCTCGCTGGATGCTGATGAAATTCGGAACAAAAAAGCAGAGGTAATCCGGGCCATGCGCAAATACAGCCCAAGTGAAGTACAAGACCATGCAGTACGTGGACAATACGGCCCCGGTTGGATTAAGGGAGAAGAGGTAATTGGCTATCGCGATGCCGAAGGAGTAGCTGAAGACTCCAATACCGAGACCTACGCAGCGGCTAAATTCTACATTGATAACTGGCGTTGGCAGGATGAGCCGATCTACGTTCGTACCGGCAAGCGGATGGCCGATAAAACGACAGCCATTACTATTCAACTAAAATCTGCTCCCCACCGAGCTTTTGTATCTAACGGAAAGATTAATCAGGACCCTAATCGGATTGTGATCAATATTCAGCCCGAAATGGGTATGAAGATTCGCTTCCAGGCTAAGCGGCCGGGGGTGAGCCAGATCGTGAACCCAGTAGAAATGATTTTTGATTATGACGAAGCCTACGATGCGCCAACTCCCGAAGCCTACGAAACCCTCCTACTGGATGCCATTGCTGGTAATGCCGCCCTCTTCATGCGAGCCGATCAGGTAGAAGCGGCCTGGGAGGTAGTTATGCCCATTCTGAATGCATGGGAAAATTCACCCATTACCAATTACCCGAGCTACGATGCTGGAAGTTGGGGACCACCCGCTGCTGATAAACTTTTAGCACAAGATGGTCATCGCTGGTTCAACCCACCTGCCCGTAATGTATTAGAAACTGTTATCGAGGATAAACATAACGAGTCTAAAGCTGGGGTTATCAATTTACATACGTATAACGAGATAGACGATCTCAGTTACTGTGCTGCTGAACTATTTATTTCAAAGGCCCAGGAGGCAGTAGAAAAAAACGGCCGTTTCACAGTTTGCTTGTCGGGGGGTGGATCATCTAAAGCTATGTACGAATTGCTAGCTCAGGAACCACTAGCCTCCAAGGTACCCTGGAAAAACGTCCACGCCTTCTGGGGCGACGAGAGAGCCGTATCCATGGAGCATCCGGATAGCAACGCCGGAATGGCGATGGAAGCATTGCTTCGCCATGTGCCTATCCCCGAGAACCAGATTCATCCCATAAAGGGTGAACTGAGAGCTGATGTGGCGGCCCTACAGTACGAGGAGCTGCTCCAGCGGTTTTTTAATGGCCGTACTCCCCGCTTCGATCTGGTATGGCTAGGTATGGGTGGCGATGGTCATACCCTTTCGGTGTTTCCGGGAGTATCTATTTCCCAAAAGGAAATGACTTGGGTAAAAGAAGTTTTCGTTCCTAAGTTGGATAGCTACCGTATTACCCTGACTCCCCAACTAGTAAACCAGGCCCATAGCGTGGCATTTATTGCTTACGGTGAAGGAAAAGCCGATGCCCTGAAGCATGTGCTGGAAGGGCCTTCTGAGCCAGACAAATATCCCGCCCAGTTGATCCGTCCTACCCACGGAGAGGTTCACTGGTTTGTAGATAATGAGGCAACTATCTTACTGACTAAGAAATAGACTAGTAGCTATCACTCCCCTACCACAATAGACTCGCGGGTGACAGCAGAAACCTGAAACAGCCCTAGTCCAGGCGAACCTTCGTGGCTGATATTAGTGCGGGGGTTCACTGGTGAAGGACTGAACATGCCGCCGTCTCCGTTCATCGCATTATCCAGATCTCCGTAAAACAGATACACCTCCCGGCTGATAAGGTACATCACGAAAGTGGCCACGTCGTCCTTTCGGAAGAAGGTGGGGGCCTCCAGCCCGTAAATGTAGCCTTCCAGCAATTCATCGTCGGCGTAAAATATTCCGTTTGGGGTCAGCCTATTCTCTTTCATCGATCTCCCAGGTCAGGCTGTCTACCGACATTACGGCGTGCATTTCATCCGAGGCGGTAAAAATCTCGTGACTAGGCATAGTGGTATACAGATGATAGGTTCTTCCATCTGGGTGGTAGCATCCTGAAGGTGAATGTTAAGCTCCTGGTTTTCAGTGAGGTCTATTGTGTGAAGTCGTCTGGTAACCTACGTAGCTGTAGGAGATATTGTACCGCCTCTGGGGCAAGGTGAGGGAGTAAAAGCCGTATATATTGGTTACTACTCCGTTCTGAAGTTGATCAACGTAGATCGTAGCACCGATCAGTTCTTCACCGCTGTTGTCATCTTTAATGTAGCCGCTAAGTGTCACTTTTTCCTGAGCCAATGACCAATGGATCAGGGTGGTCATTGCTATTATAGTGATTAGTATCTTCTTTACAGGTGAGGATTAATTGAGTGTTTCGATACTAATACCGAGAGGGCTTAGATCACCCTACCTCACTATGTCAAATTTGTTTATTTTTCCTTCCTTCCTTTTGTCCAGGAGAAGATATTTGCTAGGGGCATACTGAGAAAAAACACTTACGGAACACCCTGTCTTTCTCTTTAAACAAGAGAGGAAAAAGGTCTTAACTATCTGAAAATCAAGCGATAAAAATTAATTCTGAGCCAGAGTAGTAATGGCTGAGGGAATTGGTTTACCTTCCAATCAGATTACCCTCAATGCCCTGCTCCTGCTGGTAAGTGATCCATTCTTCCAGCGCTTCCTCCTTCAGCATTCAGGGGGATTTATGCTAGCCGCCAACCTTACCTCAACGGTGCATCCAGTCCAGTAAAAGACCCTGGAAGGTACTTCGGCTTCCATTGGTTCAATAGATCCAATCAAAAGTATCCGTGCTGTGCTTCACTGCCATAAGAGACAAATACATCGGTGCGAACCACAGTGACCGAACCAGATGACCCATTGCCGAAGGCTGTATACTGAATTTGGTTCATTCCATCCCGGAGGACACCGGAAGGTACTGTAAAGTAGAAGTAATCCGTCTCTATAGAAGCATCGTTCACCCCTTGATTTTTGTCCGCTCGTCCGGACCCGGTAATACGCTTAACAGGAAGATGCCCCGCACCATCTGAATGCTCTAAGCAGTCTTCTCCGTTGAGAGTTATCTCGACAGATTCACCTTTCCGCACTTGAACAACGACAGTAACCGACTGAGGCTGGTTTTCAGGAATGTTCTCAAATATCCCTAACTCCGTTTGTCGGGAATTCCCGTTTGGGATTTCAAGTGGCAAAGGATTAAACATTGGCATATCGGGGTATTGTCCGTCAGTACCCCAAGCTATTGAGTATACTTTGTTACGTCCGGCAAGCGTCTCTAGTGAAGCCAATTCGTTGACTAAGTCTGGATGGGGGCCATTAAGCAGTTGTCCAGACATCCAAGCCTGGTATTGGTCGCGGGACTGTTGCATCCAATTAAAAAGAAGGAGGCCATCGGCTTTTTCGTTGCCCCACATGTTGGCGGCCATACCCCGGTATTGACCAAAACTGGCATTATATCCAAATCCGTAGTTTCGTCGCTGCATCGTTGCGTATACTTTCGCTTGTTTTAGCCCCAGTGCTTTTCGGAAGGCATCAACCTGTAGGTTGGGATCTTGCTTCATGAATGTCGATACCGCCACAAAATCGACGAGGCCTTCCTGAACCCAGGTACGTACATCCATGCCCTTGCTTTCGCAGTATTCCAGTGTTGAAGGAACACGAATGCCCATTGTCATCTTTCGCCCGTTCGTCGCAAATTTAGAGTGATCAACGTAGTGGCGCACTTGCCGGAGGAAGTTGGTAAGGTGCTCTCGATATTCCCATTCTTTTCCGGGAGGAAAGACCGTAGGGTTTCGCATCATATCGATGAGAATGCCGTCATTGTCAAATCGATTGAGCCCCTCCTGATAGAACTGCAAAAGGTATTGGCGAACTTCCGGTATCGCAAAATTCAGAGCACCATCCTTCCAGGCTGTTCCGTCAGGATTAACCATATACTCCGGATGCTCCAGAAAAAATTTTGATTGTAATTCAGGACGAGCTACTTGAGGGCCTCCCCAATGAACATCGTTTAAGCGATAGTTTAGTAAGATCTCCTTATTGTATTGACGGGCAATTTTAATTCGTTTGTACAAGGGCTCTTCTTCTACTCCGTATTTCATAACTCGATCCTGCCAGTGTTTAGCCAAAGGTTCAAGGTGTTTTCCTTCCGGCAAATCAAAAATTTTCAGCGTAGAATCAATGTAATTATACACGTAGCGGGAATCTAGCTTATCTTCCGGTTGATCATAATTATGCTTGTATTGCTTGTCTATTAGAGGGAGTTCGCCAAACTCGGAAATATATTTGGGGCGCTTGACGTAAACGATGGGAGAATACGTTGTAACGGCACTTCCTTTCAAATCGTGAAGGTTGATCTTTCCAAAGTTTCCTTCATCATATTGAATGACTCGTCTATCAGTAAAAGCATCACTCTCCTTATTGTTATGCGAGTGAAAAACAACACCCCAAGATCTGATGGATTCGAGCGTATGAACGGACAAGACGCTAGTATTGAATGGGCACAGAATAACTAAGGTGAAAATTAGAAAGCGATACATATCAAAGCGTACTTATGCGTTTTTGTGTCAAAAAGCTGTTTTTAGGTCATACTTACCGTTTTCTCAGTAGGCATTATCAATAATTTTACTAATTCTTGTTTGAGAAGTTTCCATATTTTCGGATATTTTTAATACTTAACCAAAAACCTGTGGAAACCAAACCTGA
>ERZ1740058.1304-NODE-1304-length-12330-cov-7.195519_pt1 | contig 12330 bp, 11 predicted proteins | sample MGYA00581745_ERZ1740058 | MGnify/ENA primary metagenome ERZ1740058 (study PRJEB43018, sample SAMN04849742) | marine metagenome | isolation source: floating plastic debris | place: Pacific Ocean | collected 2008-08-30 | study: EMG produced TPA metagenomics... | reverse complement strand
CGACTGTACGTGGCACTTTCTACTTTTATTCTCTTCACTAGCTTAATCTTTCTATTCACTTTTTTACTTTCTTTTTCAGAACCAGGGGCTGGTTTCCATCAAATTCTATTTGAAGTAGCTTCTGCCTTGGGTACGGTTGGGCTTAGTACAGGCATCACAGGTGATTTAACCATCCTTAGCAAGATATTGGTCATCTTATTGATGTTTATAGGGCGTGTGGGAGTGCTCACATTTGGTTTTGCGCTGCTTGCCAGAGATAAGGAAGAGAATGAAAAAGAAGAAACTACTGCAGAAGAGGAAGATCTAGCCGTGTAGTATTTCTGGAACACAGCTTTTACCAAAATGAGCCAACTTTGTAGCTATAATAGTCCAAATGCCACTTTATAACGGATAATTTTCTTTACTGAGGCGTGTATTTGCGCTCTAAAGTTTTCATCCTTTTGCATTTCTGCTACTACCGCCTTGATAAACGCTATCTCATCTGTAGGCATTAGAATCAAATCACAGCCTGCTTTTGCGGCCAAAAAGGAAGCTTTTGGAATGTCTTTTACCGCACCCATATTCATAGCATCTGTAACGATGAGTCCCTCAAAACCTAGCTGTTCCTTAAGAAGGTCTGTGACCACTACCCGTGAGCAGGTAGCGGGTAAACCCTTTGTATCGTATTTGGGATGGTTCTTAATGGCAATATGCCCCACCATAATACTGGAAAGCACTTGATCGGCCAGCAGTTTTTTATAAACGTCAAGTTCTTGCAAAGTCCCATCTATGTACACTAAGTTTTTGTGTGTGTCTCCTTTCACGTAGCCGTGCCCAGGAAAGTGTTTGGCAGTCGTGAGGATATTTTTTTGATGAGAAGCCTCTATAAAAGCTTTACACATAGCATATACGTGGGCTGTATCGCTTCCAAAACTTCTCTTACGGATAGCTGCATTACTGGTAGTTAAGTCGCATACAGGCGCATAGTTATGTTGAATACCTATGTCTAAAAGCTCATCAGAAATGCGGGTAGCTATTTCTTTACATTCTGCCTCGTCAGTAATGGCATTTGTACTTTTAAAAACGGGGGTGCCTTTTATCTTGTAGTGGATAAGGCTAGGTTCTGCATCTGCACTGTACAGCAAAGGCAGTTGTCCTGTTTCTTTAGTAAGCGTGTTAAATTCTTTGACATACCCTTTAAACTCATTCTTTGTACCATTAAGTAAGAGCACCCCTCCTATCTTTTGATTTCTAATGAGAGACGCCACTTGCCATTTTTTCTTTCCATACTGCCCCGCTGCCACTACTACCATCTGCGCTACGCGTTCTTCTTCTGTTAGTTGGTCGAACGTACGTTGCACTTTCAACTCTTGAAAGTAAGCGGCTAAGAGAGAGGGCTGGGAGGAACGAAGCGGCGGTACTGAAGTAGTCTGATAAAAGAAAAGTAATGGGAAAAGCAAATACTTCAACATAAGGGCCTCCTGTTTAATGGGTGTAACCTATTGACATTTTAGCTACGCTGAGCTACACTTCGTTTCGGTTCTGAAAAATACTGAAAGAATCTTAAAAAAAGCAATTGAACACCATAAAAAACTTGGCACAGACGTGCTAATAACACCCTATTCTCTACGCCAAAGGAAACACTTCTCCTACAGCAGGCATCTGTAAACTCCCATTCAATTGCCCTTGCGTTTGTAAGTGTGTTAGCAAAGCAATTGGCTCACCAAGAGGTTCATCGGCGAGATCATAAGTGCCGTAGTGCATAGGAATAAACGTTTTTCCACCCAAATCGTGAAAACCCCTTACTGCCTCGATGGGAGAAGTATGTGCCTCATTCATAATGTGAGCGGGCCGGTAAGCCCCTACAGGCATCAAACATACATCAGGAGCGCCCAATACTTTTTTGATCTCTGTAAAATGGCTATAATAAGCGGTGTCACCTGCAAAGTAAAGTTTAAAATCTTTGTACTGAATCCAAAAGCTCCCCCACAGTGTACGGTTATAATCGAGAAGGCCTCTACGGTTCCAGTGTTTGGCAGGCAAAAAATAAATCGATAAGTCACTACTCTCGGTGTTGAACTGCTGATACCATCCCGCTTCTTGAAAGGAAGTACGTGAACGATACTTCCCTAATAAGCTGCTAATTTTTAAAGGCATTAGCAATTGGATAGCAGGATTTTGCTCGATAAGCTTATGTATACAGGCTTGATCGTAGTGATCCCGATGGCCGTGTGAAATCAGCAGATAGTCTATATTTTGGAGCTTTTCAAAAGAGAATGGTAAACCTACCAAACGCTTGATAAAAGGTAGATCAGTAAGGCAGGGATCGGTAATAATTGTTTTACCACCCAAGCGAATTAAAAACGAGGAATGCCCTAGCCAAGCTAGCCAATTACCAGATGTATCGAGGAGGTGTTCTTCTTTTTGTAAGGGGACTTGGTAAGGCTGTGCTTTTTTAGCCTTTTTGACTTCTTTTTTATTGAACTGCCACTGTAAAATCGTAAAAAAGGGGACTGGACGAGTATTGACTGCTTCCATCTCAAATTGCCCATTCATAAAGATATTCCCTCTAAAATCTTCATTGATGGAAGGGAGTTGTGGGTTAGTTAAGTATTCAATCATGTAAAAAAAATAAAAAATTTAGTTTTACTCTTCATCAGGTAAAACATCTATGTCTTGTATTAATACTCTTTTAGCAATTTGTTGTCCAGTAAGCGTAGCAGCTAGCCCACCCATAGCTGTTTCTTTATACCTTGCCTCCATACTTTGCCCAATCTCGCCCATCGCTTGTACACACTCGTCTACGGGAATCACAGCGTCTACTTGTGCCAAGGCAATCTGTGAAGAAGAGTAAGCAATGGCAGCCCCACTAGCATTACGCACTACACAGGGTACTTCTACCAACCCTGCCACTGGGTCGCAAACCAAGCCTAGCATACATTGGATGGTAATCGCTACCCCATTAAAAACTTGATCGATATTACCTCCTAAACTATACACAATAGCACCTGCGCCCATCGCGGCGGCTGAGCCTGTTTCTGCTTGGCAACCACCCACTGCCCCCGCAATGCCTGCATTTTTTTCAATAATTAAGGCAATTCCTGCTGCTACCAAAAGTGCTTCTAGTATTGTCTCTTCGGGTAACTGGTGTAACTCTTGCAAAGTAAATAAAATACCTGGTAAAATGCCAGAAGCCCCTGCAGTGGGAGCAGCCACCACACGTCCCATACACGAGTTGACCTCTTTGGCAGCTAATGTTCTTGAAATCAGCTTCGTAAACTCGGGAGAGAGTACAGTAATAGGACTATGGTATACTTTTTTAGCACCATTGTTAATCATCCCTGAGCGAGAAACCATCTCTTCGGATAAGCCTGTTTCGATGGCGTCGGTCATTACTTTGTAAGCGTTGGCAAGGTGGTTCCAGATGGCTTCTTCGGTTCTGCCTTTTTGCTCTATTTCATAAGCCAATACGGGTTCGAAAAGTGAGTATTTATGTGTGGTACAGTAGTTTTTCCAACTTTTGAAGTCATCAAAAAGTAATCCCATCTTCCTAAAATTTTAATTGTATAGTAACTTAAACAAAAAAAGAGACTATTTGATCTTGAAAAGATACTATTTTCTTTAATACAACCTATACAATACTAAGGGGTTTATAGACTTACGAGAATATATTCACCTATTGGTATTTTAGCTGAATTAGACTATGATATAATTTGATTCAGACCTCAAACAAAACACTTTACAGGGTTTTATCCATTTTTTACAGAGGAAAATCACCAGTTGAGCGAGTCTGCTCAACTATTTATTAAATCGCATGTTATATTTATATTGAATTTAACGTGAATCATCTATTGATCACTATTCGCATCTATCTCAAGTGTAGATGCAGTCTTTTAATTATAATATAAGTTGGGTCCTCGTACTTAGCTTCAATTTTTTAGAAAAATGAAAAAGGTATACGAAAAAGTAATGCCTTGGGTCATCAGTGTGCTTTTACTATCCACTAATACTTACGCACAAACTGGGCCTGGAGGTGTCGGAAATACAACAAACAACGGTATATGGCTGAGAGCACAAGATGTAATCGCTGTGGATGGCGACCCTATCACCTCTTGGAATGACTTCTCTGGTAATAGCAATGCTGCACAACAACCTACTTTAGGCATACAACCTACCTACCGAGCTACCAGTGCGCTCAACAATCAACCTGTTATCCGCTTTGATGGGAATGATGATGAGATGGCGATTGCAGATGCTGACATACTAGATGGGACACCTGGTATTACTTATTTTGCCGTTGTAAGACCTAATAATTTAAACGGTGCACCTCGAGGTATTTTAGGAAAACGAATTACTTTTACGAACACTACTAACTACGCTTATACTTGGTTTTTCTGGAATGGTAACCGACTCAATAATGATATAGAAACCCAAAATAATCGTTATGATAGTGGTGGTAATACATTTAACAACGCTACCAACTATGTATTAAGCTTTGACTTTGATGGTACACGCCCCTTAAATCAACGTAGCCGTATGTACAGCAATGGGCAGCTCATTGCCCAAGCACGAGAAGATGCCACTACCTTAAATAATAGTAACCAACCTGTTGCTTTGGGGGCGCTTAATGTGGGCTATAATACTTATCTTGGTGCAGACTATGCGGAGATTATCCACTTTAACTATGCTGTAAATACTACCCAGCGCACAATTATCAATAACTATTTAGCAGCTAAATATGGTATTGGGCTCACTACGCAAGACCTCTACGTACAAGATAATGTCGCTAATGGAAACTTTGACTTTGAGGTAGCAGGTATAGGAAGAAATAGTGCTAGTGACTTTCATAATGATGCCCAAGGCTCGGCCATTTTACGTATTAATAACCCAAGTGACCTTAACAACAATGAGTTTTTACTCTGGGGACACAACAATCTGAGACAAGAAGCAGATAACTTCACAGATTTACCTGCAGGGATCGAAGCAAGGTTTAGCAGAGTATGGCGACCTAATGAAGTAAATAACGCAGGAAGTCCTGTAGATGTCGGAGCCATTGATTTGGAATGGAACCTTGCAGGACTAGGTACGATAGATGTGGCCGACCTTAGATTACTGGTTGATACCGACAACGATGGCTTTTTTATAGATGAAACGCCGATTGCAGGTGCTACAGCGATGGGTGGCGACCGCTATGCTTTTGCAGGTGTTACAGCGATTAGTAACAATACCCGCTTTACACTAGCGACTGCTAGGAGGTCTATCACTCCCCTCCCCATTGAGCTGCTCTCTTTCAATGCCAAAGCAGTCTCTTCAGAAGAGGTACACCTTACTTGGCAGACGCTTACTGAACTTAACAATGCCTATTTTACAATAGAACGCTCTACAGATGCTACCACTTGGGAAGCCATTGGTGAAGTACCAGGAGCAGGCAACTCTGCTTCGCTATTGAGCTATCTTTATGTAGACCAAGCGCCTTACCAAGGAATTTCTTATTATCGTCTTAAACAAACTGACTTTGATGGGACTTTCTCTTACTCTTCTATCAGTGATGTTCGCCTTGAGCAAGAAGAAGTACCTTATACGGTACGTGTTTATCCCAATCCAACTGCCCATCATCTTATTATTGAGGGAAAAGGTAATCTACCTAATAACTGGCAGGTGTATACTAGTCTTGGGCAAAACGTTACAGGATCGGTACGGTTGATACAAAGCACCGACAAACGATATGAGTTTGACCTTTCTCTCCTCAGTGCAGACACTTATCTTTTCAAAGCAACTGATAAGATTTATAAGGTACAAAAACTGTAGGGTCAGTGGCCTTGTGTGTGTAGCGTTGTACGCTGCACACGAAACGAGTTCTATATAAAGAACGTGATCATATGGTACGTTTTAGCTGCTTTCTGTTACAGTTTAATTAATACAACTCTTTACTTTTAACAATCGCGTCTTTTAAATATTGAGGTTCGTCATTCAAGATCATTAGTATGATAGCTCCTTGAAGATTGCCGATCACTTGCGTACTCTTCTCTTTTGCGATTTTTTCAGCATGTTTGGTTGCAAAAATTTTTACTAAGGATTTCTCCCAAGATTGGAAGAAATTGAGAGAGGCCTCCTTAAAAGTATCTTCTACCAAGATAGTTTCTAATACGGTATTCCCAAATATACAACCTCCTTTCTTGTGAAGAAATACTTTTTGATAGAAGTCAAGCATGTTTTCTAGCTTTTCATCATCAGGAATACCATCGTCGTAGCCAATTGAGAAAATATTTTCCTTAAACCAATCTGAGGTCATTTCAAGAGATTTCATCATCACCTCTTCCTTACTTTTGAAATGATGGTAAAAAGCTCCTTTAGTTAAACCGCAAAATTTTGCCAGATCACTCATACTTGTTCTATAGTATCCCTTCTCTCTAAAAACGGTTATACTTTTCAGGATGATTTCCTTTTTTGTTAATTTCTGAATTGGCATTTTTTCTTTGAAAGTTTTCTACAGGAGGATGGTTTCACCATCTTCTGGAATGACTAGGCGGTTACTTAAAATATTATTTTTATTAGCTTCTTCTCTTAATGAACGTCTAGTTACTTTACAAAAGTCTATAGACTCTAAATGTACGGCAACTATTTTAGAGGTTTTTGCAAACTTAGCTAAGGAAATTGTTTGTACTTCATCCAGCATTACTGGATATTTCTCAAAACCTGGAATAATACCACCACCTGAATTAGCAATAATCACAGCAGGATTAAATTTTTTTATTGTATTTTCTACTTCCTTGTACCATATGCAGTCACTTACTATATAAACCGTTGGTGACTGCTGGCTTTCAATTACAAATCCAGACACCTTCCCCATGTAAGGTAATACAGGACCACTTCCGTGTTGCGCTGCTACTCTTGTAATACTGATTTCTTCCCATTCAATTGATTCCTCTATGGCCTGAACATTCGTAAAACGAGTAAACTTTTCAAACTCCTTATCTTCAATACTGCAAAAAAGAGGAATGTTTTCAGGTAATATTTTTTGACTCACATCATCGAAATGATCTGGATGTGAGTGAGTAACTAAGACACTATCTACCCCCTTTAATACTTCTTCAATGGGCATCGTTAGATCAACAGTTGGATTAGGCAAAAGCCCCTTCACAAATGGAGGGAAAGTATCTTTCTCACATAGCATTGGGTCTATTAAAATGTTTTTCCCTGCATAATTTAGCTTGACTGTTGCATTTCTAATTAATTGTAACTTCATGTTATTATTTTTTAAGTACTAAACGGTTGGTATGTAAACTAAAAACAAAATATTACTTTTCAAAATCATATCATCCAAAACGATACAGCTTTTTGGTTATATCTCAAGCACAAAAAAATTATTATCACGTGCTGGGGTGATTTCAGAGGTCAGTAGTGATAGTTTTACTAGCTTTCCATAGGTATTTTGTAATGAAATATCCTAAATTGCAACTGTAATTAAATTAGCTATACCCCATGAAAAAAATTTTTATATTTATTTTTTCTTTAGTTTACATGGCTTCTTGTGTGAGTAAGAAGGAATACCAAGCGGTAAAAAGTAAAAACTATGCACAGGAAAACCAATTGAAAGAAAACCGTGCTACTATCAACCAACTAGGGACAGAAGTAAGTACGCTCAGAAGTCAAAATGAGCTTTACAAAGAACAAATCGAAGATTTAAGAAACACTAATAAAAGCTTATTAGATCGTGTTTCCGACTTATCTGATGTAAGTAAAGCAGGGATGGAAACTCTTAAGTCACAAAATACCTTTATACAAAGTCTTACCCAAAAAATACAGCAGAAAGACTCTGTTGCCATGGTGTTAGTGAATAATATCAAGAAATCTTTAGACGATGTAAACGATAAAGATATCAACGTGAAGGTGATTAAAGGAGTGGTTTTTATTTCACTGTCTGATAACTTATTGTTCAGATCTGGGCAGACCGAATTACTACCTGATGCACGTCGTATCTTGGCGAAGGTCTCTAAAATCATTAAAGATAACCCTGATTTAGAAGTGCTTGTAGAGGGTCATACAGATAACCAACCTATTTCTACTAATTGTATTGAAGACAACTGGGACTTGAGTGTACTTCGTGCAACAGAGGTAGTACGCTATTTCCAGAAAGAGTTTTCTGTAGTACCTGCTAGAATGACGGCCGGTGGACGCTCCGAATATGTACCTAAAGCCAAAAATGACTCGGCGCAAGGTCGCTCTGTCAACAGACGTACAGAGATTATTCTTACACCTAAGTTGGATGAATTCTATGAGTTATTACAAGATAAAGAAGCACAAGAAAAAGAATAGTTAAAAATACTTACCATAAAACGCCAGCAGTTTCATCAGGAAACTACTGGCGTTTGCTATAGGGAGTAAATTTCCTGCCTAAGCTTCTCCGTTTACACTAATTTTGAAAAACTCGTTTTTCTTCACGTTGAAATGAATCTGCCAGTAGGCACTTCCTCCGTCCATTACAATAAGTTCTTCACAAAAATCCTTTTCCTTGATCTCATCTGTAAAGCAGTTTACGTAGATCACCTTCTCTCCTTCTGCATTAACATAGCCAATGTATTGTCTCTTATACTCAGGCAGTCTATCTTCAATAAAACCTGATCTAGCATTTTGACGAGGGTGTTGTTTGTTAATTTCACGAATTTGTTCGCGAAGCGATTTCTCAAGAAGCATCACTTCTTCTTTAGTGGGCGTGAACCGCTTCAGTGGCTCTTTAACGGTATAAGCAGCACATTTGGCTTCTAAGATCACTCCTTCAAAATAAGGTGTTTTCAAATGAAGTGAGGCATTATCGTCTTGGGCGATGGCACTGTAGATGAAAATACTACAGCTAATGAGCATAATGAGGTGTTTCATAGAATATTAAAGTTTGGATTTGGTTTATGATCTTACATTTTCCATACCACACTCACCGTTTAAATGTATTATGTTTGTAACATTTTTGACTTGTACTGCTTAGGCGAAACGCCTTCGTATTTCTTAAAAACCCTCGAGAAATAACTTGTAGAGTTGAAGCCTACATCAAAACAAACGTTGGTAATGGTTTTACGAGGGTCTGCTAAGTATTTTTTAGCTAAAGCTAAGCGCTCTTGCAACACAAACTCAATCGGTGAAATGCCCAACTCTCGCTTAAAGCTTTTAAAAAAGTGGGATTCACTCATACACGCTGCGTTGCTTAACTCTTTCACGCTCAAGTTTTTTGATATATTTTCTTTAATATACTTTACCACATAAGCAAAGCGGAAGCGATTCATATTTTGCTGATAATCTTCAAAGATCACCTTTCTAGCTTGCGACTGCATCAGCCTAATGAGTAGTTCTTGTAAGGTAAGTTCTGCAAAAATATCTTTTGCCCGATTATCGCCCATACTTACTTTCACCAAACGATTAATCGTATTGGCCATTTCTTGGGTATTTTTTAAGTGATACTGCTCTTCATTGATCTGCCAAGTATCAAAGCTTTCTACTCGCTTGTACTTCTCATTTAAGATGTCTATGATCTGGTGAATCTTCTCACTGTTAATAGCCAGCGCTAAACATTGTGTAGGGCTCGCTGCGCAAGCTTCTGGAAAATCAATCAGCATACGCTCGTTGGCAGGTACAATGACCGATTCACCAGGAAGATAGTCGAAGTGCGCTTTATCAAACAAATGCATTATCTTTTTTCCCCTCAGCATAGAAGTGAAAGTAAGATCCTGAAAACACAACGCTACGCTTTTCGAGGTTTGATGGGTTTCGAAGATATTGAGTTCACACTGCTCCAACGTATATACAGAGCGATGCTCAACAAGGGTCTTTAAGTTTTTACCAGGGGTGAGCATCTGCTGCTGAGGTATAATACCTGTCTTCTTCCACATAAGCTGCTTTCTTTACAAATAGTATTATTCTACGATAGAATAGTAAAAATAATTGATAGGATAGTAAATATAACTATTATTTATTAAAAGTACATTTGTTTTAAATAATTGTTTTTAAGCTTATTAAGTAAACCCAATTAAATCATGGAGACATTAGCATCAACCGAAAAACTAGTAAAACAACCCGAGTTTAAAGAACGCTACGAAAACTTTATCAACAACGAATGGACTTCACCTGTAAAAGGACAATACTTCGATAATGTATCGCCTGTAAACGGTGCTTCTTTTACAAAGATAGCCCGCTCCACTAAAGAAGACATAGAGCTAGCACTCGACGCCGCACACGAGGCTTTCAAGACGTGGTCGAAAACCTCTGCTACCGAGCGTAGTAATATTCTGCTCAAAATAGCTGATATAATGGAGCAAAACCTAGACTACCTCGCTGCGGTAGAAACCGTAGATAATGGGAAGGCTATTCGTGAAACAACCATGGCTGACCTACCACTCGCCATCGATCATTTCCGCTACTTTGCGGGTGTCATTCGTGCAGAAGAGGGAAGCATCTCTGAGTTAGATGCTCAAACCGTCTCTGTCAACGTAAAAGAGCCGATTGGTGTAGTAGGGCAAATTATCCCTTGGAACTTCCCTATCCTGATGGCTACGTGGAAAATAGCCCCTGCTTTAGCAGCCGGTTGTACCATCGTATTAAAACCAGCAGAGCAAACACCTGTAGGCATTCTTGTTTTGATGGAGCTCGTGAAGGATATCTTACCAAAGGGAGTACTCAACGTAGTTACAGGATTTGGCCCAGAGGCAGGAAAGCCTTTGGCCAACTCTCCTCGTGTAGCCAAGGTAGCCTTTACGGGTGAGACCACCACTGGACGCCTGATTATGCAGTATGCCTCAGAAAACTTGATTCCTGTAACCATGGAGCTAGGGGGTAAATCACCTAATATATTCTTCCCAAGTATTATGGACGCTGACGACGAGTTTTTTGACAAGTGCTTAGAAGGTGCTGCCATGTTTGCGCTGAATCAAGGAGAGGTTTGTACTTGCCCTTCTCGTATTTTAATTCACGAGAAAATCTATGATGCTTTCATCAAGCGAGTAGTAGAGCGGGTAGAGAAAATACACATGGGTCATCCGCTGGATATGAATACGATGATGGGGGCACAGGCTTCTAAAGATCAGTTTGAGAAAATTCTCTCTTACATCAATATCGGTAAAGAGGAAGGTGCTGAAGTACTGACAGGTGGCCAAGCAGAATACGTAGAGGGCCTTCAAGATGGCTACTACATCACGCCTACCCTACTTAAGGGAAATAACAAGATGCGTGTGTTCCAAGAAGAAATCTTTGGTCCAGTAGCGTGTGTTACTACCTTCAAAGACACAAAAGAGGCTATTGCCATCGCCAATGAAACGCTTTATGGCTTAGGAGCAGGCGTTTGGACGCGCGATGCGCACGAAATCTACCAAGTGCCTAGAGCCATAGAGGCAGGGCGCGTATGGGTCAATTGTTATCACCTCTATCCTGCCCACGCACCGTTTGGTGGTTATAAGCAATCAGGTTTTGGAAGAGAAAATCATAAAATGATGCTCAATCATTACCGTCAAAACAAAAATATGCTTGTTTCTTATGATAAGAAGCGTATGGGCTTCTTTTAAGCGACGATAGAAGTACCTATTTCTTAAGAAATTGCTCCAGAGTCCTTGAACACTTCTGGAGCTTTTCTGCTTTATTATTTGATAGCTTTTTTATAAACGTAACGCAAAAAGAGATGACAGCAAGAGTATTAGTAACCGACGAAGCCAAAAAAGTGATCGATCAATTACAAGAAATACACGGCGCACTGATGTTCCACCAGAGTGGTGGGTGTTGTGATGGCTCGCAACCCATGTGTTTTGCCAAAGGAGAATTTAAAGTGGGTAGCAGTGATGTTTGGATAGGAACCATTCATGGTTGTGACTTTTTTATGAGCCAAGCTCAGTTTGAATATTGGCAACATACCCAACTTACCATTGATATTACAGAAGGCAGGGGCTCCAGTTTTTCTCTTGAAATTCCACTGGGTTTACGCTTTTTGGTAAAATCCAGGTTATTCACAGAAGAACAACAGAACCTTACGCCTGTGATAAATGGAGAAGAATATTTGATGCAACAGGAAAGCACCACACCATAAATACATTTCCTCTTTAAAAGTACTAAAAACAGGATTCAATAAGTGTTCGGAAGTAGTGAAGTTGAGGCAGTAATAACAAGTTATATGTTACGCAGTAACTTTCTCTCTTGTATGTTACATTGCGTCTTCCCTACTGAAGCTATTTTTCGGTAAAAATACTGTACCTTACAGGTATTATTTACAGTAAACTTATTGAACCTATGATAACAACGGAAAAAAAGGCACAGCCCACAGAGCAGGTGTACGTATCCCCTCAAATAGGACCACATAAAGTATTAAAGATGGGATTAAAT
>ERZ1740058.1302-NODE-1302-length-12335-cov-9.305293_pt1 | contig 12335 bp, 10 predicted proteins | sample MGYA00581745_ERZ1740058 | MGnify/ENA primary metagenome ERZ1740058 (study PRJEB43018, sample SAMN04849742) | marine metagenome | isolation source: floating plastic debris | place: Pacific Ocean | collected 2008-08-30 | study: EMG produced TPA metagenomics... | reverse complement strand
GCTTCAAGTCATCGTCTGACGCAATTGCCTATCCGCCCAAGATTCTGTTTGAGCCATCCCTCGAAGGTTATGTGAACCTCTTCACAGTCCAAACGCGCCAGACCGAAGAACACCTGGCCGCCAACCCGCCCACCAATTGGTACGAGGAGATCGTCCACGACAAAGGCATGGTGATTGCCGGCGCGTCCCGCTATGGCGAGCGGTTCATGAACTCGGTCATCATCGGCTTCGGCGCCACGTTCTTGTCAGTATTCCTGGGCACGCTCGCAGCCTACGCCTTCTCTCGGTACAGAATACCGCTGAAGGACGACTTGCTATTCTTCATTCTGTCGACACGCATGATGCCACCCATCGCGGTCGCCATCCCAATCTTTCTGATGTTTCGCTCCGCCGGCCTGAGCGATACCCACGCCGGCATGATACTTCTCTACACCGCGGTGAACCTCTCGCTCTCCGTCTGGCTCCTCAAAGGTTTCATCGACGAAATCCCGCGCGAATACGAGGAAGCCGCCCTGATCGACGGCTACACGCGCTTTCAAGCCTTCTACAAAGTGGTCTTACCGCAAGCCGCCACCGGTATCGCATCGACAGCCATCTTCTGCCTCATCTTTGCCTGGAACGAGTACGCTTTTGCCGTCCTCCTCACCAGCGGAACAGCACAAACAGCGCCACCGTTCATCCCCACAATCATCGGCGTGACCGGCCAAGACTGGCCGGCCGTTGCCGCAGGCGCGACCATCTTCCTTGTTCCGGTCATGGTGTTCACCATCCTCCTGCGCAAACACCTCCTGCGCGGCATCACGTTCGGAGCGGTCCGCAAATGAGCGAGTTCGTGACCGGATTGTTCCGATGGCGCCGTCGCCCTTGGGAAATGGTGGCGAGCATTCTCATCGCGACAGGCGTGATCATGCTCATGCAGCCCTTCGTGCTGTGGGCGTTCAGCTACTCGTTCATTGTCACGCTGGTGGGCACGGTCATGTTCATCGTCGTCAGCCATTTTCCGGAGTGAGAAATGGCTGAAATCCGCATCCAAAACCTGCGCAAAAAATTCGGCTCCTTCACCGCTGTTCAATCCTCAACGTTTACGATTCAGGACGGTGAGTTTTTCATGCTTCTCGGCCCCTCCGGCTGCGGAAAAACCACCACGCTGCGCATGATTGCCGGCCTCGAGCTCCCAACATCAGGCGAAATTTTCATCGACGGAGAAGAAGTCGGCCAAAAACGCGCGAGCCAGCGCGATATCGCCTTCGTCTTCCAAATGTTCGCGCTCTACCCGCACATGAACGTGCGCAAAAATATCAGCTATCCGCTGGTCAGCCAGGGCATGAAGCGGGCGGACATCCAAGCGAAAGTCGCCGAAGTCGCCCGCATCCTCGGCATTGAGGACATCCTCGACAGGCCGGTCGGCGGTCTCTCCGGCGGCGACCGCCAGCGTGTCGCCCTCGGTCGCGCCATCGTGCGCAACCCAAAATGCTTCCTCATGGACGAGCCGCTTGGCGCCCTCGACGCCGAGTTCCGCGAGCGTATGGCCGAAGAACTGCGCGCCCTCCACGACCGAATGGGCGCCACCACAGTTTACGTCACACACGACCAACTCGAAGCCATGCAGATGGGCGACAAGATCGTGGTCATGAACCACGGCGTCATCGAACAGTTCGGCGAGCCGCAAGACATCTACGATAAGCCGGCAACAATGTTCGTTGCCGAATTCATCGGCTCCCCACACATGAACTTCCTCAAGTTCAACGGCCGCGCCGGGCCAGGTGCCACAACGATAGAACTCCACCAGCAAACCGTCGGCATGCCGTGCCTCCACGAAGCATTTGACGGCGACATGATCTACGGCGTGCGCCCCGAGCATGTCCGGCTGTCGGACAGCGCCGGTTACCGCGGAGAAATCACCGCAACCGAATACCTCGGCACCACACAAATCGTGACGCTCAAGACCCACAACGGCGAAGTCAAAGCCCGCATAGCGTCAAGCGAGCATGCCAGCGTGGGCGAAACCGTCGGCCTAGACTTCAACGCCTCGACCGTCACCGTGTTCGACACGCAAACAGGCCGCGCCATCCGCTCCGATCTTAACGACGGGGTCATGTCCCATGGCTGACGTCACCCTGCGCAACGTCAAAAAATCCTTCGACACGACGGTCGCCGTCGATGACGTCAATCTCACGGTCAACGACGGCTCGTTCGTCGTGCTGCTCGGACCGACCGGCGCCGGCAAAACCACGACCTTGCGTCTCATCTCGGGCCTTGAGCGCCCCGACAGCGGCGACGTCCTCATCGACGGCCGCTCGGTCATCAATGAACCACCGGCGCAGCGCAACGTGTCGATGGTCTTCCAGCAGTATTCGCTCTATCCGCACATGACCGTGCGACAAAACCTTGCCTTCCCGCTCCGCTCGCCGATGCTGAACACCCCCAAGCATGAGGTAAAGCGCAAGGTCGAAGAGGTCGCGGACGTCCTGCAAATCGCCCACAAGCTTGAAAACAAGGCGACCGCGCTCTCAGGCGGCGAGATGCAGCGCGTGTCCATCGGGCGTGCTCTGGTCCGCAACCCCTCCATCTACCTGATGGACGAACCGCTCAGCTCGCTCGACGCCAAGCTGCGCGCCGACCTCAGGATTGAGCTCAAGCGCATCCAGGCCGATCTCGGCGCCACCATCCTCTACGTCACGCACGACCAAATCGAAGCGATGACAATGGCAACAAAGGTCGGCGTGCTCGACCAAGGCCGCCTCGTGCAGTTCGGCGTCCCCCGCGACATCTACGAAAACCCTGTCAGCCTCTATGTCGCCGCGCGCCTCGGCCTGCCGCGCATCAATGCGTTGCCCGCCGACCTTTTCGCCGGCGCCCCCACTGGCGCAACAACCGTCGGGCTACGGCCAGAACACATCCAGCACGGCGAAGGAAAGCCATCCCAGGAGGTGCGGATCGAGCATCTGGGGGACCAAACGCGCCTGCATCTCACGCTGGACGGCCACGAGATCGTCACGCTAACCGACGTCCACACCGCGCTGCAGCCCGGCGACACGGTCGCCATCCAGCCCCGTAACGCACTCTATTTCGACGCGGCAGGCGACCGGATCGCCTGAGGAGGAACGCCATGAGACAGTTCATCAACACCAAGGAGACCCTGGTTACAGAGGCGATCGACGGGACCTTGCGGACCGCAGGGGGACGCCTCGCGCGGCTCGATGGCTACCCGCACATCAAGGTCGTCGTGCGCACGGACTGGGACCGGTCTAAGGTGGCACTGGTGTCAGGCGGCGGCTCTGGCCACGAACCCAGCCACGCCGGTTTTGTGGGGCAGGGGATGCTGACCGCTGCCGTGTGCGGTGAAGTCTTTGCCTCCCCTTCCGTTGACGCCGTGCTCGCCGGCATCCTCGCCGTCACGGGCAAGGCCGGCTGCCTTCTCATCGTGAAAAACTACACCGGCGACCGCCTCAACTTCGGCCTTGCGGCGGAGCGCGCACGGGCGCAGGGCCTCAAAGTCAGCATGGTTGTGGTCGATGACGACATCGCGCTGCCGGACCTGCCCCAACCCCGAGGTGTTGCAGGGACGCTCTTTGTGCACAAAATCGCCGGTGCCATCGCCGAACAGGGCGGTAACCTGGAGGCGGTGACCGAAGCCGCGGAGCGCGTTGTCAAAGGCGTCGTCTCCATCGGCATGTCGCTCGACACCTGCACCGTGCCAGGATCGCCCAAAGAGGAGCGTATCCCCGACGGCAAGGCGGAGCTTGGCCTCGGCATTCACGGCGAAGCCGGCATCGAGCAGGTCGATTTCTCCACCGCCCACGATGCCATCGAGATGGTTGTGGACCGCCTCGCCCCGCAGATCGGGCCAGGGCCGCACGTTGCCCTCCTCAACAACCTTGGCAGCGCGACACCGCTGGAGATGGCAGTCCTTGCGGAAGAACTCACCCGTTCGCGCATCGGCGAGCAAATCCAATGGCTTGTGGGTCCAGCATTGTTGATGACCTCGCTCGATATGCGCGGTTTCTCGGTCTCCATGCTCCCGGCCACCAAGGCAGACGAAAGCGCCCTTGTGGCGCCTGTTGCGCCTTGGGCCTGGCCGGGCTGCCTCGCGGTTGGCGACATCGCGATTGAGCCGTTGCCGGACGGTCTCAGCCCCATCCAGCCGATCCCGTCCCAAAACGACGAGACGCGCGCCTTCATCGAACGGTGCTGCACCATCCTGATCGCGGCCGAGAAAGACCTCAACGCGCTCGACGCCAGATCAGGCGATGGCGATACCGGCAGCACCCTCGCGACAGCCGCCCGCGCGCTGATCGACGCGCTCGACCGGCTCCCGCTCGCCGACCAAACCCAGCTTCATCGGGCGATTGGCCTCGAGCTCAGCCAGACCATGGGGGGCTCCTCCGGCGTCCTCCTCGCGATCTTCTTTGCCGCGGCGGGCGACGCCTCAGCCGCCGGAAAAGACCTCATCGGCGCGCTGAAGGCCGGACTTGATCGCATCCAGCAAGTCGGCGGCGCACAACCTGGTGACCGGACAATGATCGATGCCCTCGCGCCCGCCCTGGACGGGCTGCCCACCGGGCTCGACGCAGCGGCGCGGGCGGCAAGGTCAGGCGCTGACGCCACAGCGAATATCACCCGCGCCAGGGCCGGCCGCGCCAGCTACCTCTCCGAAAGCAGCCTCGCTGGCCACAACGATCCCGGCGCCGAGGCTGTCGCACGCCTTTTCGAACAGCTCTCGGGCGCCACAGCGCCGGCATAGCGAGCGGCCAAACCACCGCAGATGGTGCAAGCCTGCCGCGTCGATTACTTGAAAGCGCGGGCGCGCAGTGCAAATGCACTCGCAACCGCCAAAACCAGCGCAATCGCGCCGAACAGCAGGAACGTGCGCTCCGCCAGACGCTCCAGAAGGACGGGGAACACATCGTTCATCGTGCCCGCAAGAAAGATGAACACCAGATTGTAGAACGCCATTCCCATCACGCGGATCTCGTCAGTCAAAAAGCTTGGTAGCAACTGGAAGACGGTCGTGCGAATGCCAAAGGCAAACGCCAGCTGAAGCAAACCCAGCAGAGCAATCGCGACAACACCGTCCGCCAAGAAGAGCGCGAACAAACTGAAGCTTGCCACCAGCAAACTGCCGGTGAGAACAAGCGGCGTCTTACCCCGATGGATGGGGATGAGCGCCACAAAGCCAACCGCGAAGCCGGCAATCGTGAAGACGATCATCAGCTCCAGCACCGTGGCGGTGTCGGCAATCCCAAATCCTGTCATGAGAAGTGGGCCGTAGCCCGACACCAGGGCGCCGCCGCTAATCGTCCCCGCCAAAACGATGACTATGCCGAGGAGGAGGTTGCGCATCACGTGCCGGTCATGCAGCACGGCGCGCACGGTGCCGAGCCACGACCTGCCGTGCGATGCGGGATCCAACGGCTCAAGCGTCAACCCGTAGTGCGCAGCAGCGCCCGTCGCCGCCTCATGATCACCGCGTATTTGGTGGAAGGTGGGCGATTCCGGCAGCCCGCCAAGCCCAACCAACTGCACTAGCGCGGGCACCGCCGCCAGCATGATGACTATCCGCCAGCCATCCCCTTCGACGAACGCGATGCTGAGGCCAAGCTCGGCCACATACCCCGCGCTCACCCCAATCATGACGCTCGACAGAAGTGTTGCCCGTCGCACCGGCGTGGCGATTTCGGCCACAAACACCAGCGCCATCATGAAGGTGAGACCCGCCACACACCCGGTGATGGCCCGCTCGGCAAACACAACAGCAAAGGATGGATCCAACAGCAAAATGAACGGCGCGACGCTCAAAATCGCGGCGCAAATCATCAGCACCCTGCGCCGCCCGATCCGGTCCGCCACCGGCGCCAGGCAAACGCCAACAATCTCGGCATAGTCGAAGACAGCGATTAAATGGCCAAGCTGCGCGTCGCTAAGGTCAAACGCTCCTTTGATCTGCAACATGACGCCGCCATGGACGCCCGCGTTGTAGCCATAGATCAGCCCGCTCGCGACCGCGCCGAACAGCAGAATCTGAAGTGTCGGTGGAGCCGGCTTGCTCAAGCGACGGCCGCCACTGCGTGCACCTTCGTCGCCGGGCGCTGAGCCTGGCGCGCCGCCCAAAACGGCGCATCTGGCCAGTGGCGCTCTTGCGCAAAGCAACGGTCAAGCATCGCTACGTGCATGTCATGCTGGCGCGCTATCTCGTCGGAGTACCCACAGTCCGTCACATCGGTCCCCGCGCAATAGGCGGCAGCCAGACGCCCAGCATGGATCCCGGTCGTAAGGCCAAGGCTCATCCCCATCGCCGATAGCGGATCAACGGTCATCGCGGCATCGCCGCATGCCACCCAGTCCGCCCCGTGGGCGGGGGCAAGGTGCTGGACATGAGCTGGTCGTGTGATGGGCGAGGTCCAACCACCGGCGTTGCTCAGGCGCTGTCGCGTATGCCGTGTGCGCGCTAAAGCCTCATGCCAGCGATCCGGGCTGTTCAGAGCACCGCCGGTCAGGATCGCTGCATCTGTGAACAATGCGGCCACCAGTCCGTTCCCTGGCACGGCCGCCGAGTACCACCATCCCTCTGGCGCCGTCTCCACCAAGACCCCGCCCGCATCGGCGATGTCTTCGCCAAGGGCAGCCCTCGCCGTGGACCAAATCGCAACGGACCGATGCGTGGTGTGAACGCGTGCACCGGCCGCGCGGGCGAACCGAGCCCCCGGCCCACTCGCGTCGATCAAGAAACGCGCTGACTGAGCAGGCTGCTCATCGCTATCGAAGGTTAGCGCCCAGCCGTCATCGTGCTTGCGCGTACTGCGCACTGCGTGGAGTTGGAGCGTGGCACCACATGCACTCGCCCGTTCGCGCAAAGCGGTCTCAAGCCCCTGCCGGTCCACATGCAAGGCAGGTTGGCCCATGGCAAAGATCAGCGGCCATTCGGTCAGTTGATCCGAACCCCAAGCCGCCGACATGGCATGGGACGGCCTGTGAACGGCCCCGACCGTTTCAGCGCTGAGCCCCAGATAAGCCAGCAGCTCCCCGGCCCCCGGCTGCAACATCTCACCCGGCTTTCGGTTCGGCGGCGCCCGGTCGATCAGCGCCACTCTGAGCGAGGTGAACGCGCACAGCGTGATCGCCGCCGCACAGCCTGCCGGACCCGCCCCCACTACAGCAACATCAACGCGATCAGGTAGGGTCACAGCCACAGTCTACTTGCGGCCCACATAGTAATGAAACGGCATCGCTTTCCGCCCAAGGTCTCGTTCGTGCACCTCCTCTGTCGGTGCATCGGTGCGCAGCGTGCCGTCCTCGCCGAACTCCACCTTTGCTGCCCGGAATTTTGAGTAATTCCGTTCCACCTCCACAAAGAACGGATAGTCCTCCCGATCCTCGCCAGTGGTGCGGTTGCTGATAAAGGCCAAGTAACGCCATGCCAAAATCGCCTGCAGGAACGTATTCACCCCCCGCTGGTACGGCGCCCGCGCCCCCATGCTGATGTCTCCATCGAGCGATTGCGCATCGACGCTGTCCGCACCGCTGTAGACAAACATCGGGCTTTGCGGCGGCCACCACACCGCCGAAAAGGTCGGCGGCGCTGGCAAATGCTCCACACCGCTGCCATCGGAGAGTTTGTTCACCAGCGGATCGGTGAAGTTCACCGGCTGCGCCCCGCACAAGAAGAAGTCGGCCTGCCAAGGCACCGCCATCCGCTTGGTGAGGTCACCCGGCTGGCAGCCACCGCCCTCGCATTCGTCGCGATCCGGGTCGAGCCCGTCTTCTGCGATGACCTGCGGGTCAAACACCTTGATCCGATAAGGGTCGTCCTCGTGAAACAGCGCCGGATTTCGCATCGACCACGTCACCTCGATCCCAGGCGACATCGGCGCGCCGACACAGTTGCCGACGGCAGCGCGATCGAGCGGATGGGGCTCAAAAGCGGTGCGCCGCGGTCCACCCCGTTCAAACTTCCCCTCCGCCCACTGCGCAAAGAAAAAGTGCTGCGTTGGCGTCAACGAGACAAACTTTGAGATGCCGTAGTTGTTGACCGAGTTGCTACCAGAATTCAGCGGCATAAGCGGGAAACCATCATCGGCGAACAACTGCTGATGCTGCGCCGAGAACTCCCAATCGCGTTCCATGCCGGGATCCCGCAAGTACGAGAACCAGCGCATGCGATGGGAACGGTTGGCCTCGCTGTTGTTGGCGGTATCGAACCGTGGCGTCGCAAAGGCGACCATAGGCGCCACATCCACGGTCCACTGATAGCTGCGCATCCGATCAAAGATCGGCCGGATGTGCCGATCATAATCAACGATGAAGTCGCGATTCCAAGCCCCCGCGCTGACATCGAAAATCTCGGGCGCGGCCCCTTTGTGGCGGACCGCCCCATCGTAGAGAATATCGTCAAGCGTGGTAATGTTGATGAGCTCCGGCGCCACCTTCGGCGGACCGGTGATCACCCAAGCCTCAAGGGTCACGCTCTCCCCGGAGGTGAACGTGATGGTCGCGTGGACCGAGCCGTCGGAAATGTCGTCAAAGAAACCGTCAGCGCCAGCGAAGGATTCAATCCCCTTCGCTTTCGGCCCGCCAGCGCGCCCGTATCCGCCCAGAACGACCAGACCACCGGCGGCGTCCATCTGCATATGGCCTAACGAATCAATATTGTACGGGTATAGCCGATCGCTGTCATAGCCCAACTCAGCACTAACCCCGCTGGGACCAGGAAACGAGATGTGCGCATAGGGCGCCGCCGGATCCGGATTGGCATCAAAGGTCTCCGTGACGCCGGGCTCTTCAACGCTCCGCGGCCCCGGATCGACAATCAGAAGCTCGCGCCGCCTCTCTTTACCCTCAATGCTCGCGTTGCGCCGCGGCGTGCCGGTCGCGGCATAACTGTTGTCCGCGCCCATCATGAGGTTGCCGCTGAACTCGGCAAAGTCGAACCAAGCCGCCTTCTTGTTGGCCATATGTACCGACCAGCGAATACTTGCGATATCAGGGTCACTCAGACGAACCGGCGTCGAGGCTCCAGCACCGTCATCGCGGAAAACCTGAAACCGCGCGGCTTGGCGCCGGACCTGCCCGATTGCGTCCTTGAAGTGGGACACCGGAACGGGGTCCGCTATCCCAGTGGGATCAAACTCCGTCGGCAACCCACCTATGGCGCTAGGCCCCACATAAAAGCTGCCCGGATGGGCAAAGGGATCGGGCAGGTTCGATCCAGAATCCCCCACGCGCGCCACGCCAATCGCGGGGTGGATCTTAAACCCGCTCGGCGCACGTACCGCGACACCATCAGTACTCGCGGACGCTTGATGGCTTCCCGCCATGAGCGCGCTCCCCGCTGCACCGGACATCAACCCCAGAAAGTCGCGCCGCGATCCCGCCATAGCGACACCCCTTTCGCCAAACACTTACATTGTCTGCAGACGCTAGTCGGCCTGCCTCAAGCGAGCAATTGATCGCTCTCCAAACCGGCGTGAAGCCTGAGCTGCGGCCAAAGGGCAATACTGTGATCGCGAACACAGACTCGCGCCCAGTCTCGGTCAATATCAGCATCACGATGTTGAACAGGACGCGGCCGAGACCCCGACGGTCACAGCACCCAAGCTGGCTCACCGCGACAACAGAACGATTGGAAGTACAATGAGCAACATGATGAAACAGCAGGGCAAGTCCGGTGCAAAACCAGTTGTGGCTGCCTCGAGCGCCGCCGGTATGGGCTTTTTCAAAGACGGCGGCATGCCGCAGGTGAAACCCGTGGCCAGCGTTGCAGCCGGTGCGAAGTCGTCCGGCATGCCGCTGATCAAATCTCTCGCCAGCGTTGGAATGGGCACGAAGTCGTCGAGCTTCCCGCCGGTCAAAGCCGTTGCCGCTGTGGGTATGGGGCGCAAGTCCTTTGACCGGCTCCCGCTCCGGGAAGTTCCTGTGGCATAAACCGACTACTGAGGGCTTGCGTCACAACAGCTTCATTGGAAGTTTCGTCGCTGATCCACGGAGAGCCCACGCGGTATGGCTGAGCAGACCACAGAACCGCTCGTCCGGTTCTACAAAGCACATCCAGACGTTCCGCCCATCGCATGGGCGGATCGTGCTGCGCTCGGGACCATGCCCGCTTCAGCGTTCCAATACTGCGAAGCCCTGCGCGTGGCATCCGCCTTTGGCTGGTACGTGTTCCCGCCGCGGTCCATCAGCCTCACCTTCGATGGCACCCAAGTTTACATCTACGAGAATGACGATTGGGTGCTGATAAAGTCCCATCGCTTCGATGACGGCTTCGCAGACGTCTGGAACAGTCACGCCCCCGAGCATTTCCAGGACAAGGAACCCCCCTTCATCTCCACTGTCCCAGGAGCTGGGTTGGTCCAAATCTTTTCAGGTTATTTTGTGGAGACTGCACCTGGTTGGAGTTTGTTGATCCGCGGACCGGCCAATCTGCCGCGTCGGGGGTTCGATTGCTTTGAAGGGATCGTCGAGACCGACGAATTCAAACCGTCACCACTATTTATCAACTTCAAGATCGCGATGACTGGCAGCGAGGTGTATATCCCGCAGGAATGGCCGTTGTTTCAGGTCCAGCCAATTCGCCGCGAAAGCTATGTGAGGGGAGGGGGCGCGGCTGAAGTGGTGGAAGGCCTCAACCATCCCAAATTCCCCTTCGATTGGGACGGTGTTGACAACACACTGCATGTCCTGGGCGACAAGAACCGGCCGCATCAGATGGGCAGCTACGGCGCCGGTCGCCGCAAACGGGCCAAGGCGGAACAGCGTTCAGCCGATACCCAAAACGAAAAGTAGCGCCTGCCAGCAATGTGACGGGCGACAAAGCGTGACCAGGCGACCCGCATCGGAAACCCAGTGATCACGCGGTCCGGCTATCCGCATTCTCCAACGAGGCTGCTAAAACCTCGCCAAGCGTCACCAGCGCCGCAACGTCCTTCGGGTTGTAGAGCGCCCGCCGGACCCGGATCCGAAACCCGCCGGTGGTGCGCGACACAATGGGCTGTTTCATTTCGGCCAAACCCTCGCGGGCGGCGGTAAGCGCACCATGCCGGATCAGTGGATCGAGTGCGTGCCGCGCTTCTGGCGTTGCAAACAGCGTCCCGCTGGTCGCGTCCACCTCGCTCACATGGGCAAGACGGGCGACATCACCGCCGGCCTCGTCGATCCCCAAGATGAGCTTGCCCAAAAATCGGGAGGCGAAGTTCTCCATCACCATCGACGCGAACTGCGCGGCCTGCGCAGGGATGGCGGGACCGAGGATGACTGCGCCCTGGGGGAGAGCAAGGTCTGGCCGGTCAAACCGGGTCCAGCGTGTTGTGGAGCCACCGGTGTCACTTGAGGAATTGCTGTAGATGGAAACGGTCCAGCGTGCCGCCGGGTCAGACAAGGTCAACGTGCTCCCGCGTCCAGCGCTTGCCCTCTCATAAGCGTATCGCCAGCCATTGCGCGCCGCCATCATCTCGAGCGCCTTGCGCTGGCGCGATCCGGACGAAATCGCCAGCACCAACAGGGCGCTGCCAACCAGTGCCGCGACGACCAGCAACGCGATCATCCACAGGTTCTCTCCAGCCATGAACGCATCGCCTCCTCAGCGGTGAGCCCAAAGTGTTCTAACGCGGAACCTCGCGGCAAGCGACGCGGAACATCTTGCTGTGTGCGGCGCGAGCCAAACAATGGCGCGGGGCGCCGCTAGACGATGTTGAAGTCGTCGCCGTTGAGTTGGACGGTGCTGGTCGGATCGACTTCGTCATAAACAAAACCGCCGAGAAGGACTGTCTCGCCAGCGGGCACGTCAAACCGCTCTGTTTTCCCGCTCCAGGGCACCACATCGAAAGTGTTGCCAACGAAGTCGAAGCCCCAGACTTGACCTTCACGCACGTCCGCTTCGCTGCCGGCCAAGAACTCGAGGACTAGGTCGTCGAGGTTCTCCAACGGGGTGGTTCCGTCATTTGTGATGTAAATCTCGACCGTACCGCCAGACGACCAGCTGTTGAGCTGCTGTACCGAGAGGGTAACGTTATCGAACGCGGAGCTGTCGCCGCCGCCCGTGCTGCCATCGCCGCCGGTGCCACCGCCAACGTCGGTGCTGCCATCGCCACCGTCACCGCCAGAGCCGCCACCTCCGCCGCCGCCCGTGCTACCATCGCCGCCGGTGCCGCCATCACCGCCGCCGCCCGTGCTGCCGTCGCCGCCGGTGCCACTGCCAACGTCGGTGCTGCCATCGCCACCGTCACTGCCGGAGCCGCCACCTCCGCCGCCGCCTGTACTGCCGTCACCGCCGGTGCCACCGCCGACGTCGGTGCTGCCATCGCCACCGTCACCGCCAGAGCCGCCACCTCCGCCGCCGC
>ERZ1740058.1301-NODE-1301-length-12342-cov-13.046797_pt1 | contig 12342 bp, 11 predicted proteins | sample MGYA00581745_ERZ1740058 | MGnify/ENA primary metagenome ERZ1740058 (study PRJEB43018, sample SAMN04849742) | marine metagenome | isolation source: floating plastic debris | place: Pacific Ocean | collected 2008-08-30 | study: EMG produced TPA metagenomics... | reverse complement strand
AAGCGATCGAGCCAATTTCACTGTGCGGGAAGAACCTATTTGTCTAAACTCCAGTTAGTTAAGCAGGCTAGCTGTATGAAAGATACCTTCCACGCATATTGGGAACCTGTATTGGAGCAGGCAAGTGCCCTTTCTCGTAAATGAGAACGCAAGCACAATGGTACAAGCACAAACTCAACCACTGACCTTTGAAGAATTCATCGCGGCTTATCCAGAGGATGGCGGCATTTATGAACTGATTAATGGAGAAGCCATTGCCGTGAACCCGGCCGGCAAGCACGAAGAAGTGGTCGCGTTCATTGTTGCAAAATTGAATTCTGAGATTCGCCGGTTGGGATTACCTTTTGTGTTGCCCCGCACCTGCACCCTCAAACCGGCAGCGCCCAACATTGGCCATAAGCCGGATATTGCCGTATTGAACAAGGCTGCCTTAGCAGCAGAACCACGGTGGCAGCCTGCATCCACCATTTTGCAAGGTAGTTCAGTGCCTTTTGGTCGTGGAAATCGTTAGCATTAACTGGCGTGACGATTACGACCAAAAGCGTTCCGATTATGAAGCCATGGGCGTTTCCGAATATTGGATTGTGGATTATCTGGACTTAGGTGGGCGGCGCTACTTAGGAGTTCCCAAACGGCCAACAGTAACGGTTGGCAATTTGATAGATGGCGAGTATCAGATACAGCAGTTTTGCCGGAGCGATCGCCTCGTCTCCCAAATCTTTCCAGAGTTACAGCTAGAAATCGACCGAGTTTTTGATGCCGGCGCTTGACCTATTGGTTCAGTAGGAGGGCGATCGCGCTTCCGTGGAAACTATTTTTTAATCGGACCAATGTCGTCAATGCTCGAATATATTTGGATATTGCAGTAGATCAAGGGTGACGAATGTAGGAATGCAGTCGAAGCACTCTAGCGCTAGCTGCCATCGGCCTTCGCGCTGCAGCATTTCAGTCAACGATTGCCGAATTTGATGCAGATATCGCACATCATTGGCGGCATATCGTAGCTGTTCCTCCGACAGATTCATGGCGTTACCCCAGTCGGAGCTTTGCTGAGTTTTATCTAACTCCACCCCCGAAACCTCTTTAACCAGTTCTTTGAGGCCATGTTTAGGGCTGTAGGTGCGGCTTAGCTTGCTGGCAACTTTAGTGCAGAAGATGGGATTAACCGCAATGCCGAGGTGATGCTTGAGAGTAGCTAAATCAAATCGAGCAAAATGAAAAATTTTGCTGATCCTATCCATTTCCAGCAATTTTTTGAGGTTGGGAGCGGTCCCTTGCCCCAGCTCAATCCGGACAACTGAAACATAGCCAGATTCGTCGCATAGCTGCACTAAACACAGCCGATCGCGCCACGGCATCAGACCCATAGTCTCGGTATCAACGGCGATCGCCGTCGCCGCAAGATAGCGTTCAAGGAGAGCATCGGAGAGATCGCGATCGCACACCTCGAATAAATCTGGAGTCAGCACCTCGTTCACGACAAATTCCCCAAGGCTTTGGCGACAGTCTGCACGTCTTTATCGCCCCGGCCTGAGCAGTTAATCACGATGTATGACCTGCCGGACAGCTGCGGACACAAGGTTTCCAAGTAGGCAAAAGCATGGGCCGTTTCCAAAGCTGGGATAATGCCCTCTAGCTGTGATACCAACTGTAGCGCCTCCAGCGCCTGCTGATCGGTGACGCTATAGTATTCGGCTCGCCCAATTTCTTTGAGATAGCTATGCTCTGGCCCCACGCCAGGATAGTCCAAACCGGCACTGATGGAGTGCGCTTCCTGCACTTGACCATTGCTGTCCTGCAGCAAATAGCTCATGGCGCCGTGCAAAACTCCCACACGCCCCTGGGTTAGCGTAGCCGCATGTTTACCGGAAAGCACCCCTTCTCCTTCGGCTTCAACGCCAATTAGGCGGACTGACTCATCTTCAATAAACTCATGGAAAAGCCCCATGGCGTTCGAGCCGCCGCCCACACAGGCCATCAGAATGTCCGGCAAACCCTGCCATTTTTCTTCACACTGAGCCCGGGTTTCCTGCCCGATCACGGCGTGGAAGTCGCGCACAATCATGGGATAGGGATGAGGACCAGCCACTGAACCCAAGATATAGTGAGTGGTTTCAACATTGGTAACCCAATCGCGAATAGCTTCAGACGTGGCGTCTTTCAACGTTCCCGTACCCGCTGTGACTGGGCTGACTTCAGCTCCCATCAGCCGCATCCGAAAGACGTTCAGCGCCTGCCGTTCCATATCCTGAACGCCCATGTAGATAACGCATTGGATGCCAAATCGCGCACACACTGTGGCTGTTGCAACACCGTGCTGTCCAGCGCCCGTTTCCGCAATCACTCGCGCTTTGCCCATACGCTTGGCCAAGAGCACTTGTCCCAAAGCGTTATTGATTTTGTGGGCCCCGGTATGGTTTAAATCTTCGCGTTTGAGATAAATTTGCGGGCCGCTGCCGTCGGGGCGAGCATAGCGAGTGGTCAGCCGTTCGGCAAAATAAAGCGGCGTCTCTCGACCGACATAATCTTTGAGCAAGCCATTGAGCTCAGTCTTAAAGTCAGCAGTGTCGCGATAGCGGTAGTAGGCTTCTTCAAGCTCGGCTAAGGCTGGCATCAGAGTCTCGGGCACGTATTTGCCCCCAAACTGACCAAATCGACCCAGGGAGTCTGGCCGAGCGGAAATTGTCAGCGCTTCAGCCGATGGTGAAGCATGGGCAGCCTTTGCGGCAGCGGATGGGGAAATAGGCGTCTGGGTCACGGGCGTTAATCAATATAAATAGCGACAGTGAACCCTCATTATAAAGAACCAAACGCGATCCCCATATTGGATTGAGCTTAAGAATGTGCGACAAATCCTGACATCTGAGGTGACAGGTTGACATACTAGATAAGTCAATCAAATAGGTAGCGTCTCGCCGCAGTTTGAAGGCTACGTCAAACGTTTCGCACCTTTATACAGCTGATATTTTATTGGAGTTGCTGATGATTACTGTTGCTCAGGCGCGCCCAAGCGATCGCGCTGCCTTTATTCGCCGCACGTATACTCACCTCGCTGGCGCCGTTGCCGGCTTTATTGCGATCGAATTTATTTTGTTTACCACGGGCATTGCTGGCGCTCTTACCAATCTTTTGGCCGGCAGCCGGTTTATGTGGCTAGCGATTCTGGGCGGTTTTGCCATTTTGGGTTGGGTAGCCCGCAGCCTCATCGCCCGCGCTAAATCGGGCGAACAGCAATATCTGGGCTTGGGCATTTTCGTCGCGGCAGAGGCGCTGATCTTCGCGCCGATACTTTATATCGCGGCCTATTTTGTCGGTGGTGACGTTATCCCCATTGCCGCAGGATTAACACTGGTGCTGTTCGGCGGACTCACCGCGATCGCCTTCACCACCCGTCAAGACTTCTCCTTTCTGCGCGGCTTTCTCACCATTGGCAGCTTTATTGCCCTAGGACTGATTGTCTGTAGCGTCATTTTTGGCTTTACCTTGGGGCTGCTCTTCTCAGGGGCCATGGTGATCTTTGCTGGAGCCGCCATTCTGTATGACACTTCGAAAGTCATGCACCACTATTCCACCGATCAGCATGTGGCCGCGTCTCTGGAACTATTTGCCTCAATTGCTCTGCTGTTCTGGTACGTGCTGCGCATTGTGATGGCCATGCGCCGGTAAGAAGAATGGCTGGATAGCTGAGTGATAAAGCAAGGGAGTAGCAGGATGCCCGAGTGGCATATTCTTCGGCATTCTGCACCGGCATTCTATTGCAGCTCACAAAACTTGCGAGAGCGATCAAATTCTGGATCTTGCCAAGAGTAGGCAAAGTGACTGACTGAATTTATTTCGGGAATGGCTTGGTGAATGGCCTGCATTTGGTTCTCCAGGGAGGGGCGGTTACGCATGGATTGTCCCCAAGTGCCGGCGATCGCTGGTTTTACAAACTGAGAGCCTTGGGGCCCTGCTGCTGCCATGACCCGACGAATATCGTCCAAAATGCAGCCCGTATGGCCGCACACGCCATAGGCCATGGGATGCCATGACATCCAGGTGGGAAAGCGGTCCCAATATTGCAGGCGAGAGTCGAAGCCGTCGCCCACGGCTTGATTTCCCCGGGGGAAGAAGACGGCGCCGGTGCGCATGCCTTGCTGCTGGGCCAACTGCCCAGACTGAGTAAGAAAATCCACTACGCCTTGTACCGCATGGGCTACGGTTAACCGCCAAAGGTCATTTTGCAGTTGTGGTAACGAAGCGGCCGATGCTACTTCGCCGTTACTAGAGGGCAGCCGACTTTGCCACAGCGGCTCAGAATCATTGGGATAAAGCTGTCGCACTTCTTCTAAGTCAGAAGATAAAAGTCCGCCGCGACTGATGTAGCGGCGAATCAGCTCCAAACCTTGTGCATTAGTCGCCCGCTGCAGCAGGACGTTGCGAGAAGCATCGCCGTAAATCCACAGGTCGCTCACATTGCTGGCGACGGAGTAGCTGCCGGTGCCTCGGGGATAGCGGACATAGTCAAACAAAATTCCTTGGGGCCGGCGTTCGGCAATCTTTGCCAACGCTACTTGAAAATTCTGCTGGGCTTCGAGGCTGTAAGGGTCCACAAACACTTCTTGGGCGTTGCTGCTGAATCCATTGGTCGCAAACGTATACGAATCTTGTCCCTGCCCATTAATGGCGAGGCTGCGGCGCTGCTGATCACTAAGCGTGTAGGTGTAGCCAAAATTGAGCGTAAATACCCAAGCATAGGTGTCTAGACCGCGTGGAGAGGCTTTAGCGATCGCCTCGGCTAATAAATCGCGACGCTCATAGCCAGCCGTTTGAACGACTGACGGCCACACGGTGGGATTATCGGCCTGGGGCAGCAGCACCATGCCGCTGTAGAACGCTTCTGTATAAACTTGGTTGTATCCCAGGTTGGCAATGCGATCGAGCACGGCCTCCAAGATGCCTGGCTGCAAATCGCAGGCATATAGTCGCAGCCAAATTGCCTGTTCTGGCGGCCAAGTTGAGGCCCGGCACTGGCTTAAAGCGCGAGCATGTTCGGCTACTAGGGCTTCATATTCCCCTTTCGCTTGAGGACTATTCCCCTCGAAAGCTGCACGTCGCAGAGCTTCTTTACGGGAGGCGTCGGCTTGAGAAATTTGACAATGGCGATTGAGCTCGATAGCAGCTTGGGCCCGAGCCGGCAGCCAAGCTCCGAGCGCGAGCAGGCTACCGACCACAAGCCCTACGGCTGGAACGATGGCCAGGCGCAGTTGCAGCCAAAACAATAATTGCAAGTTTTTCATGCCACTCTCTTGGACTCCCCACAGCAGCAAAGTATAGGCGCCAATTTATGAAAGCGATCAAATCCAGCCTTAATAAATTGGTTTGGTCAAGATAGCGGTAGTGCCCCAAAATCTGCCTGGTAGATGATCACCCCCAGCGATCGCCGTTTTCGCCACCGGGCAGTATTGATTCAGGCATCAGTCCCCTGATTATTCGACGAGCCCGAGTTGTCGGCTGAGTCTGAGTCGGCTGAGGTCGACTCTTCTGGTTTGAGCTCATCGAGTAGAGAGCGCAACCGCATACGCTGAATATAAGGCCACCCGCCGTTCACTTCGATATCCCGCAGCAGCGAATAGAGGCGCTGTCGATTGGTCGGCAAAGACTCCTGAAACCACTGGTCACGAATTTCGCGATGCAGCTTTTCCAAAAGTCGCAGTAACTCTAGCAGAGCCACAATATCGCCTTCGCGGTCAAGGGCCGCCTGCTCACTGGCCTGAGCCAGCCTCTTTAAATCAGCTGGCAAGACTTCTAAATCAACGTCAATGCGATTGCTCATAGCCCTCACAAACGGTCTTTAGCTTAATTAAAAATCTCATTTACTTTATCGGTTTCTTCTACGACGGCGAGAAATTAATCTTGTTTACATTTGTTTACTTTTGATGGCGAATCTGACGGCTCTGCCATGCTCAGGCCCTAAGCCATGTAGAATGCTAACTTGAGGCTTTAGATGGCACTTATTTGAGCATTAAAGGCTACCCTCCGGCACTCTGGTTCACAGAGCTGTTTATGAGGCAGTCTCTATTGATAAATTCTCAGCCAAGTTTGATTAAGTTTGATTGAGAGCGATCGCCATCCAAGTTGGCACATTAGCTTGCCAAAGCCGACATTTATATTCTGCGCTGACAGAACTCCATTACAGAGACTCCATTGCTTTTGAGGTGACCATGAGGTATCGCGCACTCATCGTGGCTTTCCTGGCAGTTTGCCTAGGATTCCTAACAGCTTGTGGTAGTGGCCCTGTTGCCACTGCTGATGTGCCCCTAACCTACGACGAAATTCGCAACACTGGGCTAGCCAACAAATGTGCTCAGCTGCCTGAAACGGCTCGCGGCACGATCGCCATCGATGCTGATAGGTCCTATCAGCTTGCTGGATTGTGCCTAGAACCGACAAACTTCTTTGTCAAAGAAGAGCCTACCAACAGCCGTCGTGAAGCAGAATTCATTCCCGGCAAATCACTCACCCGTTACACATCTTCCCTCGACCAGGTGCGAGGTGATTTAGTGCTTGAGAACGACGGTAGCCTAACCTTCCTTGAAAAAGATGGTTTTGACTTTCAAGCTATTACCGTGCAGCTTCCAGGTGGTGAACAAGAGCCTTTCTTATTTACAGTTAAAGGGTTAACTGCTCGCTCCCAGGACGATCTTAACGCCGTTACTACCTATACAGACCTGGAAGGCGACTATCGAGTGCCGTCCTATCGCACCTCCAATTTTCTCGATCCCAAAGGTCGAGGTTTGGCATCAGGCTATGACTACGCTGTGGCGTTGCCGGCAAGCGGAGATAGCGAAGATCTGCGTCGAGAGAACACCAAGGAATTTAATATCTTAGATGGACATATTTCCTTGATGATTTCCAAAGTGGACAGTGAAACTGGCGAAATTGGCGGTACCTTTGAAGCCCTGCAGCCATCCGATACTGACATGGGTACTGCCGAGCCCGTAGACATCAAGATTCAAGGCATTTTTTACGGCTACGTCGAAGAGAAAATCGAAGAAGTTTAGGCTCACAACCAAAACTCGCATTTTGACTGCCAAAATTCACGAAAAGGAGGAATGAATTCATTCCTCCTTTTTTTGCTTTAAGGGTCTAAAAATTCGATTGTGAGGTTACGAATAGACTACGACTTGAACTGTCTAAACAGCTTAATTATTTTTCAGCAAAGAGTCACTAGCCAAAACCTTGCCTGGAATTTTCTTTGCCGAGCAAGTGCAACACAAATGTTTGCTTTTCCACGCGAATCGCATGACAAACACATGCAAATATTAAGCCTTTTCAAGAAGAATTTACTCTTAGAGGTGTAAAAAGGCTGCTTTTCTATACTACAAAGGTATCGAGAAAATGCTCAAATCCCAGGAGGACAGAGCCATGAGCCACACTTACGAGGCGTTTGTAGACATCAAGGAATATATTGGTGGTCACACTAATACCTCTAAAATCTATACGGAACGTTACGAAGTTGATGCCTTATCTGTCAGTGGTGCTGATGAAGCCGCCCTTTCTAAAGCTACGGGCATTCACCCAAAAGCCGCTGAATTTGATATCCGTATTACCCGCCTACTCAAATAAATCTATTGGATAAATCCCCTGGAATTTCACGCCTCAATTCAACCGAGCCGTGCATTCTAAAATCAGTCGCTCGTTAATGGTGGCGAAAGGCTGCACTTCGAGAGCTCGCCGAAATGCCTGAATGGCGGCAATGTAATGGCCTAGCGACATATGGCATAATCCCAAGCCGTGCAGTGCGCCAAAATGATAAGGCACCAGGGCGATCGCTTTTTCACAATCAGCGATCGCCTCTCGATAGCGCTTTTGAATGTAATAAAGAACGGCGCGACGGTTCCAGGCTTCGGCAAAATCGGGCATGCCCTGCAGGGCCTCAGTTAATATGTCTTCGACCTCATTAAACTTGTCCGCTTCCAGTAGCTTTTGACTACGTGCTAAGAGTTGCACGCCATAGGCTCCCATTTGGGAATACCATAGCCGCCACAGAGCTTCAGTGGCGGCCTGCCGGACGTCAGAGTCAGCATCTTTCAAATCTTGCAAGAGAGCTTCGGCATCGGGAGACATGGCTTTATGACTAATTCGAGGAAAAATAAATCTGGCGGCAAAGAGCAAAATTGGCTCAGCCGTGCTTTAGCTACAGAAATCAGTATGCGCCATTGCTTGGTTACAAGATTTCTGAAGCTAAAGCAATAAGCCAAATAGCTTGAAACTATTGTACTTAGATAGAGCCGCGCATCTATCAAAGAGATCGCTCTCTTGTCTACAATTTGAGGACAAAAAGAGAGCGTAGGATTAGCTAAGGGGGATCACAACTTTGAATGTGGTGCCTTGTCCAGGTTCTGACTCGCATTCCAGAGTGCCACCATGCCTCTCCGTGACAATCTGATAGCTGATGGACAGTCCCATGCCGGTACCCTTACCGACGGGCTTAGTAGTGAAAAAAGGATTGAAGATTTGCTGCTGGGCCGACTTGGAAATACCGGAACCATTGTCACGTAACAGGATGCAGACCTGATGGTCGGCGGTGACACTGGTTTGAATGTAAATTTCAGGCGCCTCTGCCGAGTCAGACAATCGCCGTTCTTCCAAGGCGTCGATAGCGTTGCTCAAAAGATTCATAAATACTTGGTTGAGCTGTCCTGCACAACACTCCACTTTTGCTAATTGCCCATAGTCGCGGACTACTTGAATGGCCGTAGCTTTTGAGTCGGCTTTCAACCGGCTCTGCAAAATCATTAACGTGCTGTCGATGCCGCTATGAATATCAACCGATTTCTTTTCAGATTCATCCATGCGGGAAAAGGTTCGCAGAGAAAGGACGATTTGCTGAATGCGCTCAGAGCCAATCATCAACGAAGACAATAGCTTAGGTAAATCAGACTCTATAAAAGGTAGGTCAACGTGTTCAGCGAAGCGCTGAATATCCCGATGAGGCACCGAATAATGCTTTCGATAAAGCTCAATTAAGGTCAGCAAGTCTTCGACATTTTGTTGGGCGTGACTCAAGTTGCCCGAAATGAAGTTGACGGGATTGTTAATTTCATGAGCAATGCCAGCGACCAGTTGCCCTAAGCTGGACATCTTTTCAGCCTGCACCATTTGCATCTGAATTTTCTGTACGTTTTCTAGCGCCTCTTGCAACTGCTCAGCTTGATCACGAAATCGGGTCTCTGAAGCTCGCAAAGCGATTTCCCCTTGCTTAAGGAGGGTGATGTTATGAAAAACAGCAATACCGCCTTGGCGATCGCTCTTAGGAGACATCAGTTCACGGGCTGTCACACTAAACCAATTTCCCTCCGGTGCCTGGGGTGACTTGATAAATAATTCAGTTGTTTGAGGCGTTTTTCCTTGAATGGCTTTCGACAGCGGAAAAATACTGAGGGGACAGGCAGTTTCCTGATCTGATAAATAAATCTGCCCAGATTTAGCCCAAGCCTGCAGCGATTTATGCTGCGGTTGAATACCGAGAAACTTTTCGGCAGGCGCGTTCAAGAAAAGAAACTGGCCGCGTAAATCGACGACCACGACAGCATCTCCCAGGCTGTTAAGCATGGAACGCAAAGTCGCTAAGGTCGCCTCAGAGTGGCCAAGTCGCTGGGTGTGTTCGTTGAGATCAGCGAGGGTTTTTTCTAGACGAGTAGATTTTTCAATCGTTTCTTGTTCGTAGACCACGAGCAATTGCTCTAGCGTGGCGACCTGAGCTTTGAGATGACTATTTTCTTCACGAAGAGATTGTTCGTTTTGGCTAGATTGATCATCTGTGCGACTCACAATGAACTCCTACTGCCAAGCAAGACAGTTGCTGATATTGATCTAGTAACTGGGAAGCCGCAAATTTGACACCTTGGCAATAGTTTGAGCTGTGTGAAGATATTTGATTTCACAACTGCTTACCCACTCAAAACGATTAATCAGGATGTTTCTGGCATAAAAACTGCCTTTTGATCAAAAGCGAGAACTGCCATTTTGACATTAAGAGCCAGCGGTTTGAACAGTTCAGCAGTTTGTCGACTAATCGGAGCTTTAGAAAATAAGATGATGGCCATCAGATTACCGGAGGGCAAAACACCGCCAAATCCCAACACTGACTGAATTTGATAGGGTTGAACGAATTCGGCCTGGGCTGGGATGTAAGGGCTGTCTGGGGCACGGGGAATATGAAAAACGTTAAAAGTACGCTCCTGTAAATCGACGATTACGTCAGAAGCGGGCGCGATAACATTGCTAATGCTGAGTCCCAATTGTTGAATCAGCTGAGAAATCATCGGGACGCTAGTTACAAGCTGTTCACTAGGAAGAGGAATGACCTGATGGCCACTGGAAGAGCGACGATCCTGCCACTCCGGGCGATCGCCATAGGTGCCCAAGAGCGTCAAACATTTCATTTGCGGAGCCGCAGACGGGCGGCTAAGGGTAGCCTGAGCAAGCTCCTGCAAATCCTCTGGCAATTTGCAAAAATCGTGGGTTTTGAAGAATCGAGCTAAAGCAAACGCCGGTTGAGTCGTTTCAGGATCGATAAAATTGTCGTAAAAGTAACGCACTACCTGGTTGGCGGTTTCCTCCATCGACCGTTGTCCTTGGCCAAGCTTGCGCATGTCGATGCCACAGGCCGTCATATCGCTGAGTGAAAATTTTGTCAGATCGTACATAGCTGACGGGTTTCCATAAAGGCTAATGATGAGTCAGAAGCTGGGATGGCGGCTTTCTCAGGAGAATTGGCATGCTTGATCGATGATCCTGTTTAAATTGCCCAACTCATCTGTGAAAGACAACACTCTATCGGTCAGGGAAAAACATAGCCAGACAGCAATGGTAAATTCAAAAATTTCAATGACTGAAACCTTTGATTTCTCGTTCAGATTTAGCCTCATCAGGGAGAACTAATTGGCTGAAACACCATAAATTCGAAGCGAATTTATTTTTGCTGAGAGATAGGGGCAAGGTAACAGCTGAAAATAGAGTTTGTTATTCATACTTCAGCCATAAAGGCGAGCTGACCGGAAACAAATAAAATTAGAGAAATGCCGGTGCCTGTTTAGTAACCAGCGATCGCCTGAAACCGCATGACGATTAAATTCACTGATTCATGTTGGCTAAAAAGTGTTTTGATTAACTGTCTTAGTGACCACCCATTGCTCGACTCAGAATCAAACTGGCTAGTGGACCTATCGCAGGAGTTGATTCGATAAGAGACCCCTAAAAGGCCGAAATGACAGCAACAAACCGTCCTCAGTGTTGGCACTACTAAGTACACACAGGTCATCGTGCAGTAGCATAGCGCCAAACCCGCTTCAAGCGGAGCGATAGAAAGTCCTACAGCGTTTCTCCCTCCCTATAGTCCTGACTACAATCTGATTGAACTGATCCAGCATTCATCGAAAGAATGTATCGCTGAGCAATTATTTGAGATGGTTGAAGAATTGAAATATTTGCTGGATGAATGATTGAACAAAGGGGCACTAAAAATCAGATGAAGTAGAAAGCTGAAAAATTAAAGGCAACCTCGTTGACAAAGGTTAAAGGTCGTTCAGCTCACGTTCCCCGTTTTTCTTAACGTGAAAATGGAGATCAACCCGTCATGTGTGAACCTTCTACTGGAGCACCGCAAACGGCTCCCCAGTTCAACCTCCCCACCTTCCACCAAGAATGTGTGCGTCAAAACGATACGCTACGGTAGCCAGGGCAAGGGATTTGGCTAAAAATAGAACAGTGCTTCCGCTTTGCTATTGAGCAAAGGCCGAATGTTTTCCCCGTAGGCTGGCTGAGGGTTCTTCGTCGTCATCACCGATTGAGGCGACTCGGGACTGTGGCTAAAGAGTCTAGCTAGAGATGGCTGGTCAAGTTCGTTTAGGGTCTCGCCGATGGTGTCTCTATGAGTCTTATATCCATACCAGACACCCCGGCGATTGTCCGGCTCGACAATATTGGTGTGACCTACCCAGATGGCAATGTGGCGCTCAAATCCGTCTCGCTACAGCTCAATCGGGGAGAGTTTGCCGTTGTTTTAGGCGCGTCGGGAGCTGGCAAATCTACCCTGCTGCGAACGATTAATTACCTCACCCCACCCAGCCAAGGGACTGTATTGGTAAGGGGGCTAGATGACGGCATAGTCAAGGGACACGCTCGTGATAAAAGTACCAACTCCCAACCCAAACCTGACCCATCCACCCATCCACCCATCTACAGCCAACAACCGGGACGTTATTTGCCCGCCAATCCCTAAGGGCCTGCGCCCCTTAGCGGATGCCGACGCGGTGCGATCGCATCGGCAGCAAACCGGCATGATCTTTCAACAGC
>ERZ1740058.1300-NODE-1300-length-12349-cov-8.617456_pt1 | contig 12349 bp, 10 predicted proteins | sample MGYA00581745_ERZ1740058 | MGnify/ENA primary metagenome ERZ1740058 (study PRJEB43018, sample SAMN04849742) | marine metagenome | isolation source: floating plastic debris | place: Pacific Ocean | collected 2008-08-30 | study: EMG produced TPA metagenomics... | reverse complement strand
GCAACGGGCCTTAAGTTTCGGTGTACCGCAGGGCTGGGTTCGGAACAGCTCTGCGAGTGCGTTTGGGTCCTCCTCATCTGTGTTCGATGTACTCAATATTGCCGTATTCCGGCCGTTTTCATGTGACGATTGTCACGGTTTGGCGCGCCTAAAGATTACAAAGGTGTTGGGTATTTGGCGCGCGCGGTTCGGCGGTGAGGTTCGGCTGCTTTGCGGTGTTTTGATGGCGGCCCCGGGGGGATGTCATGGGCTGGCCCGCCTCTGTTTAGGGCGGGAGGCGTCCGTGCCATCCGACATCGATCGCCATCAATGCCTCTATGGCGTCGTGACGCTCAGTCGGGTCATTGCCTGGACGATCGTCTCGGCGCATTCGCTTGCCGACATGGCTGAGGTGTCGATGACCATGCGGTCCTCTCGCCAAGGTTCGAACACCCGCTGTGTGACCGCCTGCCAACTTGGCAAGACGAGACCCTTCACGTCGTTCTTGCGGGTTTCGACCCGTTCGCGGTGGAGCGCCTGATCGGTGCAGATCACTTCGACGTTCAGGATGTTGGCAGCGCTGTCGGCGGCGATTTGGGCCCACAGCTCGCGCGATTCTTTCACCGGATTGACCGTGTCAGCAATCACGTTGAAGCCGAGGCGCAGGTTGTCTGCGGCAATGGCGGCGAGCGCCAGATAACCGGCGTCCTCGGCTTGCTTTATGGCGAGGGTACTTCGCTTGAGGGCAGCCTCGACCGAGTCAACACGCAGATGGATTGCGTTGGCGCGCGCCGCGACACAGCGGGCGAGGGTTGTTTTTCCAACGCCGGGAAGGCCGGAAAGGGCGATGAGAGCCACCATGGCAGGGGCGTACCACGGACTCGCAGCAAAGCGCACCGCGGACGGTGACTTTGAGCCGCGTGCGGACGTCCGTATACTCGGCGCTGCTCACTGGTCGTGATGCGGTGTTTCAAGCCATGCGTCTTGGACGGGACGGAAAACGTCGCGTCAGTTTAAAATGCCGCGTGCCGTGCGTCAGTCGTGAGGCGAGGAGCGCATCAACCGCAATTGGAGTTCGCCGCATGAATGTCCGACGCAAAAGACTTCAGGCACTTTGGCTGTGCCTTTTGATTTGCATAGTCGCCCCGCCGAGCAAGGCAGTTGCTCAACAACAATGGACGCCTGAACGTAGTCTTGACGTTCGACGCCTCTCAGACGTGAGCTATTCGCCCGATGGAAGCCAGATACTCTACGGGATTAATAGTATAGACTTGTCGGCCGATGCTTATCTCGTCGAATATATCATATCGGACAGGGACGGTGAGTCTGGCCGCACAATCCTCAAGCCATCCGCTCATATCTCGGCAGCCAAGTGGTCGCCCGATGGCCAGTCTGTGGCCTATATCTCCTCCGAGACCGCGACGGCCAATCTGTGGCTCGTCAATGTCGACGGCAGCGATGCCCGGCAACTGACAGATCTGAAGCAAGATGTGACGAGCTTTCGGTGGGCTCCCGATGGTCATTCGATCGCATTTACGATGCTGGACGGCGAGGATGGGACGCCCGTCATCGACTCTGACGTGTTTGCCAAGAATAGGTTGTGGGTCGTCCGACTGGATGACGACAAACATGCTGGTGAAGTCGTCAACCTCACCGCTGATCGACCGTTTTCAGTGAGCGGCTGGACGGGGCCTTTAGTTTACGACTGGTCACCCGACAGTGGCAGTATCGCTTTCGCGTATCAGGAGCGGCCCGGGTTGCAGCCGATGACTGAGGCGCAGGTCGCCACTGTCGATGTGCGCAGTAAGGTCCTCACCCGGATCGACATCGGTAATGATAATTGGAAATATTTCCCGAGATATTCCCCCGATGGAAAATGGTTGGCTTTCGTCAACGCGCCTGGTGAATTCAAATGGTCGTTCCTTTGGGATATCGTGATCTGGTCCGTCGAAGATGGTCGCGCAGTGACACTGCCGCCATCGAAGAACCGCTTCCCTTTCATTTGGGAGTGGGCCCCAGATTCGGAGAGTTTGTACTATCTTGAGAATGACCGGGTGACCTACTCGTTGTACCGGATGCCGATCGACGGCGGTTCATTCACAAAGGTCTTTGGCAGTCCAGGCGACCTAAGTGTTCCCGGGCTTAACACGTATCTCACATCGTCTTTTATTGATGTGAGCCCGGATGGCACCGAATTCGCCTATATCGGTCAGACCTCCGATACGCCGCCGGAGATTTATGTTTCTGCAGTTGAAGAGTTCTCACCGATCAAGGTGACGCGCACCAATGATGAGTTTTTAGATGTCCCGACAGGCAAGACCGAGCTCATAACGTTCAAATCGCTCGATGGTACCGAGGTGGAGGCGCTTCTCTCATTCCCGATCGATTATCAGGAAGAGCGGCAGTATCCACTTGTTGTTCAGATCCATGGCGGTCCAAATGCTGTGGACTTCAACGAATATTTGCCGTTGATGAGGTACTTTGCCACTCCGTCATACCTAGCGAAAGGATACTTTGTTTTGCGTGTGAACTATCGCGGAACTCTGGGGTATGGGCAGAAGTTCCGAGAGGATTTGATCGGTCAGTTTGGGATCTTAGACTACCAGGATATAATGTCCGGCGTTGATCACGTGATTGATGAGGGCCTTGTTGATCCGGAGCAGATGTTTCTCATCGGCCAGAGCAACGGTGGCACGCTGACAGGCTGGATTATTACTCAGACCGATCGTTTCCAATCCGCTTGTCCTATCGCCGGCGAAACAGACTATATCAGCTTGGAAGGCACCAACGGTTATTTCCAGACAAGCTGGTATCTCGGCGGGCGCTTCATCGATCACTTGCAGCGGTTCATCGATCGGTCGCCGATCTTCCATGTGAAAAACGTAAAGACTCCGACCCTCATTCAGGGCGGGTTGCTGGACGATAACGTTCCACACACTCAACTCCAGGAATTCTACAGAGCCCTGAAACGAGTCGGTGTCGATGTGCGCTTGGTCGGATATCCAGGCGCCGATCATGAGTACTATCGGCCTGATTTATACTTGCGGCTGCTGAAATCCTGTCTCGATTTCACTGTTGAGCATACGAAACCGTGAATTCACGGCTAGCAGTGCGCGCTAGGCCCACGGAGGCGATCCGGTACAGTGGAGCGGTCTAAGACGCTCGTGAGTTTGATTGGTTGTTTGACGGGGCCGGGCTAGCGTGTGGTCTTGGCTGTCATCACGCGTCAGTGAAAAACCGCCTGGCCGCAGCTTCTTTGAGGCTGTGACCAGGCGGTTTGTTGTGTGTCACCGGTAAGGGCCTAAGCACGAGGCTTGGTGCCGGCTTTTCTTTCGCGCATGCGCCGGACAAGGGCGGCGTCTGCTACCTTGGCGCGTTCAGCTTTCAAGCGTTCCACGCGCTGGGAAAGGATGGCTTCAGCGGTAAATAGGTCAAACATCATTCGCCTCCCTGTGCGCTGTCGGACTGGGCAGCGGCTGGTTTAGCGGGTGGTGCGATCCGGTACCGCGATGGGCTACTGGAGTAGCTCACTTTCGGGTTCTGTTTCATGATTTCGCTCCATTCTTTGTGTCCCTAATGTGATCTTATTGGCGTGAGTGCGCTGTGATAGGGGTCACAGAAGAACCGCTTCAGCGTTGGGTTGTGTTCGTTTTTGCGCCGGTGAGAGGAGCCCGGTTGGTGCCGCAATGCGGGAGTTTTGGGGACGAGCATGGATCAGCCTTACCGCACGCGCACAGAGGTGCTGTTTTCGGCGGACGGCAAGAGCGCAACGATCCTACGGCGCGGGCCGAAGCTGCACTTTCACCTGATCAAATGGGGCTTATCCGACGACACCTTTCAGCATGGTCAGTGGATGAAAGGGACTGTGGCGCTGTGGGATCTCAACAGCGCGGGGGACAAGCTCGTGTATTGGGCGCGGCAGTGGCATAGGTCTGCGCCCCAGCATTATGAGGATTGGGAGGCGGTTTACCGGCCCTACGGGCTGGATGATTGGCCGCATGTGAGCGTGCCCGAGGCTCAGGCGCGCAAACGGGGGCGTTTGCCGCGGTTCAATGAAGGGATTTGGACGGCGGTTTCGACGCCGCCGAATTTTTCCGCCTTCGCGATTTGGCCGTGCGCGGGGCATTGGACCGGGGGCGGGTGGTTTGAGGATGACCGCACTCTGATCCTTAACGAGACCGAAAGCGGGTTGCGACCCAAGCTGAACCGGGCGTTGCCGCCCGCTCTAGTGGTGGGGGCCTCCACGCGGCAATTGGGCAAGGAAATGCCGGGACTTGCGGCGCGGCCAGCCTATCGCTTTGTCGGGGCAGATGCTGACCTTGCCGCCGCGCTGCAGGGGCGGGGCGTGCGCTGGCTGGATTGGATTTATCGCATGCCGAAGGGCGACGTTTTGTTTGCCGCTGACGGCTGCATTTTTCGCGCACGGGATGGGGCGCGCAAGAGCGCTGAGCGCGTGGTGCAGAGGGCGGAGCGGCTGATTGATCTGCGCCCGCTGTCGTTCGAATTGGTGAAGCCAGGCCGCGGCGCGTTTGACTGGCCGCTGCGGGTGAGCGGGCCGGCGCCGGGCAAAGGGGCGCGGCGGCGCAAGCCAAGGCGGGGATCGCGTCGGAGGTAGAGTGCTGCGGTGCGTGTGCCCCAGTGGCGCTTTGGCGCTGGCGGGGCTACATCGCGGGGATGAACCAGTTGCACGCCGATTTTCCCGCTGAAGCGCACTTAAAGCCCGAGATTGCGCGGCGGCGCACCTTTGCCATCATCTCGCACCCTGATGCGGGTAAGACGACGCTGACCGAGAAGCTGTTGCTGAGCGGCGGGGCGATCCATGCCGCCGGCGAGGTGGCGGCGCGGGGGGAGCGGCGGCGCACGCGCTCGGACTGGATGGAGATTGAGAAAAAGCGCGGGATTTCGGTGTCGTCGAGCGTGATGATGTTCGAGCGGCAGGGGATTGTGTTCAACCTGCTCGATACGCCGGGCCACGAGGACTTCTCGGAAGACACCTATCGCACGCTGACGGCGGTGGATTCGGCCGTGATGGTGGTGGACGCGGCCAAGGGGATCGAGGCGCAGACGCTAAAGCTCTTTGAGGTGTGCCGGCTGCGGGACATTCCGATCATCACGTACGTGAACAAGGTGGACCGTGAGGGGCAGGATCCGTTCGAGCTGATGGACGAGATTGCCGACAAGCTGGCGCTGGAGTTGTCGCCGGTGACGTGGCCGGTGGGGATGGGCGGGCAGTTTCACGGCTGTTTCAATCTGACGACGAATGATTTTCACCGCACGCTGGGGGATGGGTCGACGCGCTATGGGTCGACGCAGAAGCTGTCGGGTGTGGAGGATGCCGCGCTTGACGAGGTGGTGTCGCCGCAGGTGCTCGATGAGTTTCGCGCCCAGGCAGAGCTTGCGAGTGGGGCAATGCCGGCGGTGGATATGGAGGCTTATCGCGAGGGGCACTTGTCGCCGGTCTTTTTCGGCTCGGCGTTGCGGGACTTTTGCGTGAGCGACCTTTTGGATGGGCTCGCGGCGTGGGCGCCGCCGCCGCGGCCGCAGCCGGCGGGGGACGAGCGGGTCGATCCTGGGGAGGACGATGTGTCGGCGCTGGTCTTTAAGGTGCAGGCGAATATGGACCCGAACCACCGGGACAGGATTGCGTTTGCGCGGATTTGCTCGGGCAAGTTTTCGCGCGGGATGAAGCTCATCCAGGTGGGGTCGGGGAAGTCGCTGGCGGTGACGGCGCCGAGCTTCTTTCTGGCGTCGGAGCGGGAGCTCGCGGAGGAGGCTTGGGCGGGCGACATTATCGGCATTCCCAACCACGGCACGCTGCGGGTGGGCGATACGCTTGCCGAGCGCACGGATCGGCGCTTTACGGGGTTGCCGCGGTTTGCGCCGGAGATTTTGCGCAGGGTGCGGCTGGGCGATCCGATGAAGGTCAAGCAGATGCGCCGGGCTCTGCAGGACCTGTCGGAGGAGGGGCTCGCGCAGGTGTTCCGCACGCACTTGGGCGGGGATCATATCGTGGGCGTTGTGGGGGCGCTGCAGCTTGACGTGATGGCCTCGCGCGTGGCGGCTGAATACAAGGTGAGCATTGATTTTGAGCCGGCGCCTTATGCCACCGCGCGGTGGCTGGCGGGCGATCCGGCGGCGGTGCGCGCGTTTGTGGACGGCAACAAGAGCGTTGTGGCGGACGATGTGGATGGCGATCCGGTGTATTTGGCGCGCAATGCGTGGGAGCTGAATTATACGCGCGAGAAGCATCCCGATTTGCGCTTTGTTGAGGTGAAGGAAATGCACGCTTCGTAGCCGCGTGTCGCGGTCTCCGGGGAGCAACCTCACGTTAGCGGCGATTGTGCGTCATCGCCTCTAAATTGCCTTTTTTAATGTGTCTCGTTGTGATGCGCATCACAGAATTTTCTTGCGAGCGTGAGCATTATTTTTTTGCGGGCTGAAACGCAGTTCGGTCCGGTTCGGATAGCCAAAAACTCCTTTTTTAATAGGGGATTAGCTATGGAAGACGCGTTAGGTTTTCTCGCCGGGGCTTTGGTCCTGAATTCGTTTGCGATGCAATCCATGGTCAAGCTGCGCTACTGCGCGATCGCATCGAACTTTGCGTTCATAGGCTACGGCTTGGTTGCGGAGTTGATGCCCGTGTTCACGCTGCACGCTTTGCTGCTTCCGCTCAACGTGGTTAGTCTTGTGCGCTTGCAGCTGGCCAGAAATGAAGAGCTGCTGACGCGCTGCCCCTTGCGCCAATCGGTGCGTGACGTGCTGCTTTATCGCTACCAGGCGGCGCGTTGATTTAGCCCTCGACCACGCCCGCGGAACTGCGGTTTCAAACCCGACCGGCGTGACGCACGTCACAGAATCCCTGTTCGAGAATGAGCATATTTTTGGAGTAGGCCGGAAGTTGATCGGCCTGAGTCAAAACGCTGAATACTCATTTTAGCGAAGGGGATTGGACATGGAAGATGTACTCGGTTTTCTTGCCGCCGCTTTGGTCTTGAAAGCAAACACAATGCAGTCCCTGGTGAAACTTCGAAGTTTGCCATGATGGCGAACATCGCTTTTATCAGCTATGGTTTCTTCGCTGGATTGCTTCCAGTGCTCGCGTTGCATAGTATGTTTCTGCGCCTTAACGCTGTCAGCCTTGCGCGAATGAAGCTGGCAAGTAACGATGAGCTTTTGACTAGGTCACGCCCCCGCCAAGCTCTTCGTGGGGTCCTCATGTATCGCCATCAGGCGGCCCAGTGATTGACTTTAGTCGAGTGGCAGCGCCGTCGTGTTTTTGACCGTTGAGACGACAATACGCGATTGCACGTCGGTGACGAGGTCGGTGGCGAGGAGACGGTCGCGCAGGAAGGCGTCGTAGGCTTTGATGTCCGGCGCCAAGACCTTGATGAGGTAGTCCACCGCGCCCGTCACCCGCTCGCAGCTCACCACCTCGGGCCAGCGGGTCACCATTTTGTCGAACCGGTCCATGTTGTCGCGCGAGGGGACGGCGAGTTTCACCGACGCGTAGGAGACAAAGTCGAGCCCGAGGGCTTCTGGGTCGACCACCGCGACGGTCCGCTTGATGATGCCAAGCTCGCGCATACGGCGGATGCGGCGCCAGCATGGCGTTTGGGACAAACCCACCTCGTTGGCGATCTCGGCGACCGGGGTGGTCGCGTCGACTTGGAGCAATGCTAGGATTCGAAGGTCCATGGCATCGAGAGAATTATTTTCTTCCTTGGCCATTGGTTTGAGAGAATCCTATCAATCTGCGGTCTGTACTGAGCACAAAAAGCAAAAACACGCTGCGCACAACACCATACTCTATACCAATTCCAAGTGGGGGATCAGGGTATGAGCCGCACGGTTAAGTTGGATGACAAGTACGAACTTGATCGTGGGCGGGTGTACCTCACGGGGATACAGGCGCTGCTCCGGGTGGCGATTGATCTGCGCCGGATGGATGAGGCGGCAGGGCTCAAGACTGCGGGCTTTTTTTCGGGCTATCGCGGCTCGCCGCTCGGCGGTGTCGATCAGGAGCTTGTGCGCAACGAGAAGCGCCTGAAGCCGCGCGACATTCACTTCCGCCCCGGCGTGAATGAGGAGCTGGGCGCGACTGCAGTCTGGGGCACGCAGAAGGTGGGGCTGCAGGGCAAGGGCAGCGACTACGACGGCGTTTTTGGCATTTGGTACGGCAAGGCGCCGGGCGTGGACCGCGCGGGCGACGTGCTGAACCAGGCGAACGCCTCGGGCACGGCCGAGCATGGCGGGGCACTGGCGCTGTGCGGTGACGATCTGCTTGCCAAATCATCGCTGCTGCCGGCGCAGTCGGAGTTTGCGCTGCAGCACTTTGAAATGCCCTTTCTCAATCCGTGCGATCTGCAGGATGTGCTGGATTACGGCATCCACGGCATCATGCTGTCCCGGTATGCGGGCAACTGGACCGGCATTGTTTGCGTGGCCGACACCATGGACGCCTCAGGGCTCGTGTCGGTCAACTTGGATCGGCGGGCGATCCTGATGCCGGAGGAGCACAATCCGCGCCGGCGCCATGACATTAACCGGCCGCTGCTGCTTGGTAATCGGCTGGAGACTGAGCAGTTGCTGCGCGATGTCCGGTTGCCGGCGGTGAAGGCTTATGTGCGCGCCAACAAGTTGGACGGTGTCGCGTTTGGCAGTGAGCGGGCGCGCATTGGCTTTGTGGCGACAGGCAAGGCGTATCGCGATTTGCGCCAGGCGCTGGACCTTTTGGGGATTGATGAAGCGCGCGCGGAGGCGATGGGCGTCGCCATCTACAAGGTGGCGATGCCTTGGCCGCTGGAGACTGACGGCTTGATGCGCTTTGCGCGGGGCAAGGAGCGCCTCGTTGTGGTCGAGCACAAGCGGGCCTTCATGGAACCGCAAATCAAAGACGCGTTTTATGCCCTGCCTGATGGCGAGCGGCCGCAGGTGTGGGGCAAGCGCCGGCCGGACGGCGAGGCGTTCTTGTCTGAGGTGCTGGAGCTGCGGGCGCAGGATCTCGTGCAGGCGCTTTTGACAGTCATTCCGGGGGCGCGGGATGACGAGGCCATGGCAGGCGTCGCGAAAGCGATGATTGAGCAGGCGGCCTGGGCGGGCGGTCATGCCGAAGGCGGGCAGCGTACCGCCTACTTCTGCTCCGGTTGCCCCCACTCCACAAGCACGAAAACGCCGGAGGGATCGCGCGCGCAGCCCGGTATCGGCTGCCATGCGATGACTGAAATTTCCGGCAACACCACCGACGGCCAGGTGGCTATGGGGGGCGAGGGCGTGCCCTGGGTGGGACAGCAGCTGTTCAGCCGCGACACCCACGTGTTCGTCAACATGGGGGATGGCACCTACTACCACTCGGGGCTGCTCGCGATCCGCCAAGCGGTGTCGGCGAACGTGCCGGTGACATACAAGATTTTATACAACGATGCCGTCGCCATGACCGGCGGGCAGCCGCTCGACAATCAGCTGAAGGCTGAGGACATCGTGCGCCAGCTGGTGGCCGAGGGTGTTGGCCGAGTCACGCTGGTGAGTGAGACGCCGGAGCGCTTTGACGAGATTGCGCTACCCAAAGGCGTGGACGTGTTTCATCGGGACCATTTGCTGCCGCTCCAGGAGGAGTTGGCGGGATTTAGCGGCGTGTCGGCGATTGTGTACGATCAGACGTGCGCGGCGGAGAAGCGGCGGCGGCGCAAGAAGAACGAGTTCCCTGATCCGGACCGGCGGCTTTTCATTAACAAGCGGGTTTGTGAGGGCTGCGGCGACTGCTCGGTGCAGTCGAACTGCATCGCTGTGGAGCCGGTTGCGACGCAGTTTGGTGAGAAGCGGGCGATCAACCAATCGAGCTGCAACAAGGACTTTTCCTGCGTCAAAGGCTTTTGCCCCTCGTTTGCTTGGGTGGATGGTGCGGCGCTCAAAAAGGCAGGCACTGTTGCGTTTGATGTTGATGCTTTGGCGGCTGAATTGCCGGTGCCGCAGACGACGCTGAGCGGCACGCACAACGTTCTGGTGGCGGGGATTGGCGGGTTTGGCGTCACGACGGTGGGCGCTGTGCTTGCGATGGCTGGGCATTTGGATGGGTTGACGGTCTCCACGCTCGACATGACGGGGTTGGCGCAAAAGAACGGGCCGGTGACGAGCCATGTGCGCTTTGCGCCAGGCGACTGCGATATTGAGGGGCCACGGGTTCCGACCGCCTCGCTCGATACGCTGATTGCGTCGGACATGCTGGTCGCGTGCAACGCCGACAGCCTGTCGATGGTGTCGGCTGACCGCACGCTGGCGGTGGCCAACACGAAGGTGCAGCCGACGGCCGAGTTCGTGCTGAAGCGCGTTCTGTCGTTCAACGAGTCGCGGATGCTCAAAACGCTGGAGGGGGGCGTGAGCCGCTTTGTGCCGGCGGACGTGGCGCACGCGGCCGAGAAGCTGTTTGGCGACCAGATATTCATGAACATGATGCTGGTGGGCGTGGCCTATCAGTCGGGCGGGTTGCCGTTGTCGGCGGAGGCCATTGAAGAGGCGATCCGGCTGAACGGTGCGGCCGTTGCGAAGAACGTTGCGGCGTTCCGGGCCGGGCGCGTGATGGCTGTCGATCCGGCGCGGGTGACGGGCGCCGTTGGCGCGCGGGCGAAGCTTCCGGAGATGACGCTTGAGGAGCGCATTGCGTTTCTGACCGGCGAGCTGACGGCGTATCAAAACGCCCGCTATGCAAAGCGCTTTGCCGATGCGGTTGCCACGCTTTACGCGGCCGATAAGGCGCGCGGGCAAGCCGGTTGGCGGCTGACTTCGACTGCCGTCGAAAGCCTCTACAAGGCGATGGCCTACAAGGACGAGTACGAGGTCGCGCGGCTTTATAGCGATGATGAGTATAAAGCCGAGCTGGCCGCGCAGTTTGAGGACCCGAAAGCGGTGCGGGTCATGCTGGCGCCACCGATGATTTCGCCCATTGACCCGGCGACGGGTCGGCCAAAGAAGCGCGCTTTTGGGCCTTGGGTTTTCCCGGTCCTGCGCGGGCTGGCGCGGCTGAAGGCGTTGCGCGGGACGGCGCTCGATCCGTTTGGACGTACCGAGGAGCGGCGTCATGAGCGCGCGCTGATTGAGATGGCGCTGTCGGACGTGGCGCTGGCGGCGGAGCGGGTGGGCGAGGTGCCTTACGGGTTGCTGGTGGAGATTGTGCGTGTGCCGCAGGCAGTCCGCGGGTTTGGGCCGGTGAAGGCTGAAAACCGCGAGGGCGCGCTGAAAAAGCGGAGTACGCTGATGGCGCAGCTGGAGCGGGCGCGCGCCGCACGAAGCGGGCCGGGGCGTGCGCACGATGTTAGGTTTTTGGAGGCCGCCGAGTAGGGGCAAAGCCCTTGCGGATTCACCCAGCACACTGCGGTTGGCGCGGCCGGCCAAATGAGGCGGTGATTGCTCGTCTCCGGTTTGACCGCTGAACGGCGAAACCCGGCGGCTCTATTTGAATTCGCGTCCGTTCCAGCGGATCGACCACGTTCCACCTCCGTGGGCGAACCCCGTGATTTCCGGTATTTGGCCGGGCCCGACTTCCACACCACCACCGAGGAACTCGTCGGTGAGCTGGAGTAGTTGGCCACGCCGCAGGTAGATGAGGACGGTGCACACCTGCATGCCGCAATTGAGGCTGCGACCGAATTGGCCGCCCGAGGTGCACTCGATCCATTCGTGGGAAATGACGAGGTCCACTTCGCCGTCACCATCAAGGTCGCGCTCGATGAGGCCTTTGGGATCGAGCGACCCGGTGCCCCCGCCGCACGCTTCGGCGATGGCTTCGCCCTGAAGATAGCGCGCAGCGTTGGAACTCTGCGCCGCGGCGTCTTGGGGGACAACGGCTGCGAGCATCGTGGCTGCGGCGACTGTGGTCGTTGCCTTGCTCGCTGCCAGGAGCCGTGTCGGACATGAGAATGCCAAACGAGATGTCATGATGGAGTAAGCCCCAGGTGGCCGCGGAAGCGGTTTTTGATGAAGGTCGCGTCGCGCACTGGGAGTGAGCGTGGGACGGGGACATCCGAGATTTTGATCGTGAGGAAGCGGGGGCCGGCGGCCTTCTCTGCGAGGCGGGCGATGGCGGCGTCCAGCGCGGCGTCGGTGGTGACGGTTTCGGTGTGGTCGAAGCTGCAGGTGGCGGCGACGGCGGCAAGATCGATGCCCTGGCCGGTGTGGCTCGACTGCATGCCGGTTTCGCCGAAGTGCTGGTTGTCGAGGATCACCAGATCGAGGTTGGTGGGTCGCGCGACGGCGATGGTGGCGAGGGCGCCAAAGGCCATCAGCTGTTCGCCATCGCCGGTGATGACGACGACGTGGCGGTCCGGCTGGGCCTGCGCGATGCCGAGGCCCACGAGCGCGGCTGCGCCCATGGCGCCCC
>ERZ1740058.1299-NODE-1299-length-12353-cov-4.920231_pt1 | contig 12353 bp, 2 predicted proteins | sample MGYA00581745_ERZ1740058 | MGnify/ENA primary metagenome ERZ1740058 (study PRJEB43018, sample SAMN04849742) | marine metagenome | isolation source: floating plastic debris | place: Pacific Ocean | collected 2008-08-30 | study: EMG produced TPA metagenomics... | reverse complement strand
TGGTTTTCAGCGGTTAGGGATGGAAAAACCCAAAAATGGTAAAATGCTTACACGGTAAGCGTTTCAGGGTATCCGATAAAATCCCTTTTTCTGTCCATCAACCTGCTTTGGGTGATAAACCCCACCCAAAGCAGGCGAGGAGGCCATAACCGCATAGAGGCGACGATTGACCAGATAGAACTGCACATGAGAAAAGCTTTCTTGTGACAGGTGCCAATACTCTCTGCCGGGAATGCCGTCGAGATATACCGGTGCGCCCCGATTCACGATCGCTAGCTGGGTTCAAAAGCCTGACAAAAGTCGTCAATATGGCAGAACAGCTCTTCTAGATTGGCTATGGGAGGGCTCCGCTGAACTTTACTTCCTTCGTTTCAGCTGACGAGAGTTCTCCTAAATACTCGATCTCAGTTTAAGGTAAGACAGATCAAAGCCTGTAGCCATCCTTTACTAAGGCTAAAAAATGGCAATTGATGATGTTCGTGATCGGCGTCGCTTAGCAAGGTAGACGCATATAAAACGCTGAACCCTGACCAAGTTCAGAGTGCATTTCCAGTTTGCCGCCATGGGTTTCTTCAATGATTTGACGGGCGATCGCCAGCCCTAACCCGGTACCTTTGCCCACAGCTTTGGTGGTGAATAAGTGGTCAAAGATATTCGCCTGAATCTCTTCTGGAATGCCAGGACCGTTATCCATAATCGCCACGGTTACCTGGTCATCTTCTAAGCCAGTGCGAATAGTGATGCGATAGGGATGTGTCCTCATCTCAGTCAAGTTGTGGTGTTGACTAGCCTCATCCAAAGCATCAATAGCATTCGCCAAAATGTTCATAAACACCTGATTAAGCTGACCCGGAAAGCAGTCAATTTCGGGAATATTGCCGTAGTCAGTCACGACCTCAATAGCGGAACGCCGCTCATTTGCTTTAAGCCGATATTTAAGAATTAATAGGGTGCTATTCAGCCCCTCATGGAGATTGACATAACTTTTAAATGAATTATCAGCTCGGGAAAAGATTCGGAGGCTAGTGCTGATATTCTTGATTCGTTCTGTAGCCCCTTGCATGGCACTCAGCACCTTAGGGAGATCTCCTTGCAAAAATTCCAGGTCGATTTCCTCAACATGGTCTTGAATGACCGGCTCCAGTTCAGGAGAGTGTTTTTGGTACAGGGCTATGTGGTCAAAGCAGTCTTGCACGTACTCTTGAACGTTGCTAATGCTGCCATTGAGGAACCCTAGAGGATTATTGATTTCGTGAGCCACCCCGGCCACCAGGTTACCCAGGGAGGCCATCTTCTCTCCCTGCATCATTTGTAGATTGATCTGCTGCAACTCGACATCAGCTTGGTGACGTTCAATTGCAATTCGTGCCAGGTAGGTAGCAACCTCCATTAATTGGCGATCGTGCAGGGTAAATTGATCAGTAGTGGGCTGATACATTGCCAAGGTCGCTAGCACTTGCCCTTCTGCCCCTAAGATCGGTGTCGATGCACAAGCTCTCAGGCCAAACTCTAAAGCAACTTGAAAATTGGCCCAGAGCGGATCTGTGGCAATGTCGGGGACGGTAACAGAGGCTTTGTTATAAGCTGCGGTACCGCAGGAGCCGACTTGCGGACCAATGCCAATACCGTCAATCAAGGCAATATAGTCAGCGGACAAACTTGGGGCAGCCGCATGGCGCAGTCTTTCTCCCGCTTCTAGCATCGAGAAGGAACAATAGGCCACATGGTGGCTTTGGCTTTCAACGTAGAGAGCGATTTCTGTCAAGATGTCTGTCAAAGGCAAGCCCTGGGCAATGAGGGCTAAAATATCTTGCTGTCCTTTAGAAAGGGCAACAACTTCGGCTAGTTCCTGAGATGTGGTCTGAGCTTGCTGGAGAGAATGCTCCAACTCCTTATAAAGCAGTGAGTTTTGGATGGAAATTGTGGCCTGGGTGCAGAGAAAGTCAAGGATGAGGATGTGATCGCCCGTAAAGACCCCGCTGGTGAGGCGATTTTCTATGACGATCATGCCGATGCCTTGCCCCCGATGCATCACGGGTAGGCCTAACACACTCTTGGGTTGATGTTGCCTAAGATAGTCATCTAGTACCGGCAAATCTGTGGTCAAATCATCGATAATGACGACTTCTTGAGTGTTTTTGACATATTGAATTAGCTTGATTGGCACACTCAACTTATCGGTCAAGGGTTCAGCACACAGCTGAGTTTCCGCAGCAGTGGCGATCGCTCGCACCTGCCATTCGCCAGTTCCGTCAGAGAGGATGAGGGTGCAGCGATCGCCACCAGAATTGTGCAGAATAATTTGGGTCAGTTGGCGGAGCAGCTCATCTAGTTTAATGTTGCCAGACATTGCCTGGGACGCTTCCAAAATACTGGCAAAATCCAGGCTCTGATTCAGAGTAGACGTACCGGAGCTATTACAGGTGCGAGCATGAGATGAAATCGTCGGGCGGGCCAGCGTCATGAGGGTCGTCAACACATCTCCCGCGAGGTTTGATGATTGCAAGATGGGACGCAGTAGCTCAGGGTAGCGAACTTCTAAATCGTCTACCTTGGCCTTAGCCCCCCAACGGGAATAGCAATAGTAAGCCTCTTGCATATAGCCTGCTGCAACTTTCTCTTTACCCCAGTCGAGATAGAACTTAGCTGCCAGCTCATTAGCAAGCGCCTCTTCTTGGATATAGCCGCTAGCTTTGGCCCCAGAAGCAGCCTGGTCATAAGCATCCATGGCTTCCAACTTTTGCCCTAAGCAACGATGTCTTTCTGCTAAGACCAAATCGTACTTATGTGAAAAGTTCATCGGGGCATGACTGGCCCAAAACTCTAGTTTTATCTGGTTATCGTCAACTTGAGCCGGTATGGGCGTTGCCGCTGAGCTAGAGTCATGTAATGACAAGCGAATCAGAGAATCATAAAAATAAAACAGAGGAATCGTTGCTTGAGACGTCGCCGCCATTAAATGCTTAGCCGCAGTCTCAATATGCGCTAATGAAGCTTCTGCTTGACCAAACCAATAGCCAAGAATAGCCTTATGTAAATACAGGCAATATAATCCCAGCATGTTGCCGGACGATTGATATAGTGGCAACATTTTGGCTTCATCAAAAGCCTCTCCTGAAATCTGATCCAGGCTTTCAGAGTCACCGATTAAATTCAAGATGACTTGGTGCAGCAGGGCATTATTACCAAAGTGAAACCCTTGTTTTGTCTGTTGAATTTGCGCACTATAAGTCGAAACTTTATCAGCTAAATCCTGGAGCTCTTCACCCACAAGATAAGACGATTGACTTTCATAAAAATGGCTCAATGCTGCCCCGTCGAGATTTCCTGACTCTAAGCCATTTCGATAAGCTTCTTGCAGCAGCGGAATGCTTTCTTTCAAATGGATTTTCCAAGGAAGCGTTAGCGCGCCAACCATAAGCAACACGCGGGTGCTGATTCCTTGATCACCAAAATTTTCTGCTAGGCTGAGCGCCAACCGACCAAACTCGTACCCCAGGCCGATTTCATTTCGTTTGCTACAAAGCATAAAGCTATAGCGAGCATAGGCACCAGCAGAAACAGGGGTATTTCCATGTAAAAGTGATAACTTGACCTGGGCCAGCACAATCAAGGGAAAAAGCTGCGGCTGCGTTAGATATACCGTCGCCGCCATGCTATTGAGGATCTGCAACGCAGCCAGGGCATGGGGCGCTGTCATGGTTGGCAGATCTAGTAATGATTGCGCATCTTGATTAGCAGGCATCAGCGAACTAACCTCAGCCCAAGCTTGTTGGATATCAGCGGAGGTCGATGCCGTTGGAATTGAAACCCCGAGCCGTTCTAAAATTTGTTGCCCAGTTACAATCGCCTGGCTGGATTGTCTCTGAGCCACATGAACTAACAAGCTTATTTCATGGGCTTTAACTTCATCTAACGTAGTCTGAGCATGGGTCTGAATTGTTTCAGAATACTGCTGTGATGTCTTGAAATCACCTTTAAGATAGGCTAATTCTGATGTTAGCTCATGGAGATTTAGAGTTATACAATACTGATTTTTCCAGCCCTCTGTAGGTAATAGACTTACGCTGGCAAGGGCATATTGATATGCCGTTTCATAGGCGGTAGCTCTTTTAGCTTTAATGGCAGCTTTAAGGTTTAATTGGCAAAGCTGTTCTCGCTCAGAGGCAGCCGTGACTAATTTCAGTCCGATATTAAAATGGTTGACGATATCAAAGACTCGCTCTTCTATCTCCTTTTCAGGGGTGCTGTGAAAAAGTAATTGCCCAATCTGAACGTGAGTCTCGTGTTTATCTTCATCTGGAATCAACGAATACGCCGCTTGTTGAACGCGGTCATGTAAGAAGCGGTAGTGAATGGCCATGCCGTCGACGGCCCCGTCCGTTTGTTCTCGCCCTTGGAAAAACTTATACGCTTGGCTCTGAGGTAAGATTAGTCCTTCTCGCAGAGCTTCCCATAGATCAGCCGCAACTTCTTCAGCCGGAGCATCACAGATAATGGCTAAGGTCTCTAAATCAAATTGATTGCCGATGCAGGCAGCTAGCTGCAGTGCGGTTTGGGTAGCACGGGACAACCGATGCAAGCGTCCAGCCATAAACTCCACGACATCATCGGTAAGGGCGGCATTCCGCACACGCACTAAATCACATTCCCAATATCGTTTATTGCGCTCGAATTGAATTAATCCATCGGCATAGAGTCCTTGCAAAAACTGAGTCGTAAAAAAGGGATTACCCTGAGTCTTTTGATAGACTAGATCGGTTAAAGGTTTCGATAAATTCACTGTGCAGTTGAGCGTTTCTGCAACCAACTGGTTAACGTGAGATATCCCCAAAGGAATCAGCGTAATCGTCGAAATTGCGGCTCGCTGTTTTTCTAATTCCGCCAAACAGAGCATTAAAGGATGAGCGGGAAAAACTTCATTATCTCGATAGGCTCCCAATAGCAATAAATGCCTTTCTTGGCTGTTGCCCATCAGCACCTTGAGTAAATTGAGCGAGGCGGAATCAGCCCATTGCAAATCATCTAGAAAAAGCGTCAGCGGATGAGCTGATGTGGTGAACACCGCAATAAACTTTTGCAGCACTAAATTAAACCGATTTTGGGCAGCGGTGCCAGCCAGTTCTGGCACGGGCCGTTGTGCGCCGATGATGCGCTCGAGTTCAGGAATAACTTCAATCAGAACTTGTCCGTTCTCGCCGACAGCTGCGAGGATGTTTTCCTTCCACGCGTTTAAGTCGGCGTCACTTTCGCCGAGAAGCTGCCCCATCAAGTCGCGAAAAGCTTGCACAAAAGCGGAGAAGGGAAGGTTGCGATTAAATTGGTCAAACTTGCCTTTGATGAAGTAGCCGCGCTGCCGCGCAATGGGTTTGTGGACTTCGTTCACCACTGCCGTTTTGCCAATACCCGAAAAGCCCGCTACCAGCACCATTTCACTTTGGCCTTCAGCGACGCGCTCAAAGGCGTCTAGCAAGGTCTGGACTTCTCGCTCTCGGCCATAGAGCTTTTCGGGGATGAGGAAGCGATCGCTGACATCCCGCTGCCCTAGCTCAAAGTCGACAATGACTCCGCAGGCTTGCCATTGGGTCAGACACTTTTCTAGGTCATGCTTTAGCCCGAGGGCACTCTGATAGCGGTCTTCCGCATTTTTGGCCATGAGCTTCGCCACGATCTCCGACACCATTTCTGGGACCTGAGGCTGTACATGAACCACGGCTGTCGGCACCTGAGCCATATGGCAATGGATGACTTCCAAGGGGTCATCACTGGCAAAGGGCAGTTGACCGGTAAGCAGTTCATACAGCGTCACCCCCAACGCGTAGAAATCGGTGCGATAGTCGATAGCTCGATTCATCCGCCCGGTTTGTTCGGGGGCGAGATACGCCAGGGTGCCTTCCAAACTCTTGGGACTTTGCAGCGCTTGGGTTTCTTTGGGCAACAGTGAGGCAATGCTGAAGTCAATCAGCTTGACTTGTTTTGAGTCGGGGTGAATCAAAATATTGGCGGGTTTGAGGTCTTTGTGAATGATCCGATGCTGGTGCAGTTCATGCAGAATGTCAGCCAGTTGCAGGGCGATACTTAGAATCTCAGTCAGACTAAGAGAGGATTGCTGCGCGTATTGCCCCAGGTCAAGGCCCGCAAAGTCTGCCATCACCAGGGCATAGCCATGACCGTAGGGTTTCAGGCTGAAGGGCTGCACAATACCCGGGATGGATAGATTTTTGGCCACCGTGTACTGATTGCGGAACTGTACCAGTTCCGCAAAGCTGGGGTACTCCTCAGACAGCACCTTAATCACGACAGGTTGCTGCGTGGCGGTTACCAGCGCCCGATGGACGGCGGTGCGTCCCCCCTGATAAATCGTTTCGACAAACGTATAGTCAGGCAAATGCAGGTTAGTTGAAGTTAGGGCGTTGGCAAGGCTCTTCATAGGTAGTAGAGGAGAGTCGGCAGTTAAGGGAGGGAATCGGCGGCGTCTTCACTCAAAATGCCCTAAAGCAGATCTAAATTGACAGGACAAGTCAGTGAATAGACTTGAATTCTATTTATTATGGGGCAAGGTAATTTCAAAGGCGGTTTCTGCCCCTGGCTGAGAGGTAACCGTCATCGTCCCACCGTGATTCTGAATGATTGAATAACTGACAGAGAGACCCATGCCAGTCCCATCACCCACTGATTTCGTGGTAAAAAACGGCTCAAAGACTTTCTGCTGGTCTTCTGGGGAAATCGTACTATCGGTATTGGCGATAGTGATCCGAATCTGCTTTTGATTGAGGATTTCTGTTCTAATTCGGATTTCGGGGCTGGCACTACAGTCAGGATTTTCTTGAATGGCATCAATCGCATTATTAATAATGTTTAAAAATACTTGATTGAGCTGACTGGGACAACAACTGATGGGTAATAAGTCGCCATATTCACGAACAACATTGATTTTAGGAAGTTTTTGACTTCTAGAGTTCAAACGATGCTGCACAATCAACAGCGTGCTATCAATACCGCTGTGGATATCGACGGTTTTAAAGGATGCTTCATCCAAACGCGAAAAGTTTCTTAGGCTCAAAACAATTTGTTTGATGCGCTCACTACCCATAGCCATGGAATGTAAAATTGCGGCTGTGTCCTCCAGGATAAAATCCAGATCAATTTCCTCTTGCTTAGCTTGAATAACTGGATTTGAATCTGGATACTCGGTTTGGTAAAGCGCCATTAATTCCTGTAAATCCTTGAGATAGCCTTCTAAATGCTGGAGGTTACCTTTAATGAAATTAACTGGATTATTGAATTCATGAGCAATGCCAGCAACCATTTGCCCTAAGGAAGACATTTTCTCGGTTTGAATTAACTGGGCTTGCGTTTGTTTTAAGTCCTTAAAAGCTTGCTCTAAATCCTGATTGCGCTGTTTTAAGATCTGGGTTTTACGCTCAACTTCAGCTTCTAGACTGTAGGAGTAGTCTTCAACTTTTTGGTAAAGGCGAGCATTGTCTAGAGAAATGGCCACCTGGCTGGCTAAAAGGTTGATAATGTTGACGCGATCGCGATTAAAAGCGCCCACGGTCACTTGATTTTCTAAGTATAAAATGGCGATCAGCTTGCCGCGTTGGGAAATGGGATTGCAGAGTAGGCTTTTGGGCTGATGGCGGTTGACATAGTCATCTGCTGCCAGCGGCAGATAAGTAGTCGCATCGGCAATCACAATGGGTTCTAGGTTCCGCTTGACGGTGTTGATTAACGTTGGCGCCAGGTCTGGGAACTTGGAGAGTGCGATCGGCTGTATCTGCGCAGGGGCATCCAGGGTGGCAATCGCCTCGACAAACCATTCTTCAGTACGCGGCATCAGCAAAATTCCTCGGGTGGCACCGGCATTCTCCATCACCGTATGCAGCAAGATGGTCAGCAGCCGCTCCATCTCAATTTCGCTGGAAAGGGTTTGCGAGGCCTTCAACACCGTGGCTAAATCAAGATTGGCCGCTAAGTGATAGAACGAAGAGTTAGACGTGTAAAGGAAGGCCGCGCCGATAGCCGTCAAGCTGGTTGTGGAGTCTAAAAGGGCGTCTACTTCTGACGACAATAAAGCCCGCTGCGGTTGAAGAATCGGCGCCAGCAATCGGGTATACCGTTGCTTTAGATCAGTGAGTTTAGCGTCTGCCCCCCAACGGAAATAGCAATAGTAGGCATCTTGCATATAGGCTGCAGCAATTTTCTCTTTACCCCAGTCCAGGTAAAATTTAGCTGCTAATTCGTTCGCCAAAGCTTCTATTTGAATAAACCCATTTTCCTGCGCTCCTGAGATAGCCCGATCATAAAAAATAATGGCCTCGGCCTGATTCTCAGCATGGCGATGATGCTCTGCTTCCAGCAGATCGTACTGATGTTGAAAGTTGCTAGATGCACAAGCGGCCCACGCCTTGATTTTTTGCTGATTTTGATTAAGCTGCTCTAGCTGTGATGGGGTTAAAGTGTCCTGACTTAATAAAGCTAGACTGTAGTAAAAGACGTGCTCTGCAGCATAGAGAGTGCCACTTGCCGCCTGCTGATATTTACCCCCTTTTTCGCCAGCTGCAATCGCGGTTGGGTAATCCTCAAATAAATAGGCTAAGCGAGTTTGAGCCTCATAAAAGCAGAGTAGCAAAAAGACGATATTTGATTCCTGCCACTGCTGTAAATAGGTTTCTTGATCAAAGAAATCACCTTGTAATAAGTTAGGAGCCGTAGTCTCGCTAAATAAATTAGCCACCGTTTGCTGATTTATTTTCAAGAAGTCGGCGTGAAACGTATAGTTTGCCTGATCAATTGCTAACGAGTAAGATGCTTGTTTCTGCTGCACCACATCTAGCTGTTCACCGGCATAGAATAAATAGTTGCAATGATGCACTGCGGCATAAAGAGCATATTCGATATCACCATTGTCAAAGCCCCCTTGAATGGCCGTGGGTAAATCTTTGGTGGCATTTCTTAGGGGTTCTTTCCAAGGGCGAATAAACACATTAAACATGTTGCTAACTTTGGCAATCAAAGCGTTAGCGTTGAATGTTTCTAACAGTTTTAGAGAAAGTTTGCCAAACTCATATCCGCTATCAATTTCGTTATAGACTCCACATAACAATGCCCCGTACCAGCTGTAGGCAGAAGCAGCCAAGTCAGAGTTGCCGTACTGCAGGCAATATCGAACTGTCTGTAGGGCAATGAGGGGATAGACCACTGGGTTGGCGATGTAAGCAGCAGAGCTGGCATTGGTGAGAATGCGAATGGCAGCTAGTTTCTCAGCGTCCCTTACATTAGGCAGCTTAATGAGATCGGCGATCGCCTCTTTGGGTAAAGCAATCTCTTGGCGTAAAGAGGCAATTTCTGCTTGGATCGCTTCGGTGGTTTGAGGAAAGGGGGCACCAAATAGGGCTAAGACATCCAGGGCTAAGGCAATTGCCTCAGTCATCTGATTTTTGTTAATTTCAAAGAGAATTTGCAGTTCATGAACCCTAATTCGATCTAACAACGTTTGGGTTTGAGTGAGAACCGCATCAGCCAGTTTTTCTGCTGTTTCCAGATCACCCATAAAGAAGTTAGCTTCAATTTCTATGAGTGCAAGCTCTAACCAAATTGGATAACTCTCAGTCCAGCTCGCTTGATCTAAAAATTGCTGACCTTGCTGACAATAACGACAGCTGGCTTCGTAGGCGATCGCCGTCTTAGCCTTTTGGCTGGCCCGTAAGTTGAGTTGAGCAATGGCCTCACGTTCTGAGCGATCAGTAATGAGATTTTCACCACTATTTAAGTGATTAACCACGGCAAAGAGGCTGTCTTCTAAAGCATCAGCGGTGAGATTTTGCCAGAGTCGATGCCCAATCGTTAGATGAATCGTTTGTTTTTGCTTAGTCGAGATGAGGCTGTAGGCAGCTTGTTGAACGCGATCGTGTAAAAATTGATACTTAAGAATTGTGGACGGCGTATTGTGCGCTGAAGTTATCGAGTCTGCATGGTCACCTAAATGATTTTCGCCTAAGTAGAATTTATAAACATCATTCTCAGGCAAAATCAACCCCGCTTGCAAAACCGGCCAGAGCGCTGTCACTATTTCATCGTGGGATTTTTCTGAGACAATTGCCAAGGTGTCTAAATCAAACTGGGCCCCAAGACAAGCCGTGAGTTTGAGTATTTCTTGGGCTGAGTCGGGCAGTTTTTGGAGCTGTACAGCCATGAATTCCACGACATCATCGGTCACAGCTGCTGCCTGTACCCGTACAATATCGCACTGCCAAGAGCCTAACGTGTAGTCAAACGTAATCAACTGTTCTTGATGCAAAGCGTCAAGAAATTGTGTCGCAAAAAAGGGATTACCCTGGGTCTTTTGCATGATGAGATCGGTGAGGGGGTTCACCACCGAGGTCGAAGTTTGTAGCGTATCGGCAACTAAATGATTGAGGCTGGTAGTACTGAGCGGTTTAAGGGTAAGGGTATGAATTATGGAGCCAGCTTTCTGCAAATCATCCAAGGGCAGCATGAGCGGATGACCGGAAAATACTTCGTTATCTCGGTAGGCACCTAATAACAACAAGTGCCCAATTTGAGACTCTGCGGTTAAGACTTGAATTAAATTGAGGGAAGCTGAGTCGGCCCACTGGAGGTCATCGACAAAAATCACCAGCGGATGTTCGGCCGCAGTGAACACCTGAATGAATTTTTGAAAGAGCAACCTAAACCGGTTTTGAGCCGCGTTTCCGGTCAAGAGTGGAGCGTCCGGCTGGGGGCCTAAAATCTTTTCTAGCGCGGGTATTAAATCAATGATGACTTGAGCGTTTTCACCCAAAGCTTCGGAAATTTGAGTCCTCCAGGTATGTAGCGCCGCATCACTTTCGCTCAACAGTTGCCCGACTAAATCTTGAAAGGCTTGCACAAACGCTGAGCCTGGAATGTTGCGATTAAACTGGTCAAACTTACCTTTGATGAAATACCCTCGTCGCTGCACGATGGGCTTATGGACCTCTTTGATCACAGCAGTTTTACCAATGCCGGAAAAACCGGCGACGAGCATCAACTCTGAGGCCCCTTGGGCAGTGCGGTCAAAGGCCTCTAGCAGAGTTTTGACCTCTGGCTCTCGGCCATAAAGTTTTTCGGGAATCAGGAAGCGATCGCTTAAGTCCTGTTGTCCTAATGAAAATTGAGCAATTTCACCTTGCGCTTGCCATTGAGTCAGGCACTGCTCTAAATCGTGCTTCAAGCCGAGGGCGCTCTGATAGCGGTCTTCGGCATTTTTGGCCATCAGCTTATCCACAATCGCCGCCACCAGAGCCGGAACTTGAGGGTTGACCTGATTTACCGGAATCGGTGTTTGGGCGATGTGGCAATGGAGCAGTTCCATCGGGTCATCACTAATGAAAGGCAACAGCCCGGTGAATAACTGATAGAGGGTAACGCCAAAAGCATAAAAGTCAGTGCGGTAGTCAATGGCTCGATTCATGCGCCCAGTTTGCTCAGGAGCTAGATAGGCTAGGGTCCCTTCCAGATTTTTCGGGCTTTGGAGGGCTTGAGTCTCTTTGGGGAGCAGCGAAGCAATACTAAAGTCGATAAGTTTGATCTGCTGAGTCTCTGGGTGAATCAGAATATTGGCAGGTTTAATATCTTTGTGGATGACGCGGTGCTGTTGCAACTCGTGCAGGATGTCAGCCAGTTGGAGGGCAATGTCTAGTGTCTCAGTCAGGCTCAGAAGATGTTGCTGTGCATACTGCCCTAGGTCAACACCCCCAAAATCTGCCATCACCAACGCATAACCATTGCCACAAGGCTCTAGGCTGAGGGGCTGTACAATGCCTGCGATCGGTAGGTTCTTGGCCACCATATACTGATTGCGGAACTGCACCAGTTCAGAAAAGCTGGGGTGCTCCTCAGACAGCATTTTGATGACTACGAGCTGCTGGGTGTCATTCTCGACTGCTCGATAAACCGCTGTGCGAGTCCCCTGATAAATGACATCGCCCAAGGTGTAATCAGGCAACATTTTGGGCGTGATTGGGGTGGCAGCATGAACCATATACTAAACTTTATGGATAACCTAATTAATTGTTAAAGTGCCCACAAAGCTCGGCGGGCTCGCAACAAATTCGTGCCTGATGATTTTTGAGTGACGGCGAGAAATGACGCACGCTCAAGCCTTAAGCCGGAAGTGCTTTAAGCGATCGGACCGCTTAGGGATATCCGGCAAGATTCTCAATGACTAGACCTCTTGGCACATTATTCATGCCAACGGTCTAAGATATTTCTTGAGCACAAAGGCAGGACGTTTTCCGACGCCACTCCCCCTTTCACAGTAAGTACAGCGTCAATTAAGTATTTCACCTTTATTGACGGAGGTTTGATCC
>ERZ1740058.1298-NODE-1298-length-12361-cov-7.800504_pt1 | contig 12361 bp, 9 predicted proteins | sample MGYA00581745_ERZ1740058 | MGnify/ENA primary metagenome ERZ1740058 (study PRJEB43018, sample SAMN04849742) | marine metagenome | isolation source: floating plastic debris | place: Pacific Ocean | collected 2008-08-30 | study: EMG produced TPA metagenomics... | reverse complement strand
GTAGTTGGCGTTCCCGCTACTTCACTTAGTCAGCAGCAGGAGTATGACGATCTGCTGGATATGGAAGATGTGCGGGGTAAGCGGATCATCAGCACCCGCTTGCGCCACAATGTGACGGTTCAGGAAGAAAACGCGGTGGCCGCCCTGGAAGTGATGAGCCGCTTTGCGGTGAATCCCAAGTGGCTGGTGTATCTTCCTCCGACGATGTCGCCGGGCGAGACCAGCGAGCTTGCTGACTATCTGGAGCGGCCCGAAGAGGCCTTGCAGTATTACCGCAGTAAAGGCATTAAGCAAGTGGTAGCCGAAGAAAAGCACATGGGCTCACGGGCCATCGTAGTGATCGGCAAAGATGAGAAAGCGGTAGCCAAGCACTTCGGCATCGAGGACGAAGGCATCGGCAAGTGCTACACCCGCACCGGACGGAATTTCTTTACTGAGTTTTCTGATGAGCAGGAGTTCTTAGCCCGGGTGAACCAGGCACTGACCCGTACCGGCTTTTGGCAGAGGTTTGATACCGAGTGGGTAGTGCTGGATTGTGAGTTGATGCCCTGGTCGGCCAAAGCCCAGGCCCTTTTGAAAGAGCAGTACGCCTCGGTGGGTGCCGCGGCCCAGGCTTCCCTGCCCGAAGTGGTCAGCGTGCTTCAGACCGCTCATGCACGGGGGCTGGAAGGAATGGAGACGCTGCTGGAAAAGCATACTCAGCGGCAAGGGATGCTCGCGGATTACCGTAGGGCGTACCGACAGTACTGCTGGCCGGTCAGTAGCATCGCTGATTATAAACTGGCGCCCTTTCATGTGCGGGCTACCGAAGGGGCGGTACATACGGACAAATCGCATCAGTGGCATATGGAGCAGATCCGAGACCTCGGTGCGGGTGATGATGAGCTGCTGCTGGCGACTCCCTACCGGGTAGTAGACCTGGCGGACGAATCCGAGGTACAGTCGCTCATTCGCTGGTGGGAGGAGCTGACTGGTCAGGGCGGTGAGGGGCTGGTGATCAAGCCCTATGACTATATCAGCTTAAAGGGACTGGTGCAACCGGCGATCAAATGCCGGGGCCGGGAGTATCTGCGCATCATCTACGGGCCGGAATACACCGCCCCCGAGCATCTGGCAAGATTGAAGAACCGGGGCACCTCCCGCAAACGCTCTTTGGCCCTACGGGAGTTTGCCTTGGGTGTTGAAGGACTGGAGCGCTTTGTCCGCAAAGAGCCTCTACGAAAGGTGCACGAATGTATATTCGGAGTACTGGCACTAGAGAGTGAGGCCGTGGCCGGCACTCCGGTGGATGTGCGATTATAAATGAAGAAATCGATGAAACAAGCAATAGTAAATAAGTTAGAAGCCATAGAAAACGACTATCAGGTAAGTATACTGCTGGCTAGTGAAGCAGGCTCCCGGGCGTGGGGTTTTCCCTCGCCCGATAGCGACTACGACGTCCGCTTTGTCTACCGGCGAAAGGCAGATGACTATCTGTCGCTGTTCAGTAAAAGCGATGTGATCGAACTAGGTGTAAGCGGAACCCTAGATATAGGGGGCTGGGATCTGGACAAAGCCCTGCGGTTGCTGGGTAAATCCAATGTGCCCCTGATAGAATGGGTATACTCGCCTCTGGTGTACCGGGCTGATCCGGATTTTCTGGAAAGAATGCGGCAGCTAGCCCAAGATCATTTTGTGCCCGCCGCGGGTTACTACCATTACCAAAGCATGGCCAAAAAGTACTCCGAGCTTTGTAAGGCCAAAGATTACAAGCTCAAGCATCTTTTCTACGCCCTGCGTACCGCTTTAGCGGCTAACTGGATCGTGGAAAAGCAAACCATGCCTCCCGTAGATTTTGATCGTTTGCTTGAGGGCTTACCAGTAGATGCGTCGGTGAAAGATGAGGTGGCGGCGTTAACCGCGCTCAAATCTACGAAACCAGAGTCGTACCGGCATCCAGCTAGTGCAGTACTGCGAGCTTTTTTGCAGAAAGTAATGGATGAGAGCGAGGGCAGAAGTAAGCAGTTGGTTGTGCCTAAGAAAGATGTACTATTGCTGGATCGGTTTTTTAAAGAAGTGGTACGATCATGACGATTGAAGCGATCAAAGAACAAGACTTACTGCTGCTGGAGTGTATCAGCGGCAGTAGGGCTTATGGGTTAGCCACCAAAGATTCGGATACCGATATCAAAGGAGTTTTTTATCTGCCTAAGAATCGGTTCTACGGATTGAACTATGTGCCGCAGGTTAGTAACGAAAGCAACGACATCGTTTACTACGAATTGGGCCGGTTTATTGAACTACTGGCCAAAAACAATCCTAATATCTTAGAACTGCTCGCTACCCCGGATAATTGTATCCTGTACAAACATCCGCTGATGGATCAGCTGACAGCCGGATTATTCCTCTCTCGCCTCTGTGAGCAGACCTTTGGCAGCTACGCCCTGACGCAGGTCAAGAAAGCCCGGGGGCTGAACAAAAAGATTCTTAACCCGGTGGAGCCAGAGCGAAAATCGGTGTTGGACTTTTGCTACGTAGTGCAGGGACAGGGCTCCGTGCCGGTAAAAAAGTTTTTAAAAAAGCACCGGATGCGCCAGGAGGACTGTGGGCTTTCCAGCATTGCCCATATGCGGGAAGTGTACGGGCTGTACCACGATCCCCAGCAGCTCTACAAAGGCATTGTGCAGAGCGAGAGCGCCAACGATATATCGCTCAGCTCTATTGCCAAAGAAGCTGAGCCAGTGGCGATTCTGTCGTTTAACAAATCGGGTTATTCCTCTTACTGCCGGGAGTACCGCGAGTACTGGGAATGGGTAGCTAAGCGCAACGATGCCCGCTACCAGAATACGCTCTCGCACGGCAAGAACTACGATGCCAAAAACATGATGCACACCTTCCGCCTGCTCGCGATGGCCGAAGAGATTGGCCAGGAAGGTACGATCAACGTGCGGCGAGCTGACCGGAAGTTTCTGCTGAGCATCAAGCGGGGTGAGTTTGCGTATGAAGAGTTGGTGCAGCAAGCCGAAGAGAAGATTGAGGAAATAGCGCAGATTTATGAGAACTCAGCTTTGCCTAAAGCGCCAGACTTGGTAAGGATTGAACAAGTGCTGGTAGAGATTAGAGACAACTTATATGGGTGATTTACTTAACATTAATTTCACCATAGACTATTACCCATAGCAGATTAGTATTCAATGTTGACTTTGAAATATTGAATGAGTTTATTAACTAGCTAGGTGATGTATTAACCTTTTTGCTCATTTCGAGTAATTTCAAATGAAACATTCATCTACATTATTTAAATGAAAGATAAAACTCTTGAGGAAATACAAGCTATAGCTTTTGCCAAGACCAGTCAATCATGGTTTTGGATCGATGGAAATGGTATTTACATGTTCAACACAGAATATATGACACGAGACTATATGGGAAGTATTGACGACTATGGGTCAATTGATAGTTTTATTGAAGATATATATAATGAAGAAAAAGCAGAAAATATCGAATACGAGGAAAAAGTATATAGCTTCAGTGAATGGAAGCAAAAAGTGCTGATTAAAAAATAATTGTAGTAAGAAGCTGACGATCTATAATGAAGATACAGCAATATTACTCTCAATAGGTTGTTAAAAAAACGAAGAACAGTTTCTATGTCTGATGTCCATTCACGAGAAGTGAGAAGCTATAACATGAGTCAGATCAGGGGAAAAGATACCAAACCTGAATTGATTGTAAGAAAATATCTCTTTTCACGAGGGTTTAGATACAGAGTACATGATAAAAAGCTACCGGGTCAACCAGATATAGTTCTAAAAAAATACAATACAGTAATATTTGTTCATGGTTGCTTCTGGCATGCACATGAAAATTGTAAATATCATGTTATACCAAAGACTCGCAGAGAATGGTGGATTGAAAAACTCGAAAAGACCAAATCAAAAGATAAGGATAATATATTGCTGCTTGCTGAAATGGGATGGAATGTAATTATCATATGGGAGTGTAAACTGAAAAAGGATGACTTGCAGGATACTCTTCAAAACTTAGGGGCCACTCTTATAGAAAATGAATAACAATTCATCTAACTCTCAAACTAATCAGATTCCAGTTGTTGATATTTTTGCGGGTCCTGGTGGTCTGAGCGAAGGTTTTTCTTCTTATCAAATCGGTGACTCTGAAAGGAGATTCAAAATCGTTCTTTCTATTGAAAAAGAAAACTCTGCACACCAAACGCTGACTTTAAGAAGTTTTCTGAGACAATTTCCTCTTTATCAATTTCCACCTGAATATTATGATTTTTTAAAAGGAGAGATCAGTCTTAATGATTTGTACCATACTTATCCGGATCATGCGGAGTATGCATTCCATGAGGCATGGAAAGCAACTTTAGGAGTAGTACCGAATAACGAAGTGGATTTAAGGATAAGGGCTGCATTGAACGGCAGAAATAAATGGGTTTTGATTGGAGGACCACCATGCCAAGCTTATTCAATTGTAGGACGTTCAAGAAGAAAGCAACAAATACTTGATTCTAAGAATGACGAAAGAGTTTATCTGTACAGGCAATACTACAGAATATTAGCTGTCCACAATCCTCCTGTTTTCGTAATGGAAAATGTCAAAGGAATGCTTTCTTCAAAAATCGGAGTCAATTCGTTCATATTTGAAGAAATAATATCAGATCTTGAAAATCCTGTAAGGGCATATGAAAAGTTGAATGGAGAAGTTAGAGATGACTTATCCTGTCCGGGTTACAACATATTTTCACTAACCGTGAAAACTTCAACTATTTCTATGTTCGGAAAGCCTGATTTTAATGTGAGCGATTTTATTATAAAATCTGAAGATTATGGAATTCCTCAAGCTAGGCATAGAGTAATATTGCTGGGAATCAGAAAAGATCTGGATGATATAATGCCTGATGTTATCTCACCTCAAGATAAAGTGTCTCTTGATAAGGTTATACGAGGCTTACCTCCTTTAAGAAGTGGGCTCTCAGAAGGAAATGATAACTGCTCTAGTTGGATAAAGGCAGTTAAGTCCTTTCTCAACATTAACGTAATCAGCAAAATAGATGATGCTGTTGCTCAGGAAATCAGGAAGGTTTTGACCGACCTTCATTCATTTGAGTACGACAGAGGAAAAAATTTTATTCATGAAAGTGCTGATATTGATTACGAAAAAGAATGGTTTTTGGATGAAAAGATGGGAGGAGTCTGTAATCATGAAACTAGAAGTCATATTGTCAAGGATCTCTACAGGTATCTCTTTGCTGCCGCCTTTTCGAAAATACATAATGCGAGTCCAATACTGAAAGATTATCCGGAGGAATTACTTCCAAATCATAGGAATGTCAGAAAAGAAAAAAATTTAAATAGTTTTGCTGATAGGTTCAGGGTTCAGCTTTACGATCAACCAGCAAAAACTATCACCAGCCATATTTCTAAGGATGGACATTATTATATACACCCCGACCCTTCCCAATGTCGAAGTTTAACAGTGCGAGAAGCCGCTAGAATTCAAACATTTCCTGATAACTATTATTTCTGTGGTTCACGAACAGCACAATTTGTTCAGGTCGGGAATGCAGTCCCGCCACTACTAGCCCGTAACATAGCAAAAATTGTATTCAACGTCTTCGAAAAAATTCTAAATATTGCTATCACTGATAATGAGAAAGAAGCCATTACCCTATGAATGACGATCATAAAATAAACTTTAATCCAAAAGCCAGAATAATTCTTCAGTTAGGTGATCAGTTGATTCGAAGTGAGAACATTGCTGTATTAGAGCTTATTAAGAATTCCTATGACGCATGTGCGAATGAAGTGACTCTGCGAATTAAGAATATTGACTTCTCTCCCAAAAATGGCATTATTGAGATTGAGGATGATGGTTTCGGTATGGATTATAATACTGTTAAAGATGTCTGGCTCACCCCAGGAACGACTTACAAGAAAAACCAAATAGATTCAGGCGACTTTATAAGCCCCTGCAACAGAATTCCTTTAGGAGAAAAGGGTATAGGTCGATTTGGGGCTCATAAACTTGGTAAAGAAATCGAGCTGATTACTAAAAGAAAAGGCAATAAAGAAGTCTACCTCAAGATCGAGTGGAAGGATTTTGACAATGATGATATGCTCGACGAGGTTCCAATCGAAATGTACGAGAGAGAGCCTGAGACTTTCATAGATGGGCGAACTGGCACAAAACTGATAATAAAAGATTTTAGAAATAGGTGGACCAGAGGTAATATTAGAAGTCTGTACAGGGCAGTCAATTCTTTTAATTCACCTTTTGAGCACAATAATAAATTTCGGGTTAGATTTAGAGTAAGCAAGCCTCAATGGCTGGAAGGGCTGTTATCATTTGACGAAATTAAAGATGGTGCATTATTCTTTGCAGAGGCGAAACTAGTTGGGAATAAAATATCTGAATTAAATTATGAGTTCAAACCCTGGCCTTCACTTAAGAACTTGAAAGGTCGCTCTTACAATGTAACCGACATTGAAATGAGACAAAAGGAATATGATGAAAGAGAAAAAAAGAAAGTGTGGGAAGATATAGATTTAACTGATCATGATATAGGAGAGGTAAAAATCAAGTTGCTTATTTTTGATCTTGATACTCATATTCTCTCATTGGGAGGAATAGAGGATAAACGAGGCTTTAAAACATACCTAAAAGATAATGGGGGAGTCAGAGTGTACAGGGATGGCGTTCGGGTTTACGATTATGGTGAGCCTGGAAATGACTGGCTAAGCTTAGATTTAGAACGAGTGAATCTACCCACAGCTCGAATAAGTAACAATCTGGTAATTGGAGCGATATCACTTAATCGGCTTGAAAGTAAAGGTCTAATTGAAAAAACAAATCGTGAAGGGTTTATTGAAAATGAGTCTTTTCGTGCATTTTATAGTGCTATCAGGTTTACCTTAAGCCAGATTGTCGTACAGAGAAATATTGACAAAGAAAAAATCAGGAACCACTACAGTAAGTCTTCAAAGAAAGTTCCTGTAGTTGACAACTTAGCCATACTTAGAGAAAAGGTCAGTTCTGAACTACCCTCTAATAAAACTAAGGATGATATTCTCGGAATGATTTCAGAAATAGAACAGGACTACAAATCAATTAGTGAGGTATACATACGAAGTGCCAGTGCTGGCTTAAGTCTCAGTATTGTCATACATGAAATCGAGAAGATCATTAATGAAATGCTATATGTCATAGAGGAGAATAAGGTCGAGGATTCAAAATCTGACAGAATCAGATCACTAACTTGGCATTTGGGTAAGCTCATAGATGGATATAGCACTTTGATTCGTAAAAGAGCAAAACAGAAGGCTGATCTAAAGCAAATTATCAGCCAAGCTGTTTGGAATGTGGATTTCAGGTTAAATGCTCACAAAGTCCAGGTAATAAAAGCATGGCAGGATGAAAAACATTTCATTACAAAAGTTAAATGCACTGATAGCTTAGTAATAGGTACAATCATCAATATAATTGATAATTCAATCTGGTGGTTAAACTATGGAAAAATTCAACATAAGAAGGTCTGGATACAAATCACTGACGAACTACCCAAATATATTACTATAGTAATCGCGGATAATGGTCCCGGATTCACCCTTCCACCAGATGATGTAGTTAAACCTTTTATATCAAATAAAGATAGTGGTATAGGAATTGGGCTGCATATCGCTTATGAAATAATGAACAGTCAAGGTGGTGAATTACTTTTCCCAGATCCAAACCAGTTTACTATTCCGGATGAGTTTCAATCAGGTGCTATTGTAGCACTTGCATTTTTACTTGATAACGCCAAATAAAATGATTTTACCTTTTAATGGGTCAATAGTTGTCATTGATGATAAAGTAAAGCAAGCTCGTCCGATTCTTGACGCTTTTTCAAAAAAGGGTCTATCGACAATTTACTTTACTGGAAATGAAATAGATCTGCCCGAAGAGCCTATTCAAGGAGTTAGAATTGTAATTGCTGACTTGCAATTGTCAGAGTCTGATAATGATCCTCATACAATTGCTACCAGACTAGTCAATATACTTCAGCGGATTATCTCACCTAAAAACGGCCCTTACATATTAATAATATGGAGTTTGAAAAAGACTTTGTATGGAAGTGAGGTAAAGAAAGAAGTTAACAAAATTGAAAATAGTGTTGTGCCAATATGTACTGTTGATTTAGAAAAAGGTAAATGTATAGCTCAACAAACAGGTGATGACATCAAGCTGCAAGAATTAAGAAAGGAGGTTTTCAGAGAATTTGAAAATAGCCTTATAGAGGAAAGCGACTTAGAGCAAGTATTCGAAAGTATTAGTCGACATTGGGTACCTGAGGTAGACTCAGAGTATATAATTAAAGAAAATGCAATCTCGTTTATTGAAGAGAATGTGGAGTCTGAGCTACGAAAAGCAGGAGTCTTTCATCTTTTTATTTTATGGGAAAATCTCATCAAAAAGGCGGCGGCTGAAACCGTAAGTAGTATTTCTGAGGCTTTAGATATGGATGAGTATTGGGAGGTTAATATGCGAGATGTGTTCCGTAGAATGGGAGTTGCAAGAGTAGGGCAGAATGATGTCTCAGAAACTGATTTAATTCAGGCTTCTGTTCTTACTTTCATCGAAACTTTCAAGGACAAGCTTGAGATAAATATTAAGGAACAGGAACTACCTGAATACATCACTGTCTCAGGAGATAATCTAATCAGAATCAAAGAGGAAGACAACGAAGTTAGGATTGCGAAACAAGACCAAGTATTTGTAATCCACTTAAACGAAATACAAATAGCTACAGGAGGTAATTTTAAGACTCTTAAAAATTCAATCAATAAAATTAGTGATGATTCCTATAAAAGACTGGCAAATTTAGTATATGACAAATATATTTCTATCTCGCCAAAATTGAATACGAGTCTACATCTTGAGAGCAACCCTTCCGATGAACATATACCAGGTAATGTATATATTATTCCGATTGGAGATGACGAAACGAAAAGGAAATATGCTAAGACTTACTTTAAAAACATCCCTGATGAGTCGTTAAAAGATATTCAGTTTATTGAGTTGGAAGTTTCGCCAATATGTGACTACGCACAGAAAAAATGGAAAAAATCCAGACTGGTATCTGGCATAGTTTATCCGGAAAATCTTAAAGTTGAAGATAGAAATCACTTCTACAGAGTAGAACCAATTTTTTATTTAGATAATGGGTTAAAGAAAATTGCCTTTGATTGCCATTTGTTTAAATCTCTGGATCATGATATAGTCAAATCCAGAACAATCAAATATCGGCTTAGACGTGAATTATTATTAGATATTATTGCCCAAGTATCTGCACACGTTAATCGCCCAGGGATTTCATTTGTTAACTAATACCCGAGAAATTGATATATAAAATAGGTCAGGTTTATAAAGATATTTTAAGTGTATCGAGGGATAAAGATCAGTTTGTATCTTGGTTTTCTACAAAGGGGAGTGGTATAGGCAATTCAGGAGGAATAAGAGCTGCAAGATACGTTAATGGCTTATTGAGTGTACCCTGTTACCTAGTACTTATTACAAGAAATACGTCCCACCACCGGTATAACCCATGGGAAGATATTGTCGATTACTCATCTGGGCTGATATATTATTGGGGAGATGCAAAATTTAGTAATGACAAGAGTTATTCAGATTATAGAGGTAACAGATACTTACTAAAATCTTTTGAAAAAGTGCTCGAGAATAGACTCAGCGTAGTACCTCCAATTTTACACTTTTCAAAATTTAAACCTGGAGCTGTTAGATTTAATGGGTTATGTGCTCTGACTAAGCTAGATTTAACATGGTTTGAGGATCGGGGAAATCCCGTAAAAAACTTTAAATGTGAACTTACAATACTCGATACCGATAAGGTAGGAGTTGATTGGCTCCATGATCGAGCAAAATGTACTGATTTAAGGAAGTTAAACAAAAAAGCTCCGAAAGTTTGGAAAGAGTATATAGCCGGGAATACTAAAATACTGGATGTCTGGTCAAAAAGCATTCTGACAAAGGAGGATCAACTGCCTCCGGAGAATAGTAAAGATTCTAAATTGTTGGATGGGCTTACTGGTATTTCACCCATACATTTTGAAGCTATTGTAGTAGAGTTGCTTCGCAACCTTCCTCAAATAAATCATAAGATTTTCAGAACTCAACCCACTGCAGACGGTGGATTTGACTTCTATGGTCAGTTTTCTTTACCATACCCCATAAGTTACACAATCAAGTTTCTTGGCGAAGCAAAAAAATATGGCCGAAATACCGCAGTCCAACCCAGACATGTTTCAAGGCTTGTCGCTCGCTTGGATCGAGGGCAATTCGGTATTTTTATTACTACCTCATACTATACAAGGCAAACACAAAAAGAAGTGCTGAAAGATGGGTATCCGGTTAAGCTTTTTTCAGGAAAGGATATTGTGAACATATTAAAGGAACTTCGGCTGGCCAATAATGGCGAAATCAATCAAAAGTGGTTGGCTTCTATTTCGGAAGACTTTTAACAATTAATATTCTGGTGATTATATATCATATATCTCCTGTTAGATTGGCTTAATTATATAATTTATTGATTATCAGAAGATAAATAGGAACCCCAGCGGGTTCACATACAAAGACCTATACAGAGTTTACCTAACTGACTATATGATGTGCATTTGTTGTACACGTTATCAGGAAAAGGGCATTCTGCAGACTCTCGGGGAATTTGTTCGACTCCGGCCCTGAGTACGGAGCAGCAAAGGAGAGTAATCTTTTGAAAAACCTAAGTAGCTGATGGCACTTAACCTCCCTTTATCCAATATTCTTATCATCGCATTTATAGTTGTTTGCCTCTCTTCCTGCTGTAATGAAGCTCTTCTGGAAAAGCTGTCAATCCCAGACTACCCTATCAACCGTAGTGCGGAAGCTCAACTGCTAGCTGATCATTCTATTGAGGTGGTAGTGCATCGGGGGGCTAATCATCTAGCTCCGGAGAATACCTACGCCGCAGCGGCCAAGGCCATTGAACTTGGGGTGGATTACGTAGAAATCGATGTACATCGTAGCCGGAATGGGGTACACTACCTGATGCACGATATGACATTGGGCCGTACCACCGATGGGTGGGGCTTTATCTTTCTGCGTACTTCCGCTTACCTGGATAGACTGGATGCCGGAAGCTGGTTTAGTGAGCAGTACGCCCGTGAGCCCATTCCCCGGTTAGATGAATACCTGTGGTGGATCAAAGGAAAAGCCAAGGTATACCTGGATGTAAAAACCGGCAACCTAGAAGAAATCGTAGCCCTAATCCTGGAGCTGGGAATGGAAGAAGACGTATTCTTCTGGTTCTGGAATAACCGAAAGGCCCAACAGCTTAAGGAGCTAGCCCCCGCAATGGGCTTAAAGATCAATACCGCCACTCCTGCCGAAGTTCAGGAAGCGAAAGGGCAGTACCAGGCCACCATTATTGAGTGCGAAGTGGGGCAGGTCACTCCCGAACTGCGGCAAACCTGCCGGGAGTTGGGTATCCGCTTGATGGTCTACGCCCAGCACAATACCCAGAAGGAATACGAAGCTATCATCCGCTCCCCAGCGGATCTGGTTAACTTGGATCGCCCCGAGCTATACTTACAGGTCCTGGACAGCCTTAATCGTCTTAAAGTCACTGAATGAGGCCGATAATTTTGTTCATTAGACCTAGCTACTAGAATATTTCTGCGGGGATTCGGCCATTAATTCCGGTCTGATTATTCTGGTTTTCAAGCCCTCTGGTTTTTCAAATTATTGCTACTTTGTAGGCCGATAACAACCCCTTTTTTCTGAAACTACGACCATGAATTCTCATATAGAAATATATCAATCTTCCGACAAGCAGGTAGAGCTAAAAGTGAGTCTCGATCAGGAAACCGTCTGGCTTACCCAAGCGCAAATGGCCGAGCTATTTTCCCAAACCAAACAGAATATCAGCTTACATATTGGCAATATTTTTAAGGAAGGTGAATTGGAGCAAGATTCAGTTGTCAAGGATTCCTTGACAACTGCCGCTGATGGCAAAAAGTATAAAACCAAATTTTACAATCTGGACGTGATTATCTCGGTGGGTTACCGGGTAAAATCAAAGCGGGGCACCCAATTCCGGATCTGGGCTACCCAGCGGCTGAAGGATTATTTGGTACAGGGCTACGCTATTAACGAAAGCCGTCTGGCCAAAAAGCAGCAGGAAGTACAGCACCTGAAAACTGGTATCCGCATCCTCGGACGAGCAGTAGCGGATCAGGCCGAGCAGGTAGAACTAGACTGGCTGCAGCACTTTGCACAGGGGCTACAACTACTGGACGCCTACGACAACGAGCAACTCGACAAA
>ERZ1740058.1297-NODE-1297-length-12363-cov-6.124553_pt1 | contig 12363 bp, 12 predicted proteins | sample MGYA00581745_ERZ1740058 | MGnify/ENA primary metagenome ERZ1740058 (study PRJEB43018, sample SAMN04849742) | marine metagenome | isolation source: floating plastic debris | place: Pacific Ocean | collected 2008-08-30 | study: EMG produced TPA metagenomics... | reverse complement strand
GAGGTAAAAGCTCGCAAAGGACAGGTAATAGCCGTAGTGACAGAAGGAGATACGCTCATTGCGGATATGGCTGACCACGTACTGGAAATTCCCCATACCAATCAGTTATTAACCCCGTTGGTTTCAGTAATTCCTTTACAACTTCTCTCCTACCACATCGCCGTCATGCGCGGATGTAATGTAGATCAGCCCCGTAATTTAGCAAAGTCGGTAACGGTAGAATAGTATTTTGTTTTAAGTTGAAATGTTACAAGTTACAGGTTTTGAACTCGATAGATGACAGCAAAGAAACCTGCAACTTGTAACCTTTAACATTTTATTATTAAGCACTCACACTAACTGGTACGACGACCTTGGTATCCTCCCAAGCCATGATCATCTCGGTACCAGCCTCGTTGAACATAATCGTGAAGGGCTCGTAGGATTCTTCCGTTTCCGAGGTCGGAGCATCAACTCGCAGTACATCCTGGTCTTCTTTGTAATTGTAGTGCCCCCATTCGCCTAGAGCTTCGTTGAAAATAACGGTCCATTTATCCTCCTCAGGAATGGCAAACATAGAATACGTACCCGCTTCCAATTTCTTCCCTGCTATTATCAAGTCTTCAGTAAGGGTAATTTCAGTGGCTTCGTTGGCTCCTAATCGCCAAACCTCTCCGTAAGGAACCAGGCCGCCAAAGACTTTTCGATCACGCTTGTGAGGACGAGAGTATACCACTTTTACGTAGGCATCTCCCTGCTTCATGGCTGCCACGCTCATTGGGCTGGGCTTAGGCTTCAGTTCTTTTTGAGCGAAGCTGGTTTGAACCAGTAAGAAGCATAGCGCTATGGTGAATAATGTGTAAAAAATGTTTCGTTTCATTGGTTATATAGATTAAGTGATCCCGCTAATGTAAGGAGAATTAAGAAAAATTTCGGCAAACACAGCCTCTAGAATACATAATAATAGTGCCTCCCCGACAGTATTCTGGTTCGTAAAGGTGCATTTTCTCACTGGTTCATTTTAAGGTATTCCTCCAGCGATATAACCTTGTTCGCCTCGTAGAGCTTGACTACTTTCTTCGGGTCATTTCTATCGTAATTGGAATCAGCCCAAGTCATAAACCAGGCCCAGTAGGGTTGTTCATCTAATATCTGAGCCGTTGGCACTTCACCTACCTCTCCTAATGCAATAGGCTTTCCTTCACCCAAATCCAACAAGTCATCGTGAAAACGCTGTTTGTAGTCGTTCTTATAAATGTCAGCCGCTAAGATATCTACCTTATCAGTACCCGGATAGTAGTGGTGGTAGTCATCAGCGTAATTAGGAGCATTCGGGTTCCAGACCCAGAGCAGGTTATTCAGTTGGTGGTAGTTGGTTAGTCGGTCATACAGCATACTCCAGAGTTTTTTATAACCGTTTTCAACCCGTTTTTTGCCACTCCAAAACCATTTACCATTCATTTCGTGGTAAGGGCGCCAAAGGATCGGAATATTAGCTAGCTCTAGCTGTTTTAAATAACCAGCAACTTCATCTACTTGGTTTGCCCAATTCTTATGGATAGTTGTACCCGGAGTGATCAGCTCCTGCCACTCATCATTACTAAGCTCATTCTGCACACTTCCCTTCCAGGTACAAGGTTCTTCGTCAATTGGTCGGCAGACGTGCCACATCAGGGTTACGATTGCTCCTTTAGCATAATTCTTCTTGACTTCTTCAACTAGCTTCTGACGATAATGAACTCCGTCTTTGTCGTTGGTAGAATCGGAAAAGCCAAAATCACTACCCCATATCACCGGATAATGCCCGGTAAGTTCCTGGGTTTCTTCGCTGTGTCGAGACTGGTGACCAATGTAATTATGCTGACCCGAAAGAATATTCTGACCAGCATTATCGTAAATAGTCCGAAGCAATTGTTTTGCGGCTTCGGAAGCATTGGGGTTTATCGGCTCTTGGTAGATCAGCTTGGTGGGTTGGTTCTGAGCTCGGCTATCGTGATCTGAAACCAAAAAAAATACTGATAGCAATAGAATCATCGGTGGGTAATTGGCCATACAAATGCAGTTTTGGCCATTAATTTACACCATATTGACTTCCGGCTGAATAAGAATACCAAATTTTTCCTGTACCGACTGTTGAATATCGTAGGCCAGTTTTTTTACGGCCTAAAAGGTAGCCGCGCCGTGATTAACCAGTACCAGTGACTGACGATCATGGACACCTACTTCCCCGAAACGTTTTCCCTTCCAACCCGCTTGCTCAATTAACCAACCGGCGGGTACTTTAACCTCAGTTTCAGAAACCGGATACCCTGGAACGTTCCGGTACTCCTGTTTCAGTGCTTCGAATTTTGATGCGGGAACTACCGGATTTTTGAAGAAGCTACCGGCGTTGCCGATCTCAGCCGGGTCAGGCAATTTACTTTGGCGAATGTGAATAACCGCATCGCTTACATCGCGAATACTGGCCGAGTTTAGATTATCCTTACCCAACCTTTCAACAAGTACTTCCTTGATGGCTCCATAGGAGGTGTTTAGCAGGGGCTGCTTATTTAGCCTAAAAACTACCGAGGTGATTATGAATTGTCCTTTGTAAATATTCTTGAACACACATACCCTGTAACCGAAATAACAGTAATCGCTGGAGAACCTTCGCACGATCCAGATACTAATCTCCACTGCCTCCAATGACTCAAAAACATCTTTGATCTCTACTCCATAGGCTCCAATATTTTGCATAGGAGCCGCGCCCACCGTACCGGGAATCAGCGATAAATTCTCGATGCCTCCCCAAACCCGTTCAATACAGTATATCACCAGTTGATGCCAATTTTCCCCGGCACCCACTTTGATCCACACTTCTTGGTGGTTTTCCTCTACTACCTCAATTCCACCAATGCCAATCTTTATCACCAGCCCATTAAAGTGAGAGGTAAACAATAGGTTGCTACCTCCTCCTAAAATCAGCTTGGGTGTTCGCTGCCACTGCTCATCGCCCAATAATTCCTGTAATTCTGCTACCGAACTTACTTCCGCAAAGTATTGGGCAGTTGAATTTATACCAAATGTATTATATGCTTTTAGTGAAACTCTCGACGCTACTTTCATCAAAATTCGTTTCTTTGGCTACTACAAAAACTTTACCTTTTTACATCAAATGTGTTAAAGTGTTCGTGTATTTAGGTATTCAAGTAACAGGAAACACACGTACTTGAACATATAAACACCCTTTCGCAATAGTGTAACTCCATAGCCCTTTAGAAAATGGAAACATTTGAGGAATATCTGGAAAAGAAAAAAATTGACTCGAGCGCCTTTCAGCAGGCTGAAGAAGAATTATGGTTAGAATGGCAAGGGCTATTCGAGCAAATCCACCCCGATAGCTTTACCTCCCAAAAGCTGTTTCTCATCAACCCCATTCGTCGGAAGTACCCATTAGTAAAGACGACGAAAAAAGAGACTACGAAGGATTAGCAGTTTCGGCATTAACGCTCTCATCAACTCCCACGGGTGGCTCTTTCTTTTCTTTTTTCTCCAGCTTCTTTTCTTTCTTCTGGATAATGGCTTCTTCTTCAGCTCTCGCCTGATTTATGATAAAATCTTCCTGCTCCCGTTCTTCGGTCAAATACTGATTAATGCGCTGCCGTAGTTCTTTGGCCGACAGGTTACGATAAATCTCGCCGTCTAGCACCACTGACATCTGGCCGGTTTCTTCTGATACAACCAGTACTAGCGTATCGGTAATCTCCGTCATACCAATGGCGGCCCGATGGCGAAGCCCCAATTCAGCCGGTAAATTTTCTTGCTTCGTTACAGGGAGAATACTGCGATCGGCTTAGTTACGCCCTTAGTACAAAATAACCTCTCCGTCGTTCATATGGCTGTACTTATTAAAGATTGATAATAATAGACGTTTAGAAACGGTAGAATCTATCTCATCTCCTGATTCAGCGTAGAACTTCAGGGGTGAATTCTTAGAAAACACAATCAGTGCTCCAGTATTAGAACCACTCAGGCTTTTAGCTGCATCAATAATCGGAGTGAGGTTCAATCTTTCTTGTTCTTCTTTTTTCCGCCAGAAGGGTTTAAATAGATTATCGCGATTAATAGCAGTAGTTTTACCCACCAGCAATAAAAACTTTCGTATTTCCTGCTGAAAAAGGATGATCATTGCCAGCACTCCAACGCCCATAAATTGCCCTAAAATAGCAGTTAGCAATTCCATCTGGGCAGCTCTCACTACTAGGTAAAATAGGTAAAGGGTAAGAAAACCGAAGAAGATACTAAGGGCCACACTGCCTCGCATCAGCTTATACACCTGATACAGCAATACACTCACCAGTAGTATATCGATGATATCGTTCCAGTTAACTTCTAAAAACCCTATGTAAAAAAGATAAGTCAATGTTACTTCCGATAAATTAATTGTCTGCTTCTAAAATATACTGCGTTAATTGAATTGCTTCCACCGCCTCTTTCACGTCATGTACCCTTAGTAGTGACGCTCCCTGTAGCAACGCCGCTGTGTTCAGTACTGAAGTTCCATTTAAAGCTCCTTCGGCGCTAACGTTCAGACGACGATAAATCATTGATTTACGGGAAAGTCCAGCTAATAATGGCAATCCCAGTGCCTGAAACGCACTAAAGTTTCGGAGCAGTATGTAGTTCTGATCAATGGTCTTGGCAAACCCAAAACCCAGATCGAGTATAATATCTATTACTCCCCGAGACCTAAGTTCAGCAACCTTACGTTGAAAGCAATCTAAAATGTCAACAACAATATTGTCGTAATCGGTCAGTTCTTTCATATTTTGGGGTGTGCCCCGCATGTGCATCAGCACGTAGGGCACCTGATATTGGGCCACCACGTCGAACATGCAGTTATCCAGCTCCCCTCCCGAAATGTCATTGATCATTCGGGCTCCGGCCTGTAGTGCTTCTTCCGCTACCTCCGCCCGGAAAGTGTCGACCGACAGATTTGCTTCCGGAAAATGTTTTGCTACCAGCAAAATTGTAGCAATTACCCTTAACTTTTCTTCTTCTACGGTAATATTGACGGCTCCCGGCCTAGAAGAATAACCGCCAATATCTACAATCGTTGCCCCTTCAAGCAACATTTTTTCTACCTGGCTCAAAATTTTATGATCACTCCCAGTATGCTTACCACCGTCGTAGAAGGAGTCAGGGGTCACATTGAGAATGCCCATCACGTGGGGCCGGCTCAGGTCAATTAACTTTCCCCCCAGATTGAGTGTAATTTTCTTAAAAAAGGCGTTACTTTCTGCTATCAATTCAATTTCCGTACCCAAGTAAGAATAAATAGAAAAAAATCTTGAGAGATCAAACTTACCGCGAATATAATCAAGTAATTAGCCGATGTAAAGAGGTTTTTTTGAAGAAAACACAGGATTACGGAACTGCCTGGCGAATTCTACGGCTACCATCGCTTACTGACCAGATTTTTATCAAAGCCCAGCGGATTCGCTCTATACAGGAAAAGGGTACCCAGCAGGTGGAAGATCCTGTATCGGATGAGTTTGTAGGAATCATTAACTACTGCATAATTGCCCTAATGCAGATTGAACTTACTGATAATCCGGCTATGGATATGTCGGTTGAGGAACTTGAACCGTTGTATGATCGTATTGCCAATGAAATACTGGAATTATTAAAAAGTAAGAACCACGATTACGATGAAGCCTGGCGCGAGATGCGGGTGAGTTCTATCACCGATATTATCTTGATGAAGATTTTCCGAACCAAGCAGATCGAGGACAATCAGGGTAAGACGCTAATCTCCGAAGGAGTAGAAGCTAACTATCGTGATATGGTTAATTATTCGGTCTTTTGTCTCATCAAGCTTTCAGTCCACAGTCCATAGTCCACAGACTGCTGTACTGATTAGTTGATAAAAATTAGAAAAGCTGTGGGCTATCGACTAAATGCTATCAAAGTGGTAAAACAGATTGCTAGAATTTTGGTGGGCGGATTGTTTATTTTTTCCGGCTTGGTAAAACTGAACGATCCAGTAGGTACCGCCATTAAACTTGAAGAGTACTTTGAGGTATTCGCCGTAGATTTTGCTCCCTTCTTCGGTGCTTTTGTGCCACTGGCCTTGGGGCTGTCGGTCTTTCTGAGTGTGCTAGAAGTTGCTTTGGGCATTGCCGTGCTCATTAATTATCGCATGCGGATTACCACCTGGGTACTGCTGGGACTTATCGTCTTCTTTACCTTTCTTACCTTTTACTCCGCCTACTTTAACAAAGTAACTGACTGCGGCTGCTTCGGCGATTTTATTAAGCTCACTCCTTGGGAATCCTTCACCAAAGATATTATTCTGTTGGTGCTCATTGTGATACTGTTTGTCAACCGCCGTCGGTTCAATGAGGTATTACCTGTGAATGCCAGCCATCTGACGGTAGCCGCTTCCGTAGTGCTCTGCACTATTTTAGGGATTTACGCCATTCAACACCTTCCCTACTTTGATTTCCGGGCTTATTACGAAGGAGCAAATATTCCAGCCTTGATGCAGCCTTCGGAACAACTGCGGTATAAGTATATTATGGAAAAAGATGGGGAAACCGAAGAGTTTACCGAGTATCCTACCGAAGGAGGTTACCAGTTTAAAGAAATGGTACTGCTCAATCCCGAGGCCCAACCTAAAATTACTGATTACAGCGTGTGGAATGACGAAGGAGACTTCACCCAAGGTACTTTTGAGGGCACTAAGTTGGTGATGGTGATGTACGACGTAAACAAAGCCAACCAGTTGGCAGTAACCCAGTTTCAAGAGTTAGTATCAACGCTGCCTTCGGGAGTAAAACCCATTGTTCTCACTGCCTCTGGACCAGAAGTTTACGATCAGTTCCTGGCTGATCACCCCGATTTTACGGTCCCCCATTACTATGCCGATGCTACGGTACTTAAAACTATTATTCGCGCTAACCCCGGCATTGTGGTATTAAAAGACGGAACAGTTCAGGGTAAGTGGCATTATAACGACATACCTTCCCAAGAAGAATTGCAAGAAGCTTTGGAAGGCGAGCTAGCTAGTTCTTAATGCAATGAAAGTATTTCTGGTAGGTTTGCCCGGATCAGGAAAGAGCACATTGGGCAGGCAATTAGCCGCCAAGCTATCAATACAGTTTGTTGACTTGGATGAAGTAATTGAGGCAGAAGTGAAACAACCTATTCGTGAAATATTTGCGCAGCAAGGTGAGGATTACTTTCGTGACCTAGAGCGTAAGTCACTACACAACGTTCTCTCTAGAGAATCTGATTTTGTGTTAGCCACTGGTGGTGGGGCACCTTGCTTCTTTGATAATATGAGCCAGATGAACCAAGCAGGGATCACTGTTTTTATAGATACTCCGATAACCGTCATTGCCGAACGAATGAAAAAAGAAGGCGTAGTTGTGCGTCCGCTCTTGCACGAGTTAGATAACGAGAATTTCGCTGAAGCCTTCTACCAAAAATTTGCTCATCGTATCCCTCATTACCAGCAGGCTCACATTTCGGTTACGCCTTCAGATAATCTGGATCAACTAATAGATCAGTTAAAACTTAAAGCCCAGCGTAAGTAGCGCCTGCGTACGGCTAATGCTTTGTGGGATGAACGGGCCGTTCAGGTAAGGGGCAAAATCCGTTTCGAACTGGGTATTACTCACCGATAAATCAGCGAAGAAGGAGGAAGTATCGTACCCAATACCCCCAGAAATGACGGAGCGATCTCGGTTAAGATTATCGCTGCCAAACTGGGTAGGGTCGGGATAAAAGGCATAACCGGCCCGGAACCGCACTTGCTTTAAGCGAAACTCACCCCCTACCCGAGCATTGATAACCGAGGTAAAGATAGCATCCACATTCTCGTTAATCTCCTGAGAAAAACCATCATTGGTTGAGAAACGGTTCTTAGGGTAGTTTACATATTCAGCGTCCAGCGAGATAAACCCTGATTTCTCAAAGAAGTAAGATAGCCCCAGACCAGTTCGAGATGGAGTAGACAGTGTATATTCACTCAGGAAGCTGTTACCCAGTACCGGATCATCAATGAAAATATTAAGAGGATCTTCTTGATCATCGTCTTCACGAATACCCCGAACATCCGAAGCCAAATTGAAAAACTCTTCGCTTCGTAGATTATAGAAGGTAGGAGTTTGGTAAGATAGACCAACGGTCAGTTCGTTGATAGGACGGTAGATTATTCCAAAATTACCGTTAATTCCCGTTCCACTAATTTCTAGGAACTCATCCAGTATATTAAGATTCACGAAGTCGATAGAAACATTGCCTCCTTCCACCGGAAAGAAAAACCCACCGCTATTAATAAAATCAATGTATTCCTGAGTGTATACCACCTCTTCCCGGTAAAAAGTCTCCTGTTGATAATTAAAGCCTCGGATACCCAAGCTTACCCCTAAATACAACTTATCCTTGTAATTACCTCCGTAAGCTATATTCCATTGCGATAGCCGCCCCGAAGTAGTAACTTCTCCATTCTGAATAGAAGTAGCATCAGCCGGTATGGAAGCCACGTAGTTCTCATTACTAGCATCCGGATTGATCAGAAAGTTAAAATAAGCTGCCTCCGGATAGCCGATAAATAAGTCGTTATCAATATTATCTTGTAGTTCATTCACGGAAATACCTGCCGACTGACGGACAAATTCATCCAGTACAGATCCTTCACTGTTAGCAGGGTTGAATCGCCAATCCACATTAAAGCTACGGATTTGATTATAGGTAATGGCAAACGATCCTCCTCGCCAGTCGGAAGGAATTAATTCATCTTTTGAATTATTAATGACTAGGCCAAAGTTGGCAATATTGAGCCTGGTATTAGAAACGTCAGTAGAGACATTCTCATAATTCGTGGTAATATTGTTGATATCCAGGTTCGGCGTAATGGCAACGGATGAGCGATTGAAAAAACCAATGCCCGCCGGATTCAGTGCAGCCGCGCTTACATCTCCGCCCAAGGCAAAACCAGCACCGCCAATGGCTTGAAAGCGAGCGGTTCCTACTGGTGAAAACTGTCCGAACAGCAGTGCATCTTCGGCTATCTGAGAAAAAGCAGGGCTTGAAACAATCAGGAGGAATGCGACCAGTAGTGATCTATAAGCAACTAAATACATATATATAGGATAGGTTAAAAAAAAGAGTGTAGTGAGAAAACGCTCTCACTACACTCTTAGTACTAAAATCAAGCCAAGCTTGTTTGAATATTATCTTCCGCCTCTTCTTCCACGAGAAGAACCTCCGCCGCTAGAACGACCATAGCTGCTTCCACCGCCACGCGAACCGGATGAATAGCTTCCACTACTACGGCTGCGGCTAGGAGAACTATAGCTGTTGCTACCGCGACTGCGGGTAGATCCGTAACTGCTGCTACCGCTTCCGTAAGATCGTGAACGATTACTATTGCCGTAAGAACGGCTGTAATTGGAATTACTTCCACTATTGTAACGTCTAGCTTGACTACTAGGAGCCGTGCTTCGGGTACGAGGCGAATAAGTAGAATTTGCATTGCTCCTAGGTCGCTGTACTCGGGCTGGGGTGTAACTTCGGCTGTTACGAGTAGCCGTTGACTGCGTCGGGCTAGCCGAACGGTAGCGAGTGGCAGCAGACGTATTTCCTGATGCAGTTCGAGATCGTCCCCTTCCGTAAAGTGGGTTCTTTGAATCGGTGGCATAAGCATCCCGACTTGCAGTATAGTTAGCTCGGCTACGAGTTGATGCGTATTGTGTGTCGGTAGCCCTTCTACGATCTACCGAGCGTGAGGCTCGACGGCTGCCGTTCACAATAGTACGATTATCTACGATCACATTGTTGCGGAAAGCTACCACACCTGGAGGGCAGAAGCCGAAGCGGTTATAGGGATTACCAAAAGCAAGGCCATCGTAGAAACCGGCGGTGTATCCTCCACCCCAGCCCCAAGGTCGGCCCCAACCGAAACCAGGTCGGCCCCAGCCAAATCCAGGTCCGCCCCATCCCCAAGCGTTGCCAAACCCAAAACCAAAGCTGATGTTAAATCCGGGGCGCATTCCCCAACCGAAGCCAGGCCCAGGCCCCCAGAAAGGGTCAAAGAATGGATCGTAGAACGCCATACTTCCCCAGTAGGGATTGCCAAAACCACGACCCCAGTAAGGGTTATAGAATGGATCATTCCACATACGGGCACCGGCAAAAGCAGGATTACCGAAAGTGGCGTACGAAGGACGAGCTCCGTTAAATTGATTTCCGTTAAATTGATTATTGTTAAACTGACGATCCTCTTCGGCTACGTAGTATTCAGCCTGGGATTCTTCAGCTTCCCGATCGCTGGTGTAACGTTCTACATCAACCGCATCGGGATTAAAATTTTTCGATGCAACCTCTTCCTTGTAGACGTAAGAACCGTTTCGGTCATAGGATGCACTATTTCGCTCATTCAGCTTTACCACTTCTACCGAATTCCGGTCGGCCGCGGTAAAGTACAAATCGTCAATTTCGGTCTGCTGGGCGTACAGATTCGGGGCATGAGCCACAAACAGCACCGCTCCGCTGAGTCCGAGAGTTAATGTCGCAAGTAAGTTTTTCATAAATATCCTCCTTCAATTTCTGGTAGTGTGTTTAATTTTATACGGCAAAACCACCGATAAAGATTTCTTATCAATATCTTTACACGTAATAAATTAACCAAATCTAGCTAAAAAATAGCAATTATTATACCAATAAAACAAATATATGGGTAAAGGAATTCCCACCCGAGAAGAGGATTACTCTGGGTGGTATAACGAATTAGTGAAAAAAGCCGATTTGGCCGAAACCTCGGCAGTGCGTGGCTGTATGGTAATAAAACCCTACGGATTTTCCATTTGGGAACGAATGCAGGCAGAACTGGATCGGATGTTTAAAGAAACCGGTCATACCAACGCCTACTTCCCAGTGTTTATCCCCAAATCATACATGAGTAAGGAAGCTCAGCACGTAGATGGATTTGCCAAGGAGTGCGCAGTAGTGACCCACCACCGCCTAAAAAATGCTGAAGATGGCAGCGGAGTAGTTGTCGACCCGGAAGCTAAGTTGGAAGAGGAATTAATCGTTCGCCCTACCTCCGAAACGGTTATTTGGAATTCTTACCGGAACTGGATACAGTCGTACCGTGATCTACCCCTGTTAATTAACCAGTGGGCTAATGTGGTGCGCTGGGAGCTGCGTACTCGGCTGTTTTTACGCACCGCCGAATTTCTCTGGCAGGAAGGACATACCGCTCATGCCACCGAGCAGGAAGCCATTGACGAAACCGAGCAGATGCTGGAAGTGTACGCCACCTTCGTGGAGCAGTTTATGGCCGTTCCGGTAATCCGCGGGCTAAAAACTCCCAGTGAGCGCTTTGCGGGAGCCGTAGAAACTTACTGTATTGAAGCTTTGATGCAAGATGGTAAAGCACTTCAATCCGGTACTTCCCACTTTTTGGGACAGAATTTTGCCCGAGCTTTTGATGTGAAATTCGCCACTAGGGACGGCGGTTTAGAGCACGTATGGGGAACCTCCTGGGGAGTAAGTACCCGCCTGATGGGGGCATTAATTATGGCCCATAGTGATGACAATGGCCTGATCATCCCTCCCAGGCTAGCCCCTACGCAGGTGGTAATCATACCGATTTTTAGAAACGAAGAGCAACACAGTGCCATTTCAGAAAAGGTAATGGAGGTCAAAATTTCTTTAGAACGGTTAGGTGTTTCGGTGAAATATGATGATCGTGATACCCACAAACCTGGGTGGAAGTTTGCCGAATATGAACTGAAAGGTGTGCCAGTTCGCCTAGCTATGGGACCCCGTGACTTGGAAAACAATACGGTGGAAGTAGCCCGTAGAGATACATTAGAAAAGCAATCGATGGAGCTTGATGAAACTTTTCCTCAGAAAATAGCTGGCTTGCTAGACCAGATGCAGACTGACATCTATAACAAAGCGCTGGAATTTCAGCAGGACAACACCCACAAGATTGACGATTACGAAGAGTTTAAACGGGTGCTTGATGAGGAGGGTGGTTTCGTTTACGCCCATTGGGACGGCACTGACGAAACGGAAGCCAAAATAAAGGAGGAAACCAAGGCCACTATCCGCTGCATTCCCCTCAATGCTGAAGCTGAGGAGGGTAAGTGTATCTACTCCGGAAAACCCTCCCAGCAGCGAGTACTATTTGCGAAAGCATATTAACTCTAGTTTTTTGGTAACTGAGGGACGCTTTTCGTGACTCTCAGTTACATCAACTTCAACACCTTGATTTTGCTCTAAACTGAGAAGCGTTAACGGTATTCACTGGAATTCCAAACACTTTAACACCCTAACACCGCGATTTCTATGGTTCATGCAAGTGCTGGTGCATAGTTTTTTTCATAT
>ERZ1740058.1296-NODE-1296-length-12364-cov-23.021854_pt1 | contig 12364 bp, 12 predicted proteins | sample MGYA00581745_ERZ1740058 | MGnify/ENA primary metagenome ERZ1740058 (study PRJEB43018, sample SAMN04849742) | marine metagenome | isolation source: floating plastic debris | place: Pacific Ocean | collected 2008-08-30 | study: EMG produced TPA metagenomics... | reverse complement strand
TAGGCACCACCCCATTTGCTGAGCAAAGCCCGGTAGAATTGCGTCCCAAAGCATCCTCGAGTGATGCTCAAGCGGTGATTTATGCGGTCTATCGACAGGTTTTGGGTAACGATTATTTGATGCAGTCGGAGCGCCTCACCGAATTAGAGTCACTGCTCACAAATGGCAGCTTATCCGTTAGGGACTTTGTCCGAGCGGTGGCCAAATCGGATTTGTACAAAACTAAGTTTTTGTATCCCAACTTTCAAACCCGTGTCATTGAGTTGAATTTTAAGCATCTATTGGGACGGGCTCCCTATGATGAAGCGGAAGTCATTGAACACCTTGATCGATACCAAAACCAGGGGTTTGAGGCCGATATCGATTCCTACATTGATACGAGCGAGTATGAATCTCAATTCGGTGATAGCACGGTTCCTTTCTATCGGGGCTTTGATACTCAAGCCGGTCAAAAAATTGCGGGCTTTACCCGCATGTTTAGTTTGTATCGGGGCTATGCCAACAGCGATCGCTCCCAAGTTGCTGGTAGCCAGTCTCGTCTCGCCGCCGAATTAGCCCTCGGTAGCTCTTCTGCCGTCATCCCGCCATCTGGCGTTGATAACCAGGGCTGGGCCTACCGCGCCTCGAAAAAAGGCACTGTTTCGACTCGTGTCTTTGGCCGACCGACCTCAACGGCCGAGCGCGGGACGCTTTATCGCATCGAAGTGGCTGGCAGTCGCCTGCCGGGATATCCCAAAATTCGTCGCAGCAACCGCGTGATGGTGGTGTCCTACGAGGCCCTCTCTAAAACGCTGCAGCAAATCAATAAAACTGGGGGCCGTGTCGCCAGCATTACACCGGCTTAAGAAGATTCTCCGCATCAACGATACCCGTAGGGGCGGGTTTTGTTGATGCCTGGTAGCCATGCAATCAAGGTTTCTAGCTAAACCCGCCCCTACGGTACTGCGAGCCAATTTGCTTCTGCGCTAAGGATCAGAGCGATTCTAGGTGTCCTAAGCAAAATGGCCAGCGCTACATATTTCTTTCTCGGAGAGCACCTAAAAACCTGACGGTTCAGCCCACCCAACCCGATTTGCCAGGAGGTTTTAGTCATGTTAGGACAGTACGCAACGAGCCAAGCATCGAGTGTCGACAGTCGAATTTTTGTGTATGAGGTGACTGGATTAGCCCAAAATGAAGTCACTGCAGGTCAACAATTTGCGATTCGTAGCAGCGATCGCCAACAGATTCAGGTACCCTTTCATCGGATGAATGAAGTGATGCGATGGGTCACCAAGCTGGGGGGAGAGATCGTTGACATTCGTCCTCTCAACAGTCCTGATAACTAAGTCAAACTCAATGAATGGCCTCGATTAAAGCTGTCCCCCCTCAACAACGCTTGAGGGGGGACAGCGATCTGCGTCGGCGCGCGTCGGGTGCATTTGCAACATAATGTCCCTTCATCCCTGGCTCTCAAATTTGCGCGTGGATGATCTCTGTTTGTCGCAGGGGTTTGCGTCAGCAATGCACCGGATTATTCTGGCCAGCTTGACTCAATATCAGCGAGCACACTCTCGACGTCTTCACCGCCGACATAGTCCACAATGCCGCTCCAGAAAGTGCCTGTGCCCACTACGCCGGGCATCATATCTGACGCGTCGAAGCGCACAATCTCCGCATTGGCCAAAATCTCCGCCTGCTGCCGGGCGACCTCATCGGGGTACACGTCTAACCCCACGTCATTGTGCGGTGAGATGAAGCCGCCTAGGGCGGCCCAGGCTTCGTGGGCCGTCGGGGTCGTCAGATATTCCATCAGGGCCTGAGCTTCTGGCGTGTCATTAAACATGCCAAAAACGTCACCCGACACTAATACCGGTGTGCCAAATTCGGCATTGATACCTGGCAACGGAAAGACCGCTATCGTTTCACCTGGCACAGCGTCTTCGGGTAAGAAGCTGGCAATAAAATTAGCCTGACGATGCAGATAACAGCGGGGTGAGTCGCCAAACAGCCCTAAAATTGAGTCGCCAAAGGGCGTGCTAATGGCCCCCACGGTGCCCCCCGACACGTAGTCAGGATTCAGCACAATGTCGCCAAATTGTTCAAAGGCTGTTTGCACCGGGGGGGCATCAAAGGCGATGTCATGGGTAATCCACTGGTCATAGACCTCTGGCCCAGCGGTACGCAGCATAATGTCTTCCACCCAGTCGGTGCCGACCCAGCCAGTGGCATCGCCACTTTCCATCCCTAAACACCAAGGCGTCGCGCCGTCTGCCACAATCTGGTCGCTCAGGGCGATCATCTCGTCCCACGTGGTGGGGAGGCTGTAGCCTTGGGCTTCAAAGGCTTGGGGGTTATACCAAACCAAGCTTTTGACCGACGCCCGAAACCAGACGCCATACAACTCGCCATCGACGCTACCCAGGGTGAGCCAATCTTCAGGATAGGCAGCTTCTAGGGTGCTCATGTCCATAAAGTTGGTGATGGGGATGAGCTGGCCGGAGGCAGCGAAGTCAGCCATCAGCCCTGGCTGGGGAAACATGGCCAAATCAGGAGCGTCCCCTGATTCCACGCGCACGGGCAGCAGCGTGGCAAAGGCATCGGTGCCTTCGTAAATGACGTCGATGCCGGTTTCGGCTTCAAAGGCGGCAAAGGCGGCTTCGAGTTTTTCTTGCTGTTCGCCCACGACGACGCCCAACACGGTGACGCTGCCAGCGCCCGCTTCGCCGGGATCGTCGGTTGATTGCTGATTGCCGTCACAGGCGGCCAAAAGGGACAGACTGAGGCCAAGGGTGAGGCTGTGGCTCAGATGCCGTCTTAACGTGGCGCTGTTCATGTTTCTAAACGTTTGATGGTGATGGGTTTTAGCCCCTTCACCATAGGACGAGATGGAAATTAGGGCAAAAGGAATGAGTGGGAATGTTACAGGCTAATGGACAGAGCCGAACGCATGTACGAGAACCGAGGCGGCAGCGGAAATGGCGTCGTTGGAGTGCTCGATTTTGCTTGATTTGGACGGGGGACGTGAGTAAGACTCAACAGTAACGCTGCCAGGCATCGGCTTTTGGTCGAGGGGATGTATCGGCAAACATCCATCAAAAATAGACGATTTCGGGCGATTTTGACGGATTAGGCGCGATCGCGCTTACTCTATTTTTCTCCTGATCGCCGCAGTAGCAGCCGGTATCAGAGGATGCCTGCCCTACGGTGTGATCGCTGAAGGAAACCGACTAACATCCAGAATAGACATCGATTTTACGGATGTATTTACCATGCCAGATCTGATTTTCGACACCCTGACCTCTCCCGAGGGTGTGGCCTTTGATCCGGAAGGCAATCTTTATCTCAGCACATTGCGACCGCCCGCTTCGTTACCGGGATCTCCCGATACTGACCCGACCATTATCAAACTCGATCGCAACGGAGCCGTCGTTAATCAGCTCTCCCTCACGGGGGCGACGTTTGCCAGTCCTCGGTTAGATTTTTTACCAGAACTGGATAGCCTCGTGCTGTTTGCGCCCAACGGTGGCCTAGCGCTGTTGAATCCAGATACGCTCGACCCCATTGGTGCGATCGATATTTCTCGGTTTGCGTTTGACACGTCGGCGATTTATGACGTGGCTACCGGCGAGGTGAGTGATTTTGGCGGGCTAATTCAGCCGCAGCTGGCCGCCTTTGGCGATATTGACGTGCGCGTGGTTGACGAAGACACCGTACAGTTCTTTGTCACCGGCTATGCCGAAGGGCAGACCACGCCCTTTGTAACGCGCTTGGAGCTTGAGGTGGGGGTGGGTTTCACCGAAGCCAAGGTGATTCTGGCGTCTAGTGCAGAAACATTACCCACAGCATCACAATCGCCACGCCGGTCGCGGGGAATTGCCGTTAATGACCAAGGCATTGCGTTGACGACGCTGCCGATCGCCACGCCGGATCCGATCGCCACAGAATTGCAGCCACTGGATGTAATGGTGGCTTTTGGGGCGGATATGAATGTCAACGACGGCTTCAGTCCTGATGAGGTGCCGGTCATTTTTGACGGCATCGATCTCTACAGTCAAGGGCTGACGACGGACGCGGCGGGTAATTTTTATGTCGCCAGTAATTCGGTCGGCTCAGACGCTTTTGGCATTCATGGAGAAGGGGCGCTGGTCGGCATTAGTGCCAACTTAGGCGAGATCATTTCGGTGGAATCCTTGGGATATCCGGCCAGTAGCTTCAGAGATGTGGCGATCGATCCGCTCACCGGTACCTCCTACGTCACGGTCAATACCTTTAGCGTTGGCCCGCAGGCAGATGATCTGCTGGTCACCTTCTCTCCAGAGCCCCTAGCAGATGAGTTGACGGCGAGCCCCGTGGCCGCACTACCCGGCAGTGCAATTGAGCCGGTCGGTGACCTGCTTGAGGGGGCCGATGCGGTCGCCGTAGCGGTTGATCCTGTTGACCCGTTAACCGAACCAGCGGTAGGCGTGGGGATGGCCGAAACCCCAGACGAAGTCATCGATCCCCTGTTGCCGTCACCGGAGGTGGCGGTGTCAGCCGTCAGTAGCTTGGCCACAGTCTAAGCGTGTTGCCAGAAAAAACCGGTTCATGGGATGGGGCCGGGCGGGTTTAGCCCCATGTCTGGTCGGGCAATCCAACCGCCGGTCACAAAACCCGCCCCAATAGTGGCACCTTGATTTCGATGGCTTGCCCTGAAAATAGACTCCGCGTAGGGTGGGTCAATTCCCTCACAGTTCGCTCAAAACTCACCACCAGTCAGCCTTCTGGCCCACCATCCCACACCCGCAACGTTTCATCGTTTGGAGTGGCGCGATGGTCGAAGACCGGTCCAGAGGACCATCGCGTCATGGGCTGTTGCTCTCATGCTAATTTTCAGTGATTGGACTCCCCAAGCACTCTTGGCAACCCAGGTGGGCTGTAGGCGTGGGGTGCCGCCGGATGTGAAAACTCCAGGTCTGCATCTGGAGGGGCAGGGGTTGCTCAGCGTCAGCGCTACGCCCGCATGACTGATGGGCGATCGCTCAAGCCGTTGTCTGGCTACGGTAAGATTCTCCTTGGCAAACCACTTATGCCTGCCCCATCACCCATCACTTTTATGAATCGCCAAATTATTCAAACCGATCAGGCTCCTGCGCCCGTTGGCCCCTACAACCAGGCGATCGTCGCCACTGGGTCGATGATGTTTGTCGCGGGGCAAATTCCCCTTGATCCGCAAACGGGACAGCTGGTCGGGGGCGATGACATCACCGCTCAAACCGAGCAGGCGATCGCCAACCTGACCGCGATTCTGGAAGCAGGGGGCGCCACCCTAGCATCCGTCGTGAAAACATCCGTTTTTCTCAAAGACATGAACGATTTTGCGGCGATGAACGCTGTCTACGCCAAATATTTTGATGAAGCGAGTGCCCCGGCGCGTGCCTGTGTGGAAGTTGCCCGGTTGCCCAAAGATGTGCGTGTCGAGATTGAATGCATCGCCGTTGTGTAGGGCGCGTCGTTACTGACGGATGGGGGATCATCGCTAAGACGTCCTGTGGTGTTCGCGGCTTCTGCCAACTGAGCGATGCTGGTGAACCGATAACACCTGCCTGAGACTGGCGGTTACCGGGTCTTATCGGGGCGCAAACCTGACAGAATTGCGCCTAACGGTTGGAATTTTTAGATAATTCATCCGGAAAGGTTCTGCTTTTGCCCGGCGGCGACATAATAGGACAGTCTCATCAACCGTCAGCCGTTCCGTTAGGCCCTGTGCCTCAAACGGTCTGCCGCGATCGCGTGAGACAGCCTGAGTGAGGAGACGACCACGATGGGAACCTGGATCAAGGAAACCGACCAAGCCGTTTATTTAATGGACGGTGGACACTACATTGATGCAGTGCTCAAACAGCCTTCTTCGACTAACCCGAAAGAGCAGGTCGCCAATATTGAAGCCTTGAAAACCTGGTTTCAGCGGGATGATAAACCCCGACGCATGACGGTTTCTGTCGGCATCGACGCCCCGGAACCCCAGCCGCTTGCCGATGCCTCGTCGGTTCCTGTGATCCCGCCGCCAGTTGTTGAACCCCCTGAGCCCGAAACACCGGTGAGTCCGCCGTCTTTACCGGTCGTTCCCGAGCGGCCTGGTGGCGACAAGGTGATTCCATCTAGCCATGGCGGAATGCAGATTCGCACCCTGATCGACACCTTTTTTAAGCTGTCACTCAAAGACTCTAGCCAGCTGACCGATAAAGAAAAGGTGCTGGTCGAAAGCGGCACCGTGTTTGATATCGAGTACTACACCGAGGTAGGCCGCAACCACTGGCTGGTGGAACTGCTGACGCCGACGCTGGGCGATCGCCAAACCACCAGCTGGTATGTGTTTGCCCCCAGCATTGAGCTGCTCACCGGCACCACCCTGACCGTGGTCAGCGACACACTGTTTAAGCAAGAACCGAAGCTGTCGATCGACTTGCCCCCTGCCGCTAAACAGTTTGTCAAAAACGGCAGCCAGTTCAAATTGCTCTCGTTTACGCCAGCCGCCGGTAACCATACCAAAGTTGAACTTGCCGACGCTACATTAGGCGATAAATCAACGGCAGTGTGGTATGCCTTTGCTCCCGACATCAAGATTCAAGGGCAGCGTCAGACGCTGCAGGTCGTCAGCGATACGTTGTTTAAGCGGCGGCCCGTGCAGTCGGTTGAACTGTCGGACGCCGATAAGGTTTTCGTCAGAAACAAAACCGTGTTTTTGGTGAGTTCCTATGCGCAGCCTGCCGATCTGCATGTGCGGGTCTCTTTGCAGGGGGCGTTTCTTGGCTCACAGAGTCGCAATACCTGGTATTGCTTCGTGCCTGATGTTGCCATCAGCGGCACTGAAATAGGCAACCGACCCGAGGATGAACCCCCGAGTAAGACTCCCCCCGAGTCTAGCGATCGCGGCATTCCGCTAGAGTTTCCCGGCTTTCAAGGAACCTACTACGCCAACGACCCGATCTATCGCGAAACGCAGTACGGTGAGCGGGGCAATTTTACCTGGGCCGAAGCCCTGCATGTTGACGCCAACACCGGGTTTTATCGTCGCCCCGCCAACGCGGGTGTGGTTTACAACATTTTGGAAATCGCCAGCGTGCTGGAAGACATTCGACGGCGCTATAACCAACCGATGCAGATCAACTCTTGGTATCGTGACCCGGCCACCAACGCCGCCATTGGGGGCGCGTCGCAGTCTCGCCACATCACCGGTGATGCCGTCGATTTCGTCATCCCAGGCATCCATCCCTACGATGTGTATGCCGATTTAGACCCATGGTGGGGCAGTCGCGGCGGCTTGGCGAGTTCGACCGTTTTTACCCACATTGATATGCGCGGCTATCGCGCCCGTTGGGATTATGGCTACTAAACCGGAGAACTAATCATGGGTACCTGGATTAAAGCAACCGACGCGGCCATTTATCTGATGGATGGCGGCTATTGGATCGATCGCATCGACAAGTCGCCTTCCTCGAACAATCCCCAAGAGCAGGTGTTAGATGTCGTCGCGATGGCCGCCTGGATGATGCGGACAGATGCGCCGACGGCCATGGTGTTTTCCTTGGGGACAGGCTATGCCGAACCGCCCCCAGCATCGACCGCTCCCCCGCCCACGGCAACGGGTCAAATTAACGATGATGGCCTGTTGATTATCGAAAGCTTTGAAGGTTTAGAACTGACCGCCTATCAAGATTCTGTGGGCATTTGGACGATCGGGTATGGGCATACCTCGATGGCTGGCCCGCCCACGGTGACGCCAGGGTTGCGGATTTCCGAAGCGGAAGCCGAACGCATCTTGCAGCAAGACTTAAAGGTGTTTGAGCGGGGCGTTGATGCCGCACTGGAGATCGCGACCACCGCCGATCAGTTCTCGGCGATGGTGTCTTTTGCCTTCAATGTCGGAGTCGGAGCGTTAGAAGATTCGACGCTATTACGCAAGCACAATGCGGGCGATTTTGTCGGGGCAGCGGATGAGTTTTTGCGGTGGGTGTTTGCCGGGGGGCAAAAACTCGCTGGTCTCGAACGGCGACGCAATGCCGAGCGTGCCCTTTATCTCAGCCAAGACTACATGATTTATCTGTAAGAATTGTGCCCCGCCAATGCCACCAGCCGTAGGCTGACTCAGATCCCCAGCACTTCGCCAAGCTCCCAACCAGAAGACTCTACAACCCACCGCCCCCAACCAGGCCAGCGCCACAACACGAGAGGGGATGTCAATCGATGTGGACTTCATCAGTCAGCATGGCTAACTGCACGCGATCGCCGTATTGAATACCGGTAATTTTGGGCATCAGTACCTCCACCCGATCTGGTTTTTGAAAATGCATCGGCTTCGTTTCCGGATGGGGATAGTAGATCCAGCCTGCTTCGGTATGATCTTGCCATGTCAGGCGACAGTGAGCAAAGGAAAACGTCTCTGGCGCGTGCGCTGCTGTCCACGGCACCTGTTCCAGAGTAATGGTCGGATTGACCAGCCGGTATTGATGAGGGGCGATCGCCACATTCAGCGTGCCCAGAAAGTAGGGCCGTAAATCGAAGCCCCGCTCTAAAAAATACGGCAATTGCATCGCCAGCGTGCCCTCCGGATAAGGACTACTGTCAGTCAATCCAGACGCCACCCGATACCCCTCGGCGATCGTCCCTGCAACTGTGCGCCACTCTGCCATCCTGCCTGAATCCTTTGGGTTGACGGTCAAACGGTCAGTACGGTCTACTTGTTGCCGGTAAACGGTGAACTGACTGGCAGTAATCGAGATCGTGCATCCACCACAGCTCTAAACCGGATAAAGCTAGAGGAACTGCGATCGTATGAGATTAAGTCCCTTACTTAGAGGATCGTCTCAGTCTGCAGCCAGGAGCCTTCTACAGTACCCCCTAAAATAGGGACAATAGAAATTCGCTCACCATCAAGGGTTCCAGTCATGCGGACACTCACAACCTGGTCAGTTGCAGACTATCAGCACATGCGAGAACTGGGGATTCTCGATCACCGTCGCTGTGAACTCATCCAAGGAGAAATCTGGGATATGGCTCCAGAAGGAGAATTTCATCGGTTTATTAACGATCAGGGGGCAGACTATCTCAGACGATTGCTACAGGATAAAGCCAAGATTTTTGAGGCCCATCCCATTACGCTCACGGCTTCTGAACCTCAACCTGACATCGCCATTGTGCATCTGCCCAATACCCGTTATCTCAAGCATCATCCCTATCCAGAAGATATTTACTGGCTGATTGAGGTCGCCGATACCACCATTGCCTATGATTTGGGCACGAAACGGATGCTTTACGCTGAAGCTGGCATCCCAGAGTATTGGGTCATTAATGTCGCAGCCAAAACGCTGACAGTGTTTAGCGATCGCCAGAATGGCGATTTTGCCAAACAAGACACGGTGAGTAGCGGCGTTATCCACCCAGTTGCGTTTCCTGAGGTGGCGATCGATGTTCAGAACCTCGTCAGTATTCCAGCGTGAATTTCAGAATGTGGGCAATCGCGATTGCTTCGACTTTGGACAAAATTTGAATGGTATTGCATGAGACCAAGTTGCTGGAAAGCTCTGTATACGGGACTTTAAGGCGATCTCTGTTCCACGAAAATCTGAAGTTCAGAGATATTCAGGAATTGGGCAAAGTCGGCTTGAGGCTCAAAAACTCGAATATCTCCAAACCAAGTGGCTCTCAGCAGCCAGAAGCCCTGGAAAATCGTTAAATGGATGGGCAATCCAGCTCCTTGTTTGTCCAAAGTCCAGGATTGCGATTGGCTCGATTGCAGCCTGATCATCTAGATCAGGCTGACTTACTTGATGGGCTCTAGGCCTTTTAATCCGCGACCTCGAGCTTGTCTTGAGTGCGCGTTTCAAAATCGCTGGCTGTGTGCCGTTCGTGGAGCTGTTCTTCCGGCGGGCCCCAGGTACGGTTCACCATGCGTCCGCGCTGCACCGCTGGCCGGGCATCGATCTCCTCCGCCCATCGCATCAGATTCTTATAAGACGGGGCATCGACAAACTCAGCGGCGTTGTAGAGGCGGTTCAAGACCAAGCCACCGTACCAGGGCCAGATGGCGATGTCGGCAATGGTGTAGGCATCGCCAGAGATATAGGGCTTATCCGCCAACTGTTGATCGAGCACGTCAAGCTGGCGCTTTGTCTCCATCGTGAAGCGATCGATGCAGTATTCGATCTTGGTGGGGGCGTAGTTATAGAAATGGCCAAACCCACCGCCTACGTACGGGGCGGAACCCATCTGCCAAAACAGCCAAGACAGGCATTCGGTGCGGAGGGCCGGTTCCGTCGGCAGCAGTGCGCCAAACTTTTCCGCCAGATAGAGCAAGATCGACCCGGATTCGAAGACGCGGATCGGGGATGTCGTGCTGCGATCAACCAGAGCCGGAATTTTGGAGTTGGGATTCACGGCGACAAAGCCACTGCCAAACTGATCGCCTTTGTTGATTCTGATCGAGTAAGCGTCGTATTCGGCGTCGGTGATGCCCAGGGCCAGCAGTTCTTCCAGCATGATCGTCACCTTTTGACCGTTTGGGGTCGCCAGTGAGTAGAGCTGCAGCGGATGCTGTCCGACGGGGAGTTCTTTGTCGTGGGTGGGGCCAGCAACCGGACGATTGGTACTGGCCCAGGTGCCACCGCTCTCGGTGTCCCATTGCCAGACTGGGGGCGGGGTGTAGGGTGTGGGTGATGCCATGGGGTCGCTCTGGTATAGGTTTTCAACGATCGCCAGCGTAGCTTAGATAGTCCCCGCCTGGCTGTATTCGTATCGTGGTCAAACTCCTCTTGACAACCTGTCTGCTGATGGAATCTATACAGAACAGATGGAACCCATTGAGATGGAACGCATTGAGATAACAGCAGATGTCACATGATGACTCAGTAAAATGGAAGCAGACACAGTAATTAAAGAGATGCGCCTGATGAACTCCTCAGCTAGTTTGCTGACTCGTATTACCCAAACCCCTGGTCAGTGTGGTGGCCGTCCTTGCGTGAGAGGAATGCGAATTCGAGTCGCTGACATTTTAGAGATGTTGGCTGAGGAGGTCAGCACCGCTGAGATTTTAGAAGATTTCCCTGATTTAGAGCTAGCAGATATTCAAGCCTGTCTACTCTTTGCCGCGCGACGAACTGATTTTCCTAGACTAACGGCGTGAAGATTTGGCTCGATGCTCAGTTACCCCCCACTCTGGCAGATTGGATCGCAGTTACCTTTGGTCTGGAGGCCATAGCTCTGCGCGATCTATCTCTTCGAGATGCCCAAGATATCGACATTTTTGCAGCTGCAGGTGCTAATGATGCTGTGATTATGACGAAAGATAGCGACTTTGTTGACTTGGTCTGTAGATTGGGAGCGCCCCCTCAGATTTTGTGGCTCACCTGTGGCAACGTTACCAATCGAAATCTACGACAATTATTGACCGCTACGTTACCTGCAGCACTAGAGCAATTGCAGCAAGGCGAAAGCATTGTTGAGATCAGTAACGATCCCTGAAGCTCTTTTGAAACAGTACTCCTCAATTTGAACGAAGCACTAAGCCCTTTGTGTCTGCCCCAAACAAGTCGTTTTATAGGCGATGGGGCAAATTCATCACCGTTAATGGCACCCTTTGCTACGGTCTTTTCGAATTGACAGCGCGGACATCCAGAAGATCCCAACATCGTTACTGACTACGTAGCTGCCAACAATGACCGATCGCCCAGGTAGACGATCGGCTGCATCATGCTTCAAAGGGCCGCTGAGATTGCCGACCGACTAAGCGCCGACGGCCTCCTTGGCGGCATACATGACTTCGACATCGATTTCGGCATGACCGCGATCTCGAGCAAAGTTTTCAGTATTACGCTTCACCTTGCCGCGCACAAACCCTGGCACACGATTGAGTTCGGTGAGGGCATCGGTCGTCCAGGTGAGCCCGCCATCCGCAGACATCGTTTTGGTCACGACCTCCTTCGTATCATGGCCGCCAAAGATTTCTAGCAGGTGATCTTCCATCCCCAAAGTAAAGGAGTTGTAGATCAAATCGACCAGTTGATTTGAGCCCTCATAGCCCAAAAAGGGTCGATAGCCGACGGGGAAGTTTTGAATGTGAATCGGCGCAGCAATGACGCCACAGGGAATATCCAAACGCTTGCCCACATGGCGCTCCATCTGAGTACCAAAGATCGCCGCAGGTTCTAGGGCGGCAATTTTGTCAGCGATCGCCCCATGGTCTTCACTGATGAGAATTTCGTCGCAATAGTCACCCACCTGCTGGGTAAACCAGTCCTCGTCATATTTGCAATAGGTGCCCGCGAGCACGACCCGAATGCCCATCTCCCGCGCCAAAATCTTGGTCATCGCTGCCGCATGGGTGCTATCGCCAAATACGATGGCTTTT
>ERZ1740058.1295-NODE-1295-length-12367-cov-20.300195_pt1 | contig 12367 bp, 15 predicted proteins | sample MGYA00581745_ERZ1740058 | MGnify/ENA primary metagenome ERZ1740058 (study PRJEB43018, sample SAMN04849742) | marine metagenome | isolation source: floating plastic debris | place: Pacific Ocean | collected 2008-08-30 | study: EMG produced TPA metagenomics... | reverse complement strand
CGGATTAGGAACATTCAAAAGCAGAAGCTTTATCTGCCAGAGAAAGGGCAGAACCAACAGTTTGAAAACTTGACGTCAATTATCAAGCGTCCGATTCGCTGGCGGCTGATTCGGCAGCAGTATGATGCGATGGTCAAGTTTGCCACGGCCCTCAGGCAGGGCACCGCAGACCCGGAGGTGATTCTCGCTCGCTTTACACGCAACAATGCCAAGCACCCGGTTTACTTGGCTTTGACTGAGCTAGGCAGGGCCGTGAAGACAATCTTCTTGTGTCGTTACTTGCATGATGAGCGGGCCAGACAAGAGATTCAGGAAGGCTTGAATGTCGTTGAGAACTGGAATAGTGCCAACGACTTTATTTTCTATGCCAAGAATGGTGACTTTACTGCGAGCCGAGTGGCATTGCAGGAGATCTCCATGCTCTGCCTGCATCTGCTCCAGATCAGCTTGGTCTACATCAACACGCTGCTGATTCAGCAGGTACTCTCTGACCCGGAATGGATGCAGAGAATGGGGCCGGACGAGCTACGGGCGTTGACGCCGCTGATCTACGCTCACGTCAATCCCTACGGCATTTTTCGGTTGGTCATGGCTGAGCGATTGCCGATTGAAGCGATGGCGAGTTGAGAGCTTGGGAATTTGCGTTGGCGTAGCCTCTCTTCGAGAATCGCTTTTCTTGAAGCATCGCTGATGCGGTGGGAAAAAGCTGTCTCCGAAGATATAAGCCAAACTTATGAAACTGTCCCCTATTTTCGGTATTTTGGAGGCAGCACTGCGCTTATTGCACTTCGTTGCAGCTACGCTTGCAGCACCCCTATATCGGCGATAGTCTTCCTCAGTTAGCTTGAGTTGTTGAGCGATGAAGTGAACGACCGCTTTGGGTACTTCAACCGGGTGCTGCGGAAACCGAGCTTCGACTTGAAAGAACTTCAGCAAAACGGCAAACCCTAAGCGATTAGAGGGATTGGCATTCGTCACGTCTTCAGGTAGAAGAGCCATCTCTACTGGTATCAAGATGAATTGCTCAATCAGTTCTTCCGGTTCCCACTGTCGTTTCATGATGCTCCTCACTGTTAACTTGCGCTAAACATATCAGTGAGAAATTTCGGGACAGACCAATACAAATAAACTAAATTGACCCAAATCGCAGCTTCGCTACTTTGGGGCCTCTTTAGCGCGGTAGCGCCTTTTTCTCGCCTGCGACCTGAGGGAGTTAGGCGCCTGTGAGACAAGTTTTCCACAGGTTTGGTATTCCAATCAATAAAGGTGTTTTTAAACTAAAGGTGTATATAAAGGTAGGGTGTACCGTTTCAGCGTGTCTGAGTGTACCGTTTCAGCGTGGATATCTCATTCCAGGACTACCGTTTCAGCGTTGAGGTATGCCGTTTCAGCGTGGATAAGTGTCTGTAATCAAACAATATTCGCACTTGAAACTCTTATGCTGTAGATATCTCGTAAGGGGGTGTACCGTTTCAGCGTGGATAAATTTTGCAAATCCACCTGTTATCCACAAGCACGGTGAAACGGGTTCTTCCCTCTCGCCTCATAGCTTGAGGGGTTTGCCTGCTTAGTGTTGTTGCTTTACTGACTTTGTTGTTTTACTTTCTTGCGGACGAAGCCCAAAAAAGCCCGACTAGGAGATTTAGGACGTCCCTTTTTTGCCGCATAGTCGCGAAATTCCTGTTCTATACCGCGCAGATCCAGCTTAAGCCCGGATTCATCCAGCAGCGCCTGTGCATTAGCCCAGGTCTTTGGACCGATCTTCATTGGTTTGATTGCAACGGCTGCGATTGGCACCGGCTTTGCCTCCAGAACCGGTGGCTTCTTAGCTGCGCTCGGGTGTGGCTTCGTCTTGGAAGCAATGGCTGTGGGGCTGGGTTTCACTTCCAGGCCGCCCTCAATGGTCTCAAGCCTAAGCCCCGGATAGACAATCTCGATTTTACGAATGGCATCGATCGCCTTGCGGCGGAAGTTCTGAATGTCGTTGTATTCCGCCCCCATTTGGCCGTGGATGGCTCGCCAGGTAATACGGCGGGATTTACCGTTGTTTGAGGCTCTAAACGCTTGGTGCGTGATCCAGGCGTATAAATCCAGTGCCAGAGGCGATTTCTTGAGCGCTTGCAGCGCATCCATATTGACTGGTACCGGATGGGCGGTGATCGCTTTGTAGAACTCCTCCCCCAGCTCAATCCAGCTCTCCCACAGTGTCGGCTGCTCCACCAGGTCATGCTGCCACCACACCATCCCTTTGGGGGCAATTTGCATATCGAGCCAGCTTTGCTGCCGCTCGTCGCGATACTCAAAGCTGATTTTGGCGCGAAACAACCGTTCCATTTGCTCACGCAGGCGTTTAGCATCGCTACGTTTCCCGCCTCTGGTCGGATCGAGTCCCAGCTTCCGCATGAACTCGGCCAAGTGGCTCCCCAGTTCCAAAGAACGGTTCCCTGTCCGCAGGGCTTCTGTGGTGAGCCAGAAAATCAATAGGCGTGGAACCGTGCCATAAGGGTAGCCGTAGGATTTTTTTTTCCAGGTATCCCACCCTGGCTGAATGGTCAGAGCATAATTACCATTCACGCGGCTCCATGCCGGTACTTCACCGGGATTCTTGTGCGGCAGCGTCGCCTGCACCATTTCCCGGCTAACAAAGGCTTTTTCCGGCTCGTATCCGATTTCTCGAACTTGCACTGCAAGATTTAGTAGTCTATTTTGAATATGTGATGGGGTCTTCACATAAGATCTCCTGACATAAAGTTAAGCAGTTTTGCAAAGCCCCGCTCCCTGCCAAAGTTGTGGGGCTTTGTTGTTGTATCACCAAATCCTAAACGATACAAACGCACTTGATACGATTTGAAATTCTTTAGACTGCGCAGTGCCCAATGGGCTACTGGCAAGGCTCAAAAATGAAGATTCAAAATTTCAGGTTTTTGCGTACGCAAAATTTTAACCAGCTGATTTTTTGCGTTTTCGCTTTTTCAGCCAGTCCGCCAGTAATTCTTCCACCAGATCGCTGACGGGACGAGGCGTTCGCTTTAGCTGCTCGCGGCGCTCTTCGGCAAGTTCATCTTGCACTTCCAGCAGCAACTCCAGCGGAAGATATGCTGAGATTTGTGTGTAGCCAGGATCGCTGCGGCGACCTCGGGGACGGCCAGGACCACGTTTTTTAGGTTTTGCAGGCGCTGATTCTGCAACAGCCTTCGGTTTCTCCAATTTTTCCTCTATCGGCGGAGAAGACTCAGAAGGCGGCGTGACTGTCCCCTCCCCTACGATCGATTCAGATTCTGCTGACTCCACATCCTCCTGGATTTCCGCTTCCTGGTATTTATCAAGCCGCTCACGGAGCGGTGAGAATCGATTGCTTTTGGCCATTACCCTACGATCTCCTTACCTAATGTCTCATACCCGGCCCACGCCACCTTCGCCCGTGGATCGACATAATCCTTGACCACCACTCCTTCGAGGGGCGCACGTTCAAACGCCACTAGGCGGCGGATTTCCGATTCAAATGTCGGGATGCCTTCAGCTCGGAGCATTTCTTTGGCTTCTCTGCCCGACTGGCTAGGGAGCGGCGGGACAATCGTCAGCAACACCCTAAAGTCAGCCTGCATGGCTTTCAGTGTGTCCACTGTACGCAGCAGCGCATCGAGGTCGAGAGCCTTCGGGGTTGTTGGCAAAATAAGTAAGTCACACGAATCAGCTAGCTCTTCGAGATCTTCTTTGGTAGGCCGAGCCTCAGTAGATCGAAAAGGTCTCTGGAAGCCCTGTCAGCAGTTAATTTGACGCGATTGTCTAACTTCAGCCAAATCTAATAGCAGTGAGCCTTTCCGAGCATCGTACTTGCAGGCACTCCCTTGAGTAGTGCAAATGTCAGGTGATTGAGCTGGAATTGTACTGGCTGAAACCGTTGATATCTCGTCATTCAACGAGTGGTTTGTGATCTACTGAGCCTGGGTATCGATGACGATATACTCAAAGTCTCGAATGTATTTGGGCATCTGTACATCGGTCACCACCTTGAACGGCAGTTTGCCAGGAAAAGCCCAAGTCATCGCAGAGCGGTTCTGGTCTCCATCAACCAGCAATGTAGGCTTAAGGTCGTTCATATAAGCAGCCAAATGAATGGCTGTGGTTGTTTTCCCGACACCACCTTTGAAGCTGGCCACAGTAATAATCATGCTTTTATACCATTTTTGAGTTTTTGCGTATGCAAAATTCCGGAAATTCGAGTTTTCATTTTACTAGTATGCCGAAACTTTGATTTTAGAGATTTGGATTTTCATAAATTTATAAGCTTATAAATTCAAGCTTTTAAAGTTTCGAGTTTTTGCGTATGCAATATTATTGAGCTATGATTGAATCTACTCCCTTGCCCCAACAAGTGCTGCTGTGGCAGCGTTTTGACGGACGCTATTACGGCTGTCATCTCCAGCAAAACCTGTTTGGTGAGTGGATACTCATCCGTCGCTGGGGAACCTCTCATAGTCGGCGTGGCCGCTCTATAGAAACGCGGTGTCAGAGCTACGAAGAGGGATTAGAACAATTAGCGGCTGTTGCCCAGCGCCGGAAACAACGCGGCTATCAAGTAATGGAAGAGGGAAAGAGTAAGGCCATCATTGGCCATCTATATCGATGAATTGAATGGCCAGAGTTTTGCAGTTTTGCGTATGCAAAACTGCAAAATACATCATACGGTTTTAGTTTTGAAACGCCACAGATGGAAATCTAACTGGCGATGCATACCAGGAGTCTGCTCCCAGGTCCGATGTGTGGCATTCCAAAGCCAAATTGGTATAAAGGTGATTATATTTATGGGTCAAACAGGTACTTTCGAGCCTACTCCATGGACATAGACTATGGAAAAGGATGTGGAGCTTGAAGCCTACTGTTCGAGGTGAGCAATCTACTTTCGCCAAAATGGTCTCCAACGACAAGCTTTAGCAACTCATCACTTATAGCTCGGAATGCAAACACTTCTTCAGAGAATTCAGGAGGTGTTAGTGAGATCAGATCCCCGCTTGTACCATCTCCAAATAAAGAGTTCAGAAAACTCACTCCATCACTTGCGATATGTGTCGTATCCGTAACTACAGGCGGAATACAGTCTAATGCCTGATGTATAAATGAGCCAAGTTCAGGAAAAGCATAGTAAAACATATTGTGGTGTAGCCGTGTCAACTTAGCGCCAGAACTCAACCACTCTTTTGCTTGGATCTCTGAAAAGGAAAGTGCGACAAGTGTCTGAAGCATCTCGTATAAGCAGCCACTTAAAGCCTCCGTCTGCGCTAGCTTAGCGGATGCAGAGCAAATACAGTACGGATATATCTGTTCTTTGTGTATGGCAAAACCCAATGCTACAGAGACATCAATTCGAGTTGAAACTTCAAACACATAAACTTGATAACCAAGTTCGGCCAGAATACCAATAATCTGTCTAGTACCCGTATCAGCAATTCGCATGGGAAAGGGGCGCGCTGATGTGCGCTCATAAAACCAAAAATTCATTATGCAGTGACGCTCAAATAGCTCTAGAGCAGCGCCAAGCTTTGCATCCCACTCTGTTGTGTGGCAACTACAACCATTGGTCGTACTCGGAGCCCCAATATTTCCGTCTCTGTGTGGATAAGGTGCGAATACATCTCCAATGGCTGCCATTAAACCTTTATCAGTATTGACCACCCTCACTCGTTCTGCATAAGTGAATCCAGCTGATACTCCCTTCCGAAACACAATTAGGTTCGGGTCATCCAAGTTAGTCTCTTGGATCCGATGATCATGTCTACCAATAGATCCTAGACAGTAACGCTCAACAGATTCGAAAACTGCACGAACTAAGGCTTTTTCTTCAGATATGTCAATTGCCGTGGAGATCTCGAATATGCCATGCGGACAACTTTTATCACTTTTAAGTTCTACGTTCGCAATCACAAAACCAAGCTCGTGATGCTGTAGGTAGGCATTCTCTAAAGGAAGCAGTTTCGCAACTGTTGGGCAATCCGCACGAATTAATACGTCACGACACCGACTGAGCAGGTCGTTTCCCATCAACAGTCGCCTCCACAATCACAACAACCACTACAGCAACAGCAACAGCAGCAACAGCAACAGCAGCAACCGCCGCCGCCGCCGCCGCCGCCGCCGCCGCCGCCGCCACGTCTTAAAGGACCTGCAATTCTCTCAACAACTGGACTAGAAGAGGAAGAAGAGTCCGCAAATGCACCTAATCGAGCAATTGCAACCCCAGTCTGGAAAAGGCCGCTCCCTAAAACTTCATTGGTCTGTAACAGGGAATATAGAGCCTCTTTGTCTTGATCATCAATTTCAACAGGACTTGTAAGTAGCTCAAAAAGTCCCGCAGGTGGCACAGATTCCTTGGTGTTCCGCAGCGGAGCCGTCATATCTCTCCGGCGGCGTGACTGCTCCGACAAAAACTTCTTAAGCCCTGAGGCATCTCCAGCAGCACTCAGTATTGGAAGTGGATTAGGCTGTTCTGTACCAAGCTCAAAGCCACAGCAACAGCACGCAGGAACCAGAGCGACTGGCTCCCTGTCAGGGTTAGCGACCCACTCATTGTGTCGCAAGACAAGCCGATCAAACAGTGCACGCGATACAACGCTATCAGATCGGAGAAAGTTGTAAAGAAGATTTAGCGCAGGGCCAGCGTCAATACTAGTTTGGATATCAGTAAAATATGGCTCAAGTATATTAACGGCTTCATCTACTGAAATCGACTCGTCAAATCTTATCAATGCAATATCAGCTCTGACTTTCGCCTCTAAGCTCATTTCTTGACTCCCGTCGCCGATTATTTTGCTTTGACAGTAATACTACAAGTATCGGGGGATATCCGGAGTTCTTCAGAACTCCGCATTTGGCGTTGTCATAGCAGAAGACAAATTCTGATCGTTAGTGACTCGACAACACAAACTGTCTCATTTACGAAAGTTGATAGTCTTCTGACAGCAGCGATATAGTCCGTGCCGTATCTTTGAGCTTAAACAACCCAGAATCTCCTATGATGCTGTCTCTAATTCCATCTCCAATTGCTCCGCTGTCGGCAATTGCTCTTGAAGGGCAGGGGAGAGGGCATCACGCAACTTATAGGTTGATACACCGATGGGATTCTGAACAGTATCAAGGGCAAATTCAACGGTGGTCTTGCTCTTGGATTTACAAAGAATAATGCCGATGGTTGGATTGAATGGTCTGCTCGATATACCATTGATGCTCTGAAAAATCTTTTACCTTGTCCAGCAAGGTGCAGTTATGAAACCAGGCAAACTGTCCAGCAAGCCGCTGGACAGTTTGCTCATCGGGCCAAGCCTCTGCAAAAGCCCGCATATACATAAGATTTGACCGAGAAAACCCGCGAACGTCTGGGAACTCACACTTCAGGTCTTTTGCCAGTCTCTCAATCACCTTGCGGCCCCAATCACAGCTGGGCTAGCTCAGGGGCTAAGAGATGTAAAATCGCAGGCATCTGAATTGACACCTTTCCTTAATGTAAATACAATCTACTTGATGGTTCTTTTGTACTATCAAAGTTCTTCTGGAGGTAAAGCTACGCAGGGCTACTCATCATGACAGGAAAACTCAGAATAGACAGCAGAACATCTAGAAGCATACTCTCTAGCCTCACGCTAATCGCTTTTGGTATCGGCATTATTGTTATCTTGCATGAGCGCTCTACTGGCCGTCCAATCCATAAAGTGTGGCTGCCCGGCGGCACCGCGATTGAATTCAGCGACAAAATCCCTTCAGGACCAACTCGGTTTCCTGCCGAATATATTCCCGTAGAGCCACCAACGCCTTCTTGGCCACTGTCAGACAGTCCATTTCAAACTTGGCCGCAGAGACCCTCCACCACCTACAGTCCCTATCCAGGAACAGCAAGCGGTCAGCAGAGCTTCGAAGAAGTCACGCAGGAAACAAGAAAAATCCTGCAAGAAACTGATGAATTCATTAAATGCCTGCACTCAAGACACCCCCAGTGCAATATTTAACTAATTTCCGTCCGCCTCCGGGAAAAGGATAGCGGGCTTTGGCATGAGAAAGACTGTACTGGAGGCAAGTGGTAAAGACTAGCTCTAGAAGACACAAGCATAATGCAATAAAATTTTAAAATTTTGCGTACGCAAAATCATGGATTACCTCCTTGCATCACGCCTCTTTACCCGTCGTGTTTTCCAATTCTGCGATCGCTGCCTCCAATTCCATCTCTAGCTGCTCCGCTGTCGGCAACTGCTCCTGAATGGCAGGGGGGAGGGCATCACGCAGCTTATAGGTCGATACACCGATGGGATTCTGAACGGTATCGAGGGCAAACTCAACGGTAGTTTTGCTCTTGGATTTGCACAAAATAATACCAATCGTTTGGTTATCCTCTGGTGCACGGATCGTGTGATTAACAGCTGAGACGTAAAAATTCATCTGGCCGGAGAAGGCAGGCTCAAACTCTCCCATTTTCAAATCAATCACAACGTAACAGTGCAGCTTGGCATGGTAGAACAACAAATCGAGCCGATAATCCTTGCCATCTATCTCCAGAGGATATTGGCTGCCCAGAAAAGCAAACCCAACCCCTAATTCGAGCAGAAAGTCTCGAATATGCTCAATCAAGCCGCGCTCCAAATCTCGCTCTTGAGCAGCATCAGCCAGTGTTAAAAAGTCGAAGTTGTAAGGGTCCTTCAATAAGTCGCGGGTAAGGTCTGATTGTTCTGGAGGCAGAGTCCGCGCAAAGTTGGTAACAGCTTCACCCTGCCGTTGATACAGATTAGTGTCAATCTGCATATCCAGGATGTTGCGGCTCCAACCGTGTTCAACAGATTTCTGGGCATACCAAAGGCGCTGGTCTGCGTCATCCAGCTTATTCAGAAGCGTCTGATTATGCCCCCATGGAATTTGTGCTACGAGTCGTAGCACTATTTGCTCATCATGATAGGCTTCTGCCAAGGCCCGCATATAGCGAAGGTTGCGGGGAGAAAACCCCTTCATATCGGGAAACTCTCGCCTTAAATCTTGCGAGAGCCGGTCGATAACTTTACTGCCCCACCCACTTCCCTGCTGACGCATCAGAATTTCTCGCCCTATCTGCCAATACAGCATGAGCATTTCCTGGTTAACAGCAAGCGCAGCTTTAACTTGGGCAGTACGAATCCGCTGCTTCAGGCCATTAAGCAAAGCAAAGTAATTTTCTTCTTCAGGAAAGAGGGTAGGGGACTTTGGCATGAGAAAGACTGTACTAGAGCCAAGCGTTAGAAACCAGCTTCATAGTACATCAGCACGCATCAAAGATACTTGAAATTTTGCGTACGCAAAATTTCAAGTAGATCAGTTATACCGCCACAGCCATTAGCCAACTTTGCTCGGGAAGGGTAACCCAAATCCTCCAGTCGCGTGATTACATCAAACCCCAGAATGCCAACACTTGCATTCTGGGGCTATCCATACAGATCCTTTCAACTCAAGCACGCTGCACTCTAAAGGGTCCGAAGATATTCCAGCAAATCGCCAGAGAGTTCGACCACCTCTTCGTGATCACCCACATCGATGTCTTGTCGAGCTGGGGCTCCAAGCTTGTTGCCTTGAATAAATAGTCGGTTTTGCCCATCTCTGTAAATAGCCGGGCAGGTGCCGCTGCCACAGGGCTTAATCAGTAACTCCAATTTTTCAGACACGATCGACTCCTTCACCTTAGAAATAAGGTACGAAACAACAATAACCGGACAGGGGAAACTCTCCTTACTGTATGGAAAGCTTTTGTCATTTGTCAAATAAGTTATAACTCATTTGACAACATTGTCTGAATACATCCCCTCCTCTTCAGCAGCCCGATAGAGTGGCAGCACAAATACAAGGTCATTTGGCTTTGTTCAGCTACTGGAAAGGGGAAATCCGGGTGCTGATTGGCTATGAGTGGGTTTCTGACACCGATGATGAGGCGGTGCAGGATAATCAGCATCGAGCACTGCTCAATGCAGGGGTTGACGCATCTGATATCTATCGAGATGTTGAGACAGATCAAACAGATCAAGCGGAACGACCGGCTCTACAAACCTGCCTTAATACCTTGCATGCTGGAGACACGTTGCTGATTTGGCGGCTGGATCGCTTGGTAGACAGTCGATCACAGCTCTTGGAACTTTTGCAAAGTCTTCAGCAACGCAGCATTGGCCTGAAAGTGCTGACAGGACAAGGAGTCGTTCTGGATACAAACCGGCTTAATCTGGGCTTAGCGATCGCCATCATCACTGCCCTAACAGAATTAGAAACACAAATCTTACGTAAGCGCACCCTGAAAGCTCAGACTGAAGCACGCATCCGAGGGCAAACAATTGGGCCGCCCCGCAAAATGACAGCTGAGATGATCCGCCAGGCCATGTTTTATATGACAGAGTCCAATACTAGTGCCACGGATATTGCTGCCATGTTAGGCATTACTCGTGCCACGCTGTACAACTACCTCAATGGGGATGGCTCGCCCAAGCCAGCGGCGCTTAAGATTTTGCAGGCGCAGGAGGAAGCGTAGATACTAACGTATCAGGTGTTGGTGCCATCAGTTCCTCCTCAACAAATTTGCGGAAAGCGGCTGAATAACCGAGACGCGCGGCTTGCCAGTGAGCCTGAATGCTTGGCAAGGAGAGGAATTCTTGGGCATCTCGCTTAAACCCTTCCAGATAGGTCTTATCCAGCGTTCTATTGCTGAAGTTTAGATAATGAATGAACGCATGGTTAACGAAAAAGGAGGAAATGATCTGTAACTCCCACTGCTCTGGATCGAGATTATTGGCTTTTGCAAATTTCTGCAGGATATCAGGTTGGTGCAGCAGCCCTAGAAACAGGTCACGGTGGCCGTTCACAATCGATTGATGGTTCAGGCTGTAGTTGCTGGAGACTTGCAGTTTTATGGTACGGCGTGTTGCTAACCACAGCAGGATGTTGGCCACAGTAATGACGCAGGTGCACAGCACCATAAGGAGGCTAGACAGATCATTAATGCTCAAATCCGCAGTCATGCAGTGGATGCTACGCAAACAGCCGTCGGAATCAAGATCTTTCTGAATGTCAACCTTATTGTATCTGAGCACAAATTAGAGTACTTGAATTTTTGCGTACGCAAAAATCAAGGATGCAATCCAACCAAAATGCAACTATCTCAATTTTTCGAGCAGCTAGAACTTTATTAATCCTTGAACCTCTGGGCTAAATACGGAATCCTGCGCGGGCATTATCGTAGGAGGCTTTATGCCTTGCTTAGTCCAGAACGGTTGCAAGCCGGACTTGCACAATTCACGGGTACAGAAACGTGGTATCGCTATCGCTTTGGTCAGGCAATTCTCGCTTATTACACCGATGGCATTAAATACCTAGTCGAGAATGCTGATTGCTACTGGTTGCTGACAGAAATCGTTTCTGTGCACGATCAGGCAGCTATCTGCGCTGAGCCTTTTCAGGTCTGGCATTTAACAGTTACGGAGGAACAGGCTGCAACGCTAGTTTGTGAGGATGGCAATGACAATGTCATCTTCAGCAAGGATATCCCATACACGGACTTCCCCTTGGAAGAGATCACAGTGTGGGTGGAATATGGGGAAATCGAAGGAGCTATAAAGCCCATCTTGCTACTCCCTAGCGAGCATTGACATCCCTAGTGTGCAAGCGACTTCTACGCTTGCACTTGGAATCTCTGGGAGGTGACTTTTCACCTCCCAAGCTTTTTATGAATTGACCATTCTCCATCGACTGGCCAAGGCTTTCAGCGATCGCTACTCACCATCACTAAAGAGGCACTCCTACTGTTCCTTGCAGCTTCTTAACTTGGCTAGAGGAGCCCAATTAAACTTACTTTCCGGACTCCTATGCTTACCCCAAAGTGGCAAATATCCACTGGGTACCATTTCAGGACTGAAGTCTTCATCTTCCATTTCGTAAAACTCTGAGTGTGAAAGGTCACCCCATCCAACCTTTTCATGCAAGATATCGTATGGTTTTTGCTCGGCGAGCTCTTCTTTGGTAGCAGCATCAGAGATAGATAACTGCACCGAATAGCCAAACTGCCCAACACTTGCTTCTAGAAAGACATTATCTATTGCGAGGAAAGCATTACATGGAAATTCCTCCATGAGAATCTCAGTCGTAATGCCTTCATCACCGACATCTGCAATGTCCATCATGTAAAGGTCTACCTTCTTTGTTGCCGTTACCCAGTTGCCATCAAAAGCAGCTTTCTTAAATTCGGAGAATTTCGACAATTCACGGGCTCGGTCAATAAACTCAAAGACTATTGGCAAAGTTATCGCAGCAAGTATGATGACGATTACTAATACCAATGCTCTGTAACACTGCGCTTAATAATAGCCGTCCAGAAATGAGC
>ERZ1740058.1294-NODE-1294-length-12371-cov-8.748538_pt1 | contig 12371 bp, 6 predicted proteins | sample MGYA00581745_ERZ1740058 | MGnify/ENA primary metagenome ERZ1740058 (study PRJEB43018, sample SAMN04849742) | marine metagenome | isolation source: floating plastic debris | place: Pacific Ocean | collected 2008-08-30 | study: EMG produced TPA metagenomics... | reverse complement strand
AGAAGTGGGCCAGTTTGCCGGAAATGCCCCTATCCAATCTTCCCAATTGGCTGAGTTGGGTCTTTCCTTTTCACTGCTAAGTGTCAGAACTGATTACATTGTCTAGATAAGGGGCACTCGCTGACAGCCTCATCCTTATCGCTATGCCGCCTTCATCACCGCTCTGAGTTCTTCCATCCGAGCTTGGACCTGGATCCTGTGTTTCGGTAGAGACACGAATTCTCCCATATGCTGACGCACCTACAAAAATTGATTTAATTCCTCCACCGCTTCGCAGAAATATCTCACTGCCTCCAGGTTGCTAAAGCTCATCGTCGGATAGTACCGCTGCTTCAACTTGCGATGGCTTTGTTCCACTGGATTGTTGACTGACTCAGACATCTCATGCTGGACTGATTCGCCTAACACCTCTGAAATCGCTCGGGGATAGCTGCAATGGCTGTCGGTCACCACGCACTCCGGCGGCTCCGCCATCAATTCCGAGACTTGCTCGAAAAAGGCTTTAGCGGCCTCCATGTCCCGGTGTTGGCTGAGTCGCACATCGAGCAGATTGCCGAACCCATCAATGCCCCGATAGAGGTGGCACCACCGACCTTGGATTCTCACATAGGTTTCATCCACGTACCAGGTACGATCAAAGGTGTGCTGACGCTTGCTACGAATATGCTCAGCGAATTCCGGAGCAAAGCGCTCGCTCCATTCCCTCACTGTCTCGTGAGTGAAGTGAAAGCCCCGTAAGCAAAAGAGTTCAGCCACATCGCGATAGCTCAGCTTGAAACGCAAACGACAATAGAGTACCTGGAAGACAATATCGGTGGGCACTTCGATGTAATTAAATGGCATGCCCGTCAACTCGTTAAAGCTGCGTTTGCAGAACCGGCAGAAATGCAACGGATAGCCAAGGTTTGTTGTCTGGTTACGGCGAATACGAGTGTTGTCGGAGTGGCAATGAGGGCAGCGCATGAAGCAGATGGGGGAGTAAAGATGCTACAGCCTACCGCCCAACTGACATTGCATGATGTTTCTGAATAATCAGTTCTGACACTTAGTGTCAGTCTGCATTTCTCCAACCGTCAATGGCTCGTAAGGCAATGTTTACATATGAATTATCTAAAAGCTCTTCCAACGCAGCCTTACCTAGTTCTTCAACAGCAGACAGAGCTCTCCTTCTCATATCCACCGGCACGTTGGCGTCAATCACCAATCTCTTGGTTTCATCATTCACATCGGGGTTGTTAGTTTGCAGGGTGTCTAAAGCTTGCTGAATCTTATCGGCTACTTCTTGGAGAAGGAGTTCTTGCTCGGAAGGAGGTTGAGTTTGGTCTTGACTAACAACCGAGCTAATATTGCTAGCCTTCGCCGCAATATTAGTTGAACCATGGAAGCTTCCACCAGAAATATTGACTTTGTTAACTTCGCTATTCACGTTATAGTCTCCCATTACCGTTATCATGCTAGCAGTAGTGAGCTCACCGTTATATTCTAAGTGCAGAAGATAATCTATGGCAAAGTATCCATCCCCATAGTCAGGTTCACGGTTAGTTAATGAAGAGCTATCTATGGTGCCCAAGAAATCGAGCATAATACTTCGGACTCTTTGAAAGCGTTGCGAAAACTCTTCCCTCTCAAAATCCCTTTCTGCAGGAAATCTCTTATTTCCCAGCCGTAAATATTTGCAACGGACATTTATAAATGCTGTCCGTTCACTTATTAAGGTGTGGTCAAATTTGACTCCTGTCAGGTCAGCATTGTTGAATTGAGCTCCTCCTAAAGAAGAATTAGATAAATCAACCTCCGTCAAGTTCGAATGAGTAAAATCTGCATTCCAGGCTCTAATATTGGTCAATAAAGCTCGCTCAAAATTAGCTCTGCATAAGTCTCCTTCATCAAAAACCGTCCTAGAAAAGTTCAGTCCTGACAGATTTCGACCAGTCAAATTTATACTTCTAAGATTTAGCCCTTCAAAGTTCCCAGAAATGCTTTCACCTTTTCGAACTGTAACTAAATTAAGGATATTTTTATTGTGTGTAGGCACTCCCTTTAAAAGCCCAGAAGACGGTTCTCCATACTCAAAGTAAGCCCATTCCAACTTTGCCCCTTCCCAGTCAACTCTACGAAACTCATCAACCTCCCTAAAATCTACATTTGACAATTCGCTATTAATAAAAGATACGCCGCAAAGCTTTCCTTGAAACTTTGTGGCTCTTCGAGACATCCAATAAGTACAAAATCTCTTAGTCGCTAGATGGTTTGGGCGATTTTCCAAAGCAAACTGGGCGAATAAGTGACTATAGAAAAGTAAGAATAGAAACACTACCAATGAGCTAAATGGAGGGACAATATATAAAAGATTATTACTTTTATCAGAGTGTACAACTGAAACAATAATCTCGATGATACATGCAAGAAATCCAGAAAGAAGAAAAAATAGGACAACCCATTTCACGTAGCTAGAGCGCATAGCATGGATAATCACAAAACTAATGGCCAGAGTTGCCGAACCAAGTAATATGTTGATGCAGAGGAGTGTTAGTGTTAGCAGAAAAGCACCCTCAGCTCCTGATGACAATCCCATTACGATTGCACTGAGAGCAAGGGGTGCTGTCAGTGAAGGAATAAGGTATCGTAGTGTTTCAGATTTGATTCCCACTTTCAGTACAGTTATACATAAGAATAAGATGTAAGAAATAGCCAAAGCCATTACTATCAATGCATAGTAATGGTAGTAACTTTCGGGATCTAGCGGATTGACAAATTGACTTCCTAGTGCTGCAGACCAATATCCTGCAGAAAATCCTGAAGGAATTACGAAAATCAGAAAAACAGTTGCCATACTGATTTTCCTTATCCTTCTAGTGAGGCCCGCAATACAAGAATCAAAAACTGTTGCCTTAAGTTCAGAACCAGAGAACTTCGCGCCCCTTAGATCATGCTTATGCAAACTTTTCCCCACAAGAGAATCATACTCATAGAAACGCTTTCTAGATGAATCTTTGAAGTATGCAGTCTGTAACCTGTTTGAATTGAAGGATTTTTTTCTCATGAGAGACATTCTTCTCGTTGATGTGGAACCTAATATTTAAGCTTCAAATTTGATTCCTGCTGATAGTTAGCTGTGTTTCATTCAGTTCGGAAACCTACAGCAAAAAAGACTAGATAGACGAACAGTATATGCTTTTGTATCCAATCAAACCAAAAAGAAACAAGAGGATTTGTGATCGACTTGATGAATCAATTCTCGTCTTTGTTATTGAAACCATTCCTTGACAATTTCAATAAGCCCCTTTCTTTGTGATTGCCTGTTGGCAACCACACTACCTGGTTCACGTGGATCTTCCACTATTCTGAGTAGAGCACTCATCTGAACAAGTTCATTACTAAAGTATTCGGATTCAGCTGGCTCTAAAATTATTAGTAATCCAGATAGAGCCAAACGAATTCTCAGTCTTTCTAGGGTTCTTAAATTATCAGCTTCATCCAACTTAAGCTCTTCAAAAATTGATTTAAGTCGTAAACTACTGGAACCACTTCTAAACTCTAAAATACTCATACTGCCTGATGTAGCGAGTTTCTCTAGAGTTTGTACTGTAGTTAACTGTAGGCTTAAAAAACATTCCTCATCTTCATATTCTAAAGGGTCTGAGGGATGTTCAACAATGGAGAATAATTTTCCTGCCACCTCTTTGTCAATATTTGGAAATAATCTTAAGGCATAAGATGCTTGAGTCAATACTTTACAATCATTCGTATGGATATAATTGACATCTTTAAAGACAGATTGTATTGCGATAAGAGCGTCTGCTCTGATGTCATCATCTCTCATGATAGTATTTTCGCTTTCTATAGCACGAGAAATTGCATAGATAGCTAAACTACGGATTTCATCCTTTTCATCTTTGGAACGAATGATCTCGTTCAATATATTTATAACTTCTCTGCTAATATACTCTGATTCACTAATGAAATAAAGTGCAGAGGAACGTGTCGCTGAATCATAGTCGCTTTCATTTTCGAGGATAGAGATCAATCTTTCTACAGGAAATCCTGTCTCTCCATTTATGTCATTTTCTGCAGAAATCCATAAAGCCAATATCCTCGAGAGTGGTTGATGATGTTCAGAGTCGATTAAATCCTGAATAATCCGAGTGATGTCTTGTGCTGGTGGTGAGCCAAGAAATGCCAATAGCTTGAATGAAATTTCTCTGATATCTTCAGCATAGTTTTCAGAAAGAGAGACATCGATTAGACGTTTAATATCCTCTGTATTTTGAATCTTAATTTGCTCAATAGCATAAGCTGAACTCTCTCGAACTGCTAAATCTTCATCTTGAATCAAATTGTCTATAAGTGAACTGACCAAATCGCGGCCTGATGGCCCAAAATGACCAAGAACTTGAGTTGCTCTGATCTGCAAGTCATCATCAGCATTAGACAACAAAGTCTCTAATGTTGATAGATCAGCTTGGCTAACATTACCTGAGGCTCCACGAGCAGCGATATTAACGATGGCGTAAGTTACATCATCTCTTACACGGTAGGCAGGATGTCCATCATCATCAACTGTATCAAGTGCATCAATTAGAGTGGACACTGTAGAAGTTGCATGATATCCAAATTTTCCTAAAGCCTCAGCAGCCTCCCCTAGAAGTGGCAAAGAGGGCCTATCCTGCTGGGATAAAACTCCTTGCAAAGCATTGACAGCAGCCTCAATATCCCCATCCTGCCATTGACTATTCCTCAAAAAGTCGCATAGCGTGCTTAATGCATCTCCACCTATCAAGCATTCACCAACTTCACCTAGTACGTAAGCTGACTTTATTTGTTGCTGAGGCGACGAATAATCATCCAAGCATTTGGTCAATTCATCAATGATCGTTGCATAGCTATCATTTTCACCTAATAGTCCCCTTAGTCCATCAGATTGCTCTGAAGCATCAGTCTGGAATTGGGTTGACAGCGAAAAAAGTTGATTTATGGAGCCATTGCAGCGAGGCTCGTTGGTGCTCGCCTCACTTATCTGAACTCCAACTTCATTGGCTTGCCCACGGGCAGGAGTATGTAGCAAAGTATACACAATGCACGATAGAAATGATATTGAGAGCCAGAACCAGCACCTTCTTCTAAACAAGTCTACTAAGCATTGCATAAAGCTAAAATATTGCATAAAACCAGACACAGAGAGAAAACGACACAATAATGGATCGCAGGAAATCTAAGCCAAAAAAAATATGTTGATATATTACATCCAAGATGTTCCGCAAAGGTGTATTCACTGCTATATTAAATTCGACATTAGAAGCCCTGACATACATCCCTGGTTAAAAATAGCAATCAATTTATCCGATTTTCTGGCGCGTGCGGGATTATTTTTTTGTCTTGTTAGAGGGTGTTTTAAAAGCCTTCTGGCCTGGATTTGGCTACCTGAACTACCCAAGGACTCCTACGGTGGAATGGGCATTTGAGCCCTTCTCGAAATTGGCTCAGGTAGCCTCTGCCACACGAAGTGACCCTTTTAAAACATCCTCTCAGAAGAAGTTGATAGTAGTCCTCTATGTCCTGATTACTTGTATATACGCTACTACTCATGAATATTTGTTGCCGATTACTTTGGCCGAGTCTATCTTTCCTTCTGCTTTCTTTATCCCCTTCTTCCATCGCTCAGGTTGTTCCTGCCAATGACGGTACTGGGACAAATGTTTTGCAGAATGGCCAAGTCTTCAGCATCGAAGGTGGTCAACTGTCGGGGGATCAACTTAATTTGTTCCATAGTCTCCTGCAATTTGACCTTGATACTGGCTACACTGCGAACTTTTTATCCAATGAGGCGCTTGCAAACATCTTAGTCAGGATTTCTAGTGGCGATCTGTCTTATATCAACGGGATACTTGAGATCAGTCAGGGCAATCCTAATCTTTTCCTGATGAATCCTTCTGGGATTGTATTTGGCCCAGATACTGTGCTCAACCTCCCTAGTAGCTTAACTGTCACGACTGCTAGCCGAATTGGGTTCGACTCTGGATGGTTCAGTGCATCTGGAGAAAACAGCTACTTAACACTTTTAGGTAACCCAACAGAATTTCTCTTCGAAGACTCAGGTTTAGGTTTAATTTATAACGGCGCTAACTTAAGCGTCTCTCCAGGCAACAGTTTATCGCTCTTAGGCAGAACGGTTATTAGTCCAGGAAGCCTAGAGGTACCAGAGAGTAATCTTACTGTGATTGCTACGGGTGAAGGTGACTCTCTACGAATTCGTTCTGAGGGGAGCTTACTGGAGCTAGAGCTGCCTGCAAACCTGCCAATTCAAAATCAAAGCATTTCCATAGTAGATTTACCTCAGCTGTTAACTGGTCCTGGCATTTCATCCAGCGATATTCCTCCTCAGGTAGAGTCAGGAGACGTCTACTTAGGTGGGGCAACAGCTGCATCCGTTAATGCCCTGAGCACTGGGGATATGTATTTGCAAGGAACGTATCAATCAGAGGGGGCGCTATCTCTTATTACTCGAGGTGATATCCGTGCCAGGGATAATGTAGATCAACCTCTAATTTTTGAATCTGGTGCAAACTTACTTCTTCAAGGGACCGAGAGTATCGATCTGTATGCTCTAGATCATCCGGACTCCATATTCTTGAGTGGGGGTGATACAACCCTAGCCAGTAATGGCGGTATTTCTAGTGATGCTCGCTTTACAAGCGGAGGCGACTTCTCAATTCAAACACTATCTGAAAATCCTGCTACCTTTTACAGTTTTTACGATCCGATTATTAGTGCCAATGGTGATGTTTCATTTGGTGACTATGAAGGGGCTGCCCTTAAAGTAGAGGCACTTGGCAGCATTTCGGGGGGAAACATCACGATTACAGGTCCTGATGTTGGTTTGACTGTCACTGATTCCGATACAGCACTTCTGGCTGAGCTGCCTGCACTCATCTTGAGGGCTGGTTTATCTTCTTTAAGCAATTTTGAGAATGCTCCCACTACTGCAAATGGAACCACGTTTTCGAGTACTCCAATAAGTGGTGGTTCTATCAATGTGGGTGACATCACAACAACGAGCACTTCAACAAGCAGTGGGCCTGTAATTTTATCTGGACCAGGCGGAGTCCAGGCTAACTTGATTAACACCACTTTTTTCGCCACGGGAGGGGGTGGTAGTAGTTCCAGTTCCTCAAGCAGTAGCTCAACATCCTCTTCCTCAAGCAGTAGCTCAACATCCTCTTCTTCTAGTTCTACTTCCTCATCAAATGCTGCAGGTAATGTAACTGTTGAGTCCACAACAGGCAATATTGAGATTTTCCAAATAGATACAAGTACAAATTCCGGTGTTGCCGGAAATGTTGACATCTCCAACGATACCGGCGATATTTCCGTCAACATCATCAACACTCAGGCAACAACAAGCGGTGTGTCCGGTGACATCGACATAGATAACAATTCTGGAAATGTAGTTGTGGCAAACATTAATACATCGGCAACTACTGGAATTGCTGGCGATGTCGATATCGAGACAACTTCTGGAAATATTGGGACGGGGGATATCTTTACTGGCAGCACGAGTAGCGGTGTTGCAGGTGATCTTGAACTCGTAAGTGTATCTGGCAATATCAGTACTGCTGATATTGACACTAGTACAGGTTCCGGTATATCTGGTGATGTCGAGATTTCTAGTTCGTCAGGTTCGATTTCGACCGGAGATATTGCTGCAAGTGCTGAAAGCGGTATTGGCGGCGATGTTGCCATATCTACTGATTCGGGCAATATTACAACGGGAAATATTAGCAACGCTGCCGGATCAGGGATCTCTGGGGATATTGATTTACTCAGTAATACAGGTTTAATAGGAACAGGAAGCACCACATCTTCTAGCGGGATTAGCCTTGCTCAAACCTTGGAATCTAGCAATTCAGAGGATATTATATCTGCAATAATAGCAGAGGAAAGTAGTGCAGCCGATCCAAATAGTATTGTGTCTGAAGACTTATCGAGTGAGGTGGAAAATCGTCTTGGCAGTAGTACTCAAGATGATGGAATAGGTCTTTCGACGGAGCGAATTGACGCTCAAAGGCAAGAAGAATTTGAAACGTATTTTGGCGTTAGTTTTCCAAGACGTTTTACAAGTGTTGAGGATATTGCCTATGCTCTTTCAACGATCAACCGGCGAACAGAGAGAAAATCGGCTGTGATTTATCCGCTATTAGAGGAAGGCAGCCTTAAGATACGTGTTCGGATAGAGGAAGGAATATACGATATAGAAGTTGAGGTTTCTAAAGAGCATCTCAATAAGATTTCTACAGAGTTTTATAATTCTGTTCAGGATCCCTTCAATGACTCCTACAAAGACCCTGCCTCTGAGTTGTATGGCTATTTAGTAACTCCGATAGAAGATAAGCTAGATGAAATCAATAAAGAAAGACAGGAAAAAGGAGAGGAAGAAATTGAAATTAATATCTTGCTCTTCTCGATGCAGCCAGAACTGCGTTTGATTCCAATTGCAGCTTTGTACGATAAACAAAATAATCAGTTCCTTGCCGAGAAATATAGCGTAAGTTTGATTCCAAATTTTGGGTCTATCGATGTTCGTTATTCAGAAAATATAGCTAATTTTCATGTACTGGCAGCGGGCTCATCATTTGAGAAGAATTTAGCCAGAGAAGACGCTGCTCCCATTCCTGCTGTTCTTTCGGAGCTTATGGCGATTAGGCATTATTCAAGAGATGAAAGCACTGATATCTTATTTGGCGAAGAATTCACGCTTCAAAATCTGAACTCCTATCGTCGGCAAAGACCCTTTCAAATTGTGCATCTGGCCACGCATGCCAATATTGTTGAAGGTGCGCCGAGAAATTCAACTCTTCAACTGCATGATATTGACCTGTCTTTGTCAAATGCTTTGCCTGAGTTGTTGGGGTGGGGTTCTGTGTCAGCGAGCGATACAGAACCCAGTATTGATTTGCTGGTTTTGAGTGCTTGTGAAACTGCCTTGGATAGTAAGGAGGCTGAGTTTGGCTTTGCTGGGCTATCTCTTCGCATGAATGTTAAGTCAACGTTAGCTAGTTTGTGGCAAGTTAATGATGTTGGAACGATGTTATTTATGGCGCTTTTTTATAGGAATTTAAATGAAGCTGCTTCAACGGAGCGACCATTTGTCAAAGCAGAGATTTTGAGCAAAACTCAGATGGATATGATGAGCTTACATAGCCGTGGAGAGTCATCAGAGTCTTTAGAGGAATTAATCGAGGAACTGGAGAAAAGTGATCGGGGGTTACCGGGTGTTTTACCTCAAGAAGTTAGCTTTGACCTGGAGCGAGTAGAGTTATACCTCCAATCACTTAGTGAACTTACTCCAGACAATGAACTTGCTTCAGAGAAGCTACATCCGTATTTCTGGTCTTCTTTTACGCTAGTAGGTAGTCCATGGTGATGTCCTTTAATGTACAAACACACAAGCGACTCCATTTTTTCCTACCTTTAATTTTTCTTTTTCACCCATTGAGTGTTGCGGCCCAAGACTCTGTTGCCATTGAATCTATCAATAGCGATAGCCCACAGATTGGAAGCGTTGCCTCTACCCAAAGTTGTACACCAACAGCAATCTTTGCTGATGAGATTCACGTTGTTTCTAGCAGTCGTCAGGAAAGTAACGTCCCTATCTACTTCGAGGGAACTGATACCCTCGCTGAAATCCTCAGCCGATACGAAGGCAGAATCCTTAGCTGGGAAGAACAGAACAATCTTTTCGACGAGATTACGCTGCTTTATGTTCAAAACAATTTTGTAACTTCCTACGCACAATGCCTATCACAGAATCTTGAATCTCAAAAACTCGAGATTGAGGTGATTGAAGGTTTTGTCAATCCTAATCGCATATCTGTCAAAGATGTAAGTGGAAACGACCCTGATGCTTGCCCTCTACTCTATGAATCAGATATTAAAGATTATATTATTAGTGGAATTAGCAAGCCTCTACAAATAAGAGATTTAGAAGAAAGGATTAAGTTCCTAGCTCTTGATCCTCGATTTGAAAAAGTTACCTCAACCTTGAGTGCTGGCTCAGACCTTGGAGAAAGTATTGTGACGGTAGAGGTAATTGAGAAGAAAAACTGCTATGAAAATGACTCTGACTCAGTTAAGTTGAATTTCAACTTAAGCAATTATTCTCCACCTAGTGTTGGCACATATCGCCTAGGAGTTGGAGTTGTTGCTCCAGGACCCTTAGATTTAGCAGACATTCCTTATGTTTTTGATGAGTTGGTTCTTGTCGCTGAAGCGGATCCGTCTAACCTTTCTTCTGTTGACACAACACGCAGACTAGGGTTTTCCTATCGTATTCCGTTCAACCGAGGGAATACTGAGCGGCTAACGCTGAGCTATGAAAATAATCGAAACAGGGTTATTGAATCCTCTCTAGAAAGGTTTGATTTGAGGGCAAACTCAGAGAGCTTCAGTATCCAGTACGAGCAGCCAGCCATACAGTCACCGGAGCAAGATTTATCGTTATTTTTGGGATTGAGGATAGAAGATAGCCAAACGTTTGTATTTGGCGATATTCCTGCAAGATTTAGTTTAGGGCCTAACGAAGATGGTACAAGTCGGGCAAGTATTTTGACCTTTGGGCAACGTTACGCCAGGCGCGGTCTTCAAAGTCAGTTATTGGTAGGGTCTCAAGTTAACTTAGGTACAGGCTTATTCGATGCTACACAAAATAGCGGTTCAATCCCAGATGGACAATTTTTAAGCTGGAATCTTCAGCTCCAATATTTTCGACGAATTGCCTACGAGCATTTGCTTGCTGTATCAGGCGATGTACAACTTGCGACGGATAGTCTTTTACCGATAAACCAGTTTGCTATTGGTGGCGGACAATCCGTACGTGGCTATAGTCAAAATATACTCGCTGGAGACAACGGATTTCGCTTGTCGGTAGAAGATTATATTTCAGTTGGATATGGCGAAACTGGTAGGGCTAACTTATTTCTAATTCCTTTCTTTGATGTGGGAGGAATTTGGAACAGTTCGAATAATCCTAATTTACGGTCAGATCAAAACTTCATTTTGAGTACGGGCTTAGGACTTCAATGGAATTCAAGCTCGAATTTCAACGCCCGAATTGACTATGGAATCCCTTTGATCAATGTTCCTGACTCTGGTAATAGCCTTCAAGAAAGTGGGTTAACCTTTGAAATTGGCTATGATTTAAATATTTTCTGATTTTGATATGGCACCATGTAATTAGTGACATTTTCGGTAGGTCTACAGAGGAATTTCATCTGTAGACAGCTGAGTGCAAAGAAGGCAGTAGAAAAGTCAACTTTGAGACAAGCATTGTTTTCATGCGCGATCAGCATGACTTTGTATCACCTCCATGACTTTGTATCACCTCTTTGATAGATTCTCCGCAGCCAGCGATTTGCTCCCCTTATCCCTTTGTGGCATCCTATGCTTTGTGTGATTTCCCGTGACAATTCTTCTGCTTCCAGAAGCCACATACACAAACACTTTCAGTAATTTTAAAGAATTTCGAAAGAGAGAAATGAGTATTAGACGACAATGACCCCGGCTGCTAAAGAATCAGATAGGTGATTTGCAGCTCCCCACTCACGTTTGACGCCCATACTCTAGCAAGGCCTCGAAGTCTCAGAACACCTGAATTGGGAACCCGCACAGCTTAGAACTAGAATCCGCGACGGTGTTGAATGAAGAATGCGTCCTTGTAGTTATACGAACAACTGACGACATACAGAGTGATTCTCTGAAGCATAAGCTCACTTCCGCGATTTCCGCTGATTGCTGAGCAACTGTTTTTGATACGTCTCAATGGCTCGCATGTGGGCCTTCGGATTACCCCGATTGTGGAGCCAATCTTGAATCAGTTCCAAATTGTAGCGCACACAGCGACTATTAAGCCTGACCCAGTGAATCCCCTCAATCCAATCTCCCTGAAGTCGATATTTCTTCAACGTCGAGCCACTGAGATTGAGGCATTCTGAAGCGGTTTTCTTGCTGACGAACAAAAGCATGATGTCCAACTCCTAGGCAAACGACTAAGTCAAATTGAGTAGAGAGTTGGTAGAGCTGACATAATGCGCACTAGTCCTGGCTAAACTCCAGTTGGAGGGGCGGACTACGTCATTCCTGATATCTGCATTCTAAAGGTACAAACAGCACGAGGCTTTATTTATGCTGAATAAAATTACAATAGTTTATATTTTAGGGTTGTTTATCAGCGTAGAACTATTTGAATACTCTGAAATGCTGCTGAGGATGCTCTTTGCCGCCTAGGAAAGATCAGCATCAGTAAGGAGAACCTCAGATTATCGGCATGAGAAAGGGGTAGACGCACCTGCTGATTTAGCCGAGGACCTGCTCCAAGT
>ERZ1740058.1293-NODE-1293-length-12383-cov-10.438027_pt1 | contig 12383 bp, 7 predicted proteins | sample MGYA00581745_ERZ1740058 | MGnify/ENA primary metagenome ERZ1740058 (study PRJEB43018, sample SAMN04849742) | marine metagenome | isolation source: floating plastic debris | place: Pacific Ocean | collected 2008-08-30 | study: EMG produced TPA metagenomics... | reverse complement strand
TGCTGCTGAGCCAAAACCCAGCGATCGCCAACACCCAAGAAACCCAAGGGGTCGGAGAATTGGTCTGTTGAGAAAACATAGGATTATTCCAAGAAAATGATTGATCCTGCAGGGCATTCACAGACCCCTGAGGACAGATGGAGCATCGATCGCAATCAATGCTGTGGTCATTGATGTCTCTATTCTGTAGTCAAAAAATTGCCGCCAGACCGATCTCGACAAGATCCGTTGCGATCGCTCCGGATTGTTTGAAATTAGTTGAACAAATGTAATCCTCCATGAGGATCTGCAAAGGTTTGTTCTCGATTCATAGCGTTTAATGTCGAGGATTCTGCCCTTGTCGACCGCGATAGACGGCAATCGGCACTTCGGCGGTCTGGTGGCGAGCTGCCGAATTTTTGCAGTAGCCTACAAACCATAAGGTCAAAAATAGATGGGGATAAGGAAATTGACGATGGGCAAGATTGGGCGGTGGTTGAAGCGACGCTCGCGGATGATGTGGGCGCTCACTGTTCTGATGTGGGCGATCGCTGCCGCTTTGCTGCCCGTTGGGGCCGTCGAACTCAGCGATGGCAGCACGATGTTTACCAGTCCGCCGCGGTTGGTCAGTTTCGTCACCACTGAAAACGTCACTAACCGCAAAAATGCCACCTACTACGTCACCGTCAACCTGCTGCCCGAGGCCGGCGAAGCCCTCAAAACCCTCAAGGTCAGCCTGATCGAAGGGCGATTTACTCGGCTGGATTATCACACCGACGAGATTGAGGTGTTTGCCGGCGAGCAGGGCGATCGCCAGCGCGACTATGCAGTTGATTTTGCCGAGTATGCCGAAGATTCCCAAACGCTGACGGTGCAGCTAGCGACCGCCGCCGACCCCGGTCAGCATCTCACCTTTGCCCTTAAGCCGGTGCGCAATCCGACCCGAGCTGGGGTCTATTTGTTTGAAGTCAATGCCGCTCCCGCTGGTGAAAACCCCGTCTTTCAGCGGGCAGGTACCGGACGGCTAAATATTTTCGAGGATCCTTTCGTAGGCTTGCGGGTGCGCCTGCGAGAGTGATCGAACTCCCCATGCCATCTTGTCAACCTCGGGGAGCCGAGGGCAGGGGGGCTAGCTTTGGAGTCTTTTTTCAGAGAATCGGTATCACGATCGCGCGCCTAAGGACGACCCAAATCAACTGCCACGCGATGCGCGCAGGCAAATCCTGAAAACGCCACGGCATTGAGTCCCTGGCCGGGAAAGGTGCTATCCCCCACACAATAGAGGCCCGGAACGACCGTGCGGTTAAAGGGCATACCCAAAAGTCCCGGTCGTTGCTGTCGCGGCATGGGGCCATAGGTGCCATCGACCCGGCCCAAAAAGCGGCGGTGGGTGCGCGGCGTGCCGATGGAACAGTGGTCGATCGCTTCCTTCACACCGGGAAACAGGCGTTCTAACCGTTGAATGATTTGGCTGGCCACGTGCTGTTTTTGCTGCTCATACTGCTGCGGTGACAAGCCTTGCCAATCGGCCAGCCAACTAGGCGTAAAGGCGTGAATAATATGGCGATCGCGCGGGGCTAAGCTGGGGTCTAACAGGGTGGGGAGCGACATAAACACCGTGCCGCCCGCCGCTTCTAACTCCGCCCAATCCTCTAGCACGATCTGATGACAGTCGGTCTGGGGCGGAATCACATCACTCCGTACGCCGAGATGAACGCTGACAAAACTGGGGGCAGGCGCATAGCGCGACTGCCAGCGCTGCTCTGCTTTTGGGGTGGGCTGATCGAGCAGCCGATTAAAGGTGTCCCACCGGGTGGCATTCGAGACGCTGCGATCAGCGGTGTAACGTTCGCCCGTGGCTAGCTCCACGCCGATCGCCCGTCCCTGCTTAGTCACAATGCGCTTGACTCGCGAGCGGTACTGCAGATGGCCCCCCGCTTCGATCAGACCCTCAGCCAGGGTTTGGGCAATGCGCCCCACGCCCCCTTGGGGATAGTTGACCCCACCATAGTGGCGATCGCTAAACACCATGCCCGCATTGATCAACGGGGTTTTAGCCGCCGGTACCACCGACCAGCAATAGCACTCCATGTCAATAAAGTGCAGCAGCTGGGGATCTTTGAGATAGCGTCGGGCTAAGCTGCCAACATTCTGGGGTAAGCGGCGCGCCAGCCCTAAGCAGGCCAGGGGATTTTGCCAAAAGACGCGGGCTACATAGCGGGGCTCTTCAAGCGACAGCAACTCGATGGCATTCAAACAGTTGAATACTTGCCAGCAAGCATCGTAAAACTGTCGAATGCCTCGCCGTTCATGGGGAAAGCGATCGCCTAATTCCGTCAAAAAGGCCTCATAGTCGCGATGCACCCGCACGTTGAGTCCATCCGGTAAGTGGTAATTCACCTGCACCAGGTCAGGAATCGTGGGCAGCGATTTGCCAACCGCCGCGAGTGCTTTGGTTAATAAGTTCGTTGTACCTTGCTGACCAAAGCCAAAGATCATCGACGCCCCGACATCAAACCGGTAGCCGTCGCGTTCAAAATACCCCGCACTGCCTCCTGGAATCAGATAGCGCTCTAACACCAGCGGCTTGAAGCCCTGAGCGACAAGCTGCGTGGCGGTTACCAAGCCTCCCAGTCCAGAGCCGATCACAATGACGTCAAAGTGACTGCCGTCCGGCCAGCGCGGTTCGGTTGTTAACGGCGCGATCATCGACATCCCCACCTCCAGCAGATTGGTTTTAGCGTCTTTCCACGATGCAGAACAGCGAGAATTTAGCCCCCTCACCGCCGTTTGAGACATTTTCTCGGCTCGTGATTGGCTCCATCGTGCCAGCTAGCCTGACCCGAATTACCCCCTAGCCAAGACAAAGTTAAACCGAGCTTGTGGGCCATTGCCCTCATCTTGCACTGCCATGAGCAGCTCAGGACGAAACAAGCCATCGCGCTGGTTCAAGGGTTCTTCAGGGAAGTAAAGCTGCGTGGTCAATACGGGCTGGTTGGCGGCTTGCACTTTGACATGAAAGTGGCGAGTCCGACCGGGATAAAAGCCGGGAATGATTGTTTCTAACCGATAGCGTCCCTCACTGTCAGTGAATTGATGACCTCGCAGGGTATAACCCTGATTGTCATAGTCGCCCTGGTCATTGGTGTGCCAAAAATCGACTAACGCATTGGCCATGGGGGTGCAGGCGATCGACAGCACCTGACCCGTGACGATAATCCGTGTTCCGGTCATGCCCGGCTCTAATAAAGAAGTACGCTCGGGCGAATCAGGTGTATAAAAAGGCCCCGCTGTTTGAGCCGGGGTTACAGCTTCATCGCCACAGGCCGGCGTTGGTGATAAAAGCGAGGTTGGGGATACGTCATCTGGCATATCTTCCCTCGTCGCCGGCAGTGCTGAATTGGCAAAGCGGCGGCGGCAGGTCGCCACTAGGAAAGCGGCCAGCATGGGGGGCGCAATTCGCAACAGCGTACGACGGCTCTGATCAAAGCGCCTGGGTGTTGGCATGGCTCGCGGCCTGTTAAAGAAAGGGACTGCAGTAGCGCACAGTTTCATCGCATTTGGCCGCTTCCAGCAGATGCGTCAGGGTTAACCTGTACAGTGTCAACTCGTCTCATGCAGTATCCTAGCAAGGCCACCTGACGCTATCGCTCACACTCACTCCGCAAAACAGCTATTGAGCCTGATGGATTACCTACCGATATGGAACTTAAGGCGAGATGTCAGATTGCCTTTGAAGCTGCAGCTCCCACCCCGGTCATCCTCATGCTGCGGCCTCGCAGTGGCTTTGGGCAATGGATCATTAAAGAAGAATATTTATTGGAGCCCCAACTCCCGGTCATCGAATACACCGACAGCTATGGCAACCTCTGCCAGCGATTAGTGGTGCCAGAAGGCTCGCTGAGCGTGGATACCACGTTTCATGTGGCGACACCTGACCAAGTCGAGATCGATCTAGAAGCGCGGTTTGTGCCGGTGCAAGATTTGCCCGAAACGGTTCTTCAATGGTTGTTGCCCAGTCGCTATTGCCAGTCTGATCGACTAGGTCAGCTGGCTAATGAAATTGTGGAGGGTTGTCAACCGGGCTATGCTCAAGTCGAGGCAATTCGTCAATGGATTCATCACAACGTTGAATACGCCTACGGCACGAGTGATGCTTCAACCTCTGCCGTTGATACCGCTGACGAACGCATCGGCGTCTGCCGCGATTTTACGCACTTGGGAATGGCGCTGTGTCGTAGCCTTAACATCCCAGCTCGCATGGTGGTGGGTTATCTCTATCAGCTGGAGCCGATGGATCTGCATGCTTGGTTTGAAGCCTATGTGGGCGATCGCTGGTACGTTTTTGATGCGACCCAACCTGAAACCAAGGGTAATCGCATCGCCGTGGCCTACGGTCGAGATGCTGCTGATGTTGCGTTAGCTACACAGTTTGGGCCGCTTAGCTTAAATCAGCTGACGGTATCGGTAGAGGCTGCTTGATAGCGGCGTTGAATAGGGCTATCTCGCAGCGAAGTGAGTTGAGAACAAGAACTATAGCGCTGGCCACTTTGCTTAGAGTATTCCAAGAAATACCGTGTCCAAGAACCCGGTTTCTATGAAAAACTTGCTGCAGACTGCAGACCTGTTCCCAGAAACCGGGTTCTTCAGGTGGGATATTTTTTGTTTTGGATTACTCATTAGGACACCTAGGATCGCTCTGATCCTTAGTGCAGAAGCAAAGTGGCTCGCAGTCTTGTCCTAAGCGGATTGGCGACTGCTTAGCCCGCGTCAACTTTTGCCTTCATGGCGCGCGCTGGGTTCCAACACAGGGGAGAATCCTTCTATCGGCAGGTATGGCTGTCGGTGGTTTTTGCTATTTTCTACTGAATATATTTTTTGGTGAAACGTGGTTCCCCTGAGAGACGACAACCCAGTCACAATTACGCCCTACGTCACCTACGGGCTGATTGCCCTCAATGTTCTAGTTTTTCTCTATGAGCTGACGCTGTCTCCTATGGAGTTGACGACCTTTTTTAAAATGTGGGCAGTCGTCCCCGAACAGCTCACCGAAAGCTTTCATATCGGTGACATCAGCCTCTTCACGATTCATGAGTGGTTCACCCTAATTTCGGCGCAATTTTTGCACGCCGGATTCTTACACCTGGGTGGCAACATGTTGTATCTGTGGATCTTTGGCAACAACGTTGAAGAAGAACTCGGTCACCTACGCTTTGTACTGTTTTACCTGGTGTGTGGCACCCTGGCCACGATCGCTCAGTGGTACTTTGGCATGTTTTCAGAGGTGCCCTCTCTAGGAGCCAGTGGAGCGATCGCGGGCGTCATGGGAGCCTACATTTTTCGGTTTCCCGATGTGCGCATTTTGACGATTGTGCCCCTCGGGTTTATCTTCCTGCCTTTACAAATTCCGGCCATGTTTTATCTGGGCATCTGGTTTTTGCAGCAGGCGGCCTACGGGTTGACCAGCCTCAGCATCCCCGCCAACATTGGCATGGCAGAAGGGGGCATTGCCTATTGGGCGCATGCGGGCGGCTTTGTCTTTGGCGCTTTGATCGGGCCGCTTTTAGGTTTGTTCGATAGTGCCGAAGAGGCGATTGCTCCTTGATGGCGATCCGGCATTGCCATGTGCTGCTCAATGACGATCAGTCAAGCAAAAAGGGTTAGCCGCAAGCGACTAACCCTTTTCAACCAGATAGCTTATGCATTTTAGAAGAACTCAATCAGCTAAATCGACGTCGCCTCAGTCGCTACCGCTTCCCGCAAAAAGCTCACGAGTTCATTTGATTCGCGATTTGACAGGTCGACTAACAGGGCATGCTGTTCTTGGCTCCAAGTATCTAAGGCCGACTTAGACAGCAGCACGTCATCTTGCTGGGCATTCGCCAAACGATACCAGAAGGCCATCCGCATATTGGTATCAAGCTCGCCGTAGACTTCCGTCAGACGAGTCGGCGAACCGCGCAAAATTTCTTTCAGTGCTTCGTGGCGATCGCCCTTAGGCATCTGTTGAATCTGCTTTAAAAAGGTCTGCACCTTTTGAGAAAAGAAAGCGCCCGGCGTCGCTGACTTAGATGCTCGACGGATCTTTTGGGCCAAATAGTGCAAAATTACCACTTGAGTTTGGGCACTGGCTTCCGAAAACTGAGCTGAGGCACTTTCTTGCGTAGAGGCTAAATTGGCTGTTGTCATCGCTAAATACCTAAATTTTGGTTGAATGTGATGCTTTTTATGGTGATCCTGCTGATTCTCTTTCAAGAAAAGGATGCTCATAGAGCTGGAAAGAAGACGCTCGCAAAGCTGAGTGGCAGTGATCCCGATAGAAACTGACAGACAGCCTGTGTCTTAAAAAAGTGTGCCCAGCAATCGCATGGCACACACTTATTTATCTTGCCTCATAATGCTGGTCATTGGGGGTGATTAAGCCAACAATGACTAGATGGGGATCGCACCAATTTCAAAGTCACCCCGATTACTCAAAAGGGTCTCTCAGAAACCAGCTCAATTCCATTGATCCCCATGATTTGAGACTTGCTCACCATCTTTAGGCTTTTCTTCCATTTTCGAATGTGGATTTTGTCGGAATTAGCGGACTACTCCTACAGGCTTCTAAACGACAAGAAGCACCAAGGGATCACCAAAATCAATCTTTTTAAGTCGATGTTTCTCATGATCTTAGAGGCGTCATCGCTGAGCGTGACGATCCAAAACTAAACTTGGTGTGGCGTTAGAAGATCGCCCTACCCCACCCTGCCGCATCGTTGAATGAGGACGCTCTACAGCGCTGGCCATTTGGCTTAGGACACCTGGGATCGCTCTGATCCTTACCGCAGAAGCAAATTGGCTCGTAAGCACAGAAGTAAATTGACTCACAGTCTTGTCCTAACCGAACTGCTGCCAGCGCTACTGTTCACCGGTTGCAAGGTCACTGATGCAATAGCGATCGCGACCGGTCTGTTTGGCCTGATAAAGCGCTTGGTCAGCTTGGTTAACCAACGTTTGCACCCCAGGCATTTGTCCGGGGATGGCCATGGCGATGCCAAAGCTGAGGGTGATACTGGCAGCCGGGCGCGGGGGCACGGGCTCAATCACCAGGGTGGCGATGGCCGTCTGGATTTTCTGCACCACAAAGATGGCCCCCTCAACGTTGGTATGGGGCAGGATGATCGCAAATTCTTCGCCGCCATAGCGGGCGAGACAATCTGTCGCGCGATCAACACACCGCTGTAAGGTTTGAGCCACAGCGGCGATACAGGCATCCCCAGCGGGATGGCCATAGGTATCGTTGAACTGCTTGAAGTGGTCAATATCGCAAAGAATCAGGGAGAGCTCACGCTGTTCGCGTTGGGCGCGCTGCCACTCGGTTGAGAGCGTGGTGTCAAAATGGCGACGGTTGGCAATTTGCGTCAGCGCATCGGTGATGGCAATTTGTTCGAGCGTTTGGTTCGCCGCTTGCAAACGCTGGTGCAGTTCCGACTGCTGAATCGCGATCGCCAATTGGTCGGCCACCTGCTGCAACAGATCCTGCTCCTCGGGCTGCCAAACTCGCGCGTGGTGACAAGCATGGGTAATAAACAAGCCCCACACGATGGTCTGGTTTTCTAATCGCTGGGTCAGGGGGGCCACCATTTTTGACTGCACCCCCGCCTCGGTCATGAAGTCAACGATGCAGTCAGCCCAATCCTCGATCGTCATCTCTGGGGCAATCCATCCCTGAGGTTCCGCATAAAAGCCATCACAATCAGGCGAAAAGCAGGTATCGGCCCATTGCATATCTAAAAGCGCCGGATAGCCTGGTTGGACGGTTTCGGCAATCACTTGTCCGGGCTGATTGGCATAAAGTCGAAAAACCAACGTGCGATCGGCCCCTAAGAAGCGCTGAACTTCCTGCACAGCGGTTTTCAAAATGACTTGCAAATCTAGGGTTTCGCGCATGTGCTCAGTAATCAGCCGCAGCGTCTGTTCTTGCTCGACCCGCTTTTGCAAGGCCGTCTGAGCGGCTCGCAGATTGGTGACATCGCGAGAAATAATCAACACTGAGACGATTTCACCCGCTTCATCAAATTCGGGTACCAGCCGCGAATAAAACGTGTGTTCTTTCAGGGCTACGATTTCTTGGGTTTCTGATAGCTGCTCTTGGCCAGTCGCAAAGACTCGGGCGATCTCCGTGCGCCACTGCTCCGCTAGGGGATCGGGCATTCCAAACGCGTTGAAGGGGCGGCCCAACAGCTCGGTTTTAGACAGGCCGCTGCGCGACTCAACCATCGGATTAACGTATAACAGTTGCAGTTGACGGTTGACGCGCCAAATGCCATCTGGATTGTTTTCGACCAGGGTGCGAAACTCTTTTTCCTGCTGTTGCAGCTTTACCTCAACCGCTTTGCGATCGCTAATATCTTCAATGGCCCCGACCATTCTGATCAGATTGCCCGTTGCGTCCCAGATCGCCTGGCCCCGATTGCGTACCCAAACATCATGGCCATCGCGATGACGCAGTCGCATTTCTTTCACATAGGAGCCTTGAGCTTGATGAGGATGTTGCCAGGTATTTAACGCCGCCGCTCGATCCTCCGGATGAATGCGCATCAATTCTTGAATGAGGTCAACGGAATTATCTTGCGTGGTGGGGTCGTAGCCTAGCATCTCCCAATAGCGATCAGAGACCTGCAGCCGATTCGTGACCGCATCCCAGTCCCAAAGACTCTCATTGAGTCCCTGCAAAACCAACTCATCTCTATGCTGAGTGGTGCGCAGTTCCTGATAGAGACTGGCCTGGGCCACGGCGATCGCCAGCTGAGCCGCCAAGCGTTGACCGAGATCAATCTCGGCGGGCTGCCAGGAAATCGCCACTGGGCGCGTCAACACCAGGGTGCCCCATACCGCTGACTGCACCTCAATGGGAATGAGTAGCCATTGGCCAGGAAACTGCTGGCCCAGTCGATATTTGAGCGGATCCGCAGCGTCTAGGGTGGTCGTATCATCCACATGCACGATGCGTCGCTGCTTCAGCTGGGTTGCGATGGAGTTGTCATCATCCGAGATGTCGGCCCAAATGTATGCTGTTTGCGCCTCGCTCCAGCCGTATTGCCCCCCATCCACGGCTACGGGATGCCAACAAGCCGCCGCTGGCAAATACTCATAAAGGCTCACCCGGCTCTGTAAGCACTGAGTAATTTGCGCCGTGGCCACCGCAAAAATCTCCCTTAAATTAAGGGGACTCCGAATCGCCTCAATGACTTTACTCAGAGCGCGCTCACGCTCTACTTGCCACTGCAAATCCAGCTCTATCTGTTTGCGATCGCTAATGTCGATGAGCAGCCCCATCAGGCGGATCGGCGTGCCCTCTGGGTTACGCGCCACCACCCGCCCTTGGCTCAGCATCCATTGCCAGTGACCATCGCGAGTGCGCAGTCGTTGCTCACTTTGATAGATGACCGTTTGCTGCGTTAGATATTGATTGATGGCCGCCTCAACCTGAGGGCGATCGGCCGGATGAATCAACTCTTCCCAAGGGATAAAGTCAGCGTCGTCGTCGCTATATCCCAAAAAAGTTTTGAGCGGTTGTGACCAAAAAAAAGTGTTGGTGGCTAAATCCCACTGCCAAATCCCGCCTTTGACCGCAGCTGAGGCGACCTGCCACTGAGTGGCTTCCTCCGGTTGAGGACTGGAGGATAAGCGATTTTGCCACGCTTGCACCCGCTCTAAATGCTGAATCGCAATACCCAATTGAGTCGAGATCTGCTTCAAGCTGCAGCGGTGCACTGACTGCCAAGAGTACGGTGCCTGACATTGGTGAACAATGAGCAAGCCCCAGAGATGAGAACCCTCATTTGCCCCCGATTCGCTCACTAAGATGGGGCTGACCAAGTTGGCTTTAACCTGAAAACGAGTCAGCAGCTCTTTGTGACAATCGGCCAAATCTGACTGGGCCACGTTTGCGATCGCGGTGACTTCGCCTTGACGAAATTGCTCGTTCCAGACTGTCTCAAAGCAAGGGTCATAGGTCAACAGTCCTAAAACCGGTGTCCATGCCTCGTCAACGGACTCGGCGACGACCATCCCATCACCGCCAGGCATAAACTGATAGATCAAAGCGCGATCGCTACCAAACAGATGATGCGTTTGTTGGACTCCGCAAATCAAGAGAGATTCTAAGTCGTGACAGTCATGAAGTCTAAGCGTAATGTTCTCTAACTCCGCTAAGATTTCACTCAATTCGACTGGCATTTCTACAGAGAAAGAACGCAGCATTTGAAGCTGACCTGCCTAGAAAACTGCACTGTCATCTATCTTCATAGATATTTTAGACAAACTTTGTCGAATTCCACATTGGCAACTTTAGTGAAACTCACAGAGCTTGAGTGACGCAGTCTACGCAATTTCTCGAATCAATCACCAAGAATATCCGTAAAAATAATGTCAGTACGGACTTGTTTTGATCATGGCTTTAGGCTACCTCAGCCCCTAACATCGCCTTTCCCTCAAGCGATCGCTGATTGGCGGCGATGTCTCTGATACTTCTTTTGATCAGTCCTATTGAGGGAATGCAAGTGATCCCGTATTCGAGCTAAAAATATGCTAATGATTAATTATCCTCTGAAAATACAGGTGTTTTTGAGAAGATTCTCATGCTTTGCATGAATTGTCATGGAGCTTTCTTGGCAGCACTTAAAGATTTTCAGGAGGAATATTTATTGCTGAAAAATGGATGACGCAGCTAAATTTTAGGTATTTTGCCAACATCAATTTACGATTGATTTGTCCAGAAATAAAAATAAAAATTTGCCAACTCAAAACAGTATTCGGCTCAGAGGCAAGAACACCTCGATTCATTAAAATTATTAAGCATCGCTCCCTGCCGTTTAGCGTTCCAGACGAGGCCTCAGGGCTTCCGGTATGGGGGGGCCAGTCCCACTCCATGTTTTGAGACCGACATTTCGCAGGTTCCCTCAAGAAATTGAAGGATTTTGAAAGCCTTGTCCTACCAGGCTTTCAAGGATAGGGGCTGAATTTGAATGATCTTGGTTGCGATTCATTCTGCATCGATTTGGGTGCTTTCGTGAACGATGGCGTGGTTGTCTAACCGCGATCGCTGTCGGCAAGTCGGACTGAAAGGTAAGCATCTTGGGTGTTGATGTCTGAAGCTCAACTCTATTGTCAGCCAGGTTTTCAATGATCAAGGATGGGAAATCGGAAAAATGGTAAAATGCTTACACGGTAAGCGTTTCAGGGTATCCGATAAAATACCTTTTTCTATCCATCAACCTGCGAAATGTGGGTTGAGAGGTTCATCAGAACAGTTGCGAAAGGCGGAGGACTGAGGGGGATACGCCTCGCGTTGACCGATACGCCTGACTTGCACCTGATGCCTAAAGGTGGCAGGGTGACAATGCTTAACCGCAGCCCAGGCAATCCTCAACCAATGTCGGCCGGTGACGTTCGCCCTTGCCGACTTCCCCAGTGTAAATATGGAAAAACCACAGCCCACTCGACGGCAGATGATGCTGGGTCTGGGCGCGATCGCAGCCTTGCTGCCGGTCGCCTCAACGGCCCAGGCTCAGCCCCCCGCACCAACTATTGTGAAACCGCCTCGTCTCAAACCTGGCGATGCCGTTGGCATCATCAGTCCGGCGGGGGCCACCTTCGAGTCCACCGATTTAGACATCGTGATGGATGCCGTGCGCGGCCTGGGCTTAGTGCCGCGCCCCGCGCCCCATGTGCTGGCCCAGTATGGCTATCTGGCCGGTCGCGATCGCGATCGCGCTGATGACATTAACCAGTTCTTTGCCGACACTGACATCGCGGCCCTGCTGCCAATTCGCGGCGACTGGGGCAGCGCCCGCATTTTGCCCTATCTCGATTACGACGTCATTCGCCAAAACCCCAAAATCATCGTGGGCTTCAGCGACCTCACCGCCTTGTTGCTGGGCATCACGGCGCAAACCGGGTTGGTCACTTTTCACGGCCCCAACGGGCTGACGGCGTGGCGACCCGACCAGGTGGTGCCCTTTCGTCAGGTGTTATTTGAAGGGCAAACGCTGACCTTTGAAAATCAACCCGTGGCCGACGATCGCGATCGTCTGATGCAGACTCGCCTGCGGGTGCAAACGGTGACCTCAGGACAAGCCCGAGGACGACTCTTTGGCGGCAACTTATCGGTATTGACGGGCCTGGTCGGCTCGCCGTATCTGCCCGACCTCACCGGCGCTATTTTGTTTGTCGAAGATGTGGGAGAGCCGATTTACCGTATCGATCGCATGTTGACTCATCTCAAGCTGGCGGGCGTGTTGGATGGGCTGGCTGGATTCGTGTTTGGGCAATGTACGAACTGTGGCCCCTCTGGCGGCTATGGAGCCTTAACGTTAGAAGCGGTGCTGCAAGACCACATTGCTCCCCTCGGGATCCCG
>ERZ1740058.1292-NODE-1292-length-12398-cov-5.530017_pt1 | contig 12398 bp, 6 predicted proteins | sample MGYA00581745_ERZ1740058 | MGnify/ENA primary metagenome ERZ1740058 (study PRJEB43018, sample SAMN04849742) | marine metagenome | isolation source: floating plastic debris | place: Pacific Ocean | collected 2008-08-30 | study: EMG produced TPA metagenomics... | reverse complement strand
CAGTAACTACCTTCTTAAAATATTACTATCTTACAAACCTAAAGGCGGCGGCCGCTCTGATCAACTCCCGAACTCTCTTAGCTATCATGCCGTGTAAGACAGGTTTTTTATACTTGGTTATCCATACAAAATGTATTTTTAGATCATAGCGAGTATGTGAGCCTTTTCGGTAATTTGACATCTCGCAAAGATAGTAATACTCAAAGTACTAGTACTGAAGTTACCGCCTGAAGGCGTGGAATTTCACCCATCCCAATAACTAGAGATTAAATCTTTTTTGAACAATGCTTCTAATAAAAGTATTTTAACTGTCTCACAATAAATAAAATATAGTTCAGAGTCTAAGGAGAAAGAAAAATCAATTTGAGTATACAGAAACCAGAATGTACTCTGTCTCTGAAATTTTATCCTCTGTCAGGTAGTTATCTATTATTTGAAATATATTTGAAGCTTTAGCAGCATGATAAGGCTTACCTAAGAAAATCAGATATACTTTTTTAGGGTTATTTTTTAAATAAATCAGAAGATTAAAATAAAATTTGTTAAATAACGCTTCTGAAAACGGCTCCCAAAAATAATATATTAATCCTTTGCTATTAGGTGGTTCAAAATTTAATATATCTATACACAAGGAGGTTAAATTATGACATTTTTGAGTTCTTGAATTATACACTTCAATATTCTTTTCAGCAATATTGTGTAAGTGCTTACTAATTTCAACTCCCACAATCTTTTCAAAAGGATACTCTGAAGCGATTAATAAGTTCCTACCCATACCAGATCCTACGTCTATAAAAATATAGTCTTTATAGTCAACACCGAGTTTTGGTAACCTATTTAATACACTTTGGATAGAATGAACTGGACTTGGAAGATATCTAGCACAATTAACCCATCGATATACATCTACTTCATCTTCAAGCTCGAATTGTTCAATAGCTGCTTCCGTCTGGGTTCCATACTCTTTATCAAAGTTATTTAGGCGTTCTCTTTCCCTATGAACTCTATCAAAAATATCATTGCTTCTATTGGCAAGCCATTCTATCTGCGAAATAACATCATTAATATTAGCCTTTTCATCCACTAAATAATATTCAACGAGTTTTCGTAAATTCTTTACAACCTTAGTATCATATGGTTTGAAGGATTCATCAAATAGTACATTAATTATGTCATACTCATTCTCTGCTTGATTTTTTATATAATCCTCCTTCATTTTATAATTAGCCACCAACTGCCCCGTCTCATTTTTATACTTTTCTATCGTTGAAATTGGCTTGTCCTCAATTGCAAATTCAGAATTTAAAAAAGTTATAATATCTTTAGAGTCATCATCTGTGGATAATCGATTTCCTAAAAAGTATTTTGCTATTTCTAATTGATCATCGCACGGATACTGTTGAACAAAGGAATAAAATCCTTTAACCTCAGACTTATGGATGAAATTCCATGTTACCGAAATGCTGTCTGTAATGGAAGTGACATCGTGAAACCATCCTGCAGGAAATAAAATTATCTCTTCAGGGTTAAGTACTAATTTATAATTTGGTTTAGCTTTGTTGTAATCAGGGAATTTTGATAAGTCTGGACTTTTTACATTAACGAATCCATGTTCATTCATAACATAAGGTGTCTGTTCTGGGGAAAACAGGAAAATTTGTTTCTTTCCGTACAATTGGCACAAGATAGCATTGCTATTAAATGGATCTCTATGTAGTCGTGTCCTAGCTCCTTTGCCTGAAATAAATAATCCTTTGTAAGGAAAGCTTTCTTTAGTAACATTTATCTTTTCATTACCCTGTTTAAAAGGTATCAACATTGAATTGTCAGGAAGAAAATATGGTTGATTCCAGGAATCTTCTAATTGGCTGAATACATCATCCGACCACAAGAAGTCTACATTTTTCAGTTTAGTATACCACCGTATGTATTCTTTGCAGTCGCCATCAGGGTTATTAAAATTTTTATCAAGATAGTCGCCGAGAGTACCTAAATTCTGAAGGTCAAAAAGATCATTGTATATTTGTGTAGGTATCACCCCAAAATTCTTCTTTAAAGACTCCGGCTGAAACCTTGACATATTCCATTTGGTCATCGCATCAGTTACGACAACCGGCTTGTTCTTTAGCAGGTACTCATTAAGAAAGGTTTCTTTAGTAAGGTTTTCAACTCTATCAATCATCATGTAACATTTAAAGTGGTTATAAACATAAAAGCATGTTTGAAGGTATGTAAGGATATTCACACAAGGTGAACTTGCTAATCTGAAGATGAAAGCACTATTGAGCAACTTTGCCAAAACGGCGGCACGACATGATCCAGAACATAAAGCCTATTACCAAAGAAATCTTAACGAAGGAAAGGCTAAAATTTCTGTCCTAAATGCCATTAGAGCCAAACTCATCAACCGAGTATTTGCTGTCGTAAATCGAGAAACTGAACATATGGAGATAAGAAAATACGACTTAGCAGCTTAAGTGAACTAATATTTTTCTTTGTTGATATCCCTCACTCGAATTGGGGATGTTGATAAAGAAAAATATGACCTATTCGGAATAGTTTCATAATCTTGGAAAAATACTAGCCCTATGAGTTGTTTTGATCTTAGGATTCCAGCGATTATAGGCAGTTAATAGAGAAACATGGAAAGCAAATTTCCAGCCTAGCGAGCGGCTACTATTAGTTATAGAGCACTGACCAATATATTAGCTTATTTGGTCGAGTACGAACGAGAGCAGCAATGTTGCTCCTCACTGCTTTGGTATTACAATAGATAGCCAAAGTATCAGAAAATCGCTGCTGTCTTCATAGCTCATGACTTGGCGTAAAGCCTAATTATTTTCCTCTATGCCTCACGCTTACCTATAATCTTCGGTTCAAAACTGCTGCTCTGGTCACATTGAGGCTTAATATCTACTGGATCGCTTGTCTTAAGCCGCTTCTTGAAACTATCGTTACGGAGATTATTGGGTATTATACCCTCTCTAAGTAATGATCTAACTCCTCTTACAGAACTTCCTCTAAAAAGCGTTTCAAAAGTGTGGTCGTACACCTGCTGGTAGTGCTTTCAAAATAAGAAAGATCTTTTCGTTAAGATGCCAAGCTCATAGTTTCCTAAGAAGTACTTGAGAGCTAAGTAGTGGTTTTTCCATTTTTTAGAGAAGGATAGTGTTTTTCTAACCAAACAACTACATCACTGGCCAATCGTATTGTTGATTCTCTCAATTTTAGTGATCTGCCATTTTCCTTCTTGCTACAACACAATACCTTAGAAAGAAAAGTCATCGGTAAAGACCAAAACGTTGCCCAGCAGTTTGCTCGGAATGCTTAACAACAGACCTAAAGCCCCCTGCTTACTACGACTGACGATATGATACTCCACCACGAAGTGCATGTGCCACTCTATAAATAACCTATACCCATCTAGACAATCTTTAGCCTCTACAGAGCTCCGCTGTCAGCTTCCAAGCAGCGACTTCATGCGTTTGCTGATACAAGTCAGATTTTACCTTAAACTCTACTGATACCGCGCAGAGAAAGCCACTCGGGTAGCAAAAGAGTAAGTATATCTTCTGTGAAACTCTCAAGAGGGCTATCTACTGTTCCACAACCTGAACTGTCTCTTTTACAATAGTTTACATTTATGATTCTGCTTGCCATAGTAAAAAGCCTAAAAACCACCTAATATTTCATTCTTAAGTCTTTCAATTTCATCATTTATATCTTCATTCACATTTTTACTCTTAGAAGATACTAAATCCAAAGGATCGTTAGCCTTATCATTAATGTATTTAGCTAAATTCCTTATTGTTTTCAATACATATAGATCCTTCACCTGCAATTTGATATTAAATGCAACGTTGATATCGTTAATTAAGCCTAAGGACTTTATGGAGTCTCCGCCTACTGTATAAAAATTATCATTTACGCCCAACACATTTAACTTCAAATGATTTTGCCAAATCTCATAAAACTTTTCTTCTACACCATTTTACGGAAGGTTCTTAGGCTGGCTGATACTCAACTCCAACAGTGCATCCTTATCAATTTTGCCACTAGACACAGTAGGTATTCGGTCTATCTTTACTAGATAGCTTGGCAGCATATACCCTGGGATATATGCCTCAAGATGACTTAGTACCTGCTCATCGGATATTTCTTGTTTAGGAAGATAAAAAAGCATAATACTCATAACACCATCCTCAAGCTGATGGCACATAACTACCGCCTCCGTTATTTCTGGCAGGTCTTTTACTCTATTTTCTATCTCTTCAGGTTCTATCCTGTAACCGTTGATTTTTAGTTGTGAGTCCTTTCTGCCTATATACATTAGTTTACCATCAGGAAGTTTTCTAGCCAAATCCCCAGTTTGGTAGTATCTCGTTAAGCGTTTCTCGGGAAACTTATGAAACTTCTGTATCGTAAGACTTTCATTATTCAAATAACCTAATGTCACCGGAATACCTCCGACAAATATTTCTCCTATTGCACCATCAGGAACTGCATAGCCAGCATCGTTGAGAAGTAACACTTGAGTATTACAAATAGGTTTACCAATAGGAACAGCATTGAACTTATTGTCTTGTTCTTCATATTTATGAAATACACAACCAATTGTGGCTTCTGTAGGTCCGTATTCGTTGAATATTGTCATTTTTGGGAAATATGTTTTAAAATCCTTAACAACACTAGTAATTAAAGCTTCACCTCCTACTACGACTGTATGTAGCTTGCTACTATCCAATTTGAGAGTGTTTGTCTTAATAATCTCAATGATCAACTTTAGATGAGAAGGAGTAATCTTAAATACGCCAATTGAATTGTCCTCAAGTATTGACTTGAAAAGCTGAGAGGTATCATCAAAGTTAAATACTACCACTGCACTACCAGATGCAAGAGGAACTAACAATGAAGTTATGTTTAAGTCAAAAGAAAGAGGGCCAAATAAAGGAAAAGTAGCATCTCTCTTTCCAGATGAAGAGTATGTCTTATTCGCCCATACAGTATAATTTGATAATGACTCTTGGGAAACTTTGACGCCTTTAGGTAAGCCACTGGTACCGGAAGTGTATATTATGTATGCTATACTATCAAATGATACACTAACGCTCTCTTTTATGGGAGCGAACTTATCATAAATTGATCTCTGGCAAATATTTAAAATCTCACATTGATCATTAAAACTATCTGTTAGTAAGCTGTTATTGGTTAAAGCAAGATGAGGTGTAGCGTCCTTCAGAATATATTCGATCCGCTTTCTTGGAAGCGCTGGATCAATAGGTAGAATTGTCATTCCTGCCTTTAATCCTGCTAGAAATCCAACGACTATCTCGACGCAATTTTCCATAAACAGTGCTAGGGTAGCATGAGCAGATATGACTTCCTGCTTTAAATAATTTGCGAGCCTTCCCGACAAATCATCAAGTTGCTCATAAGTAATATGCTTATGCGACTCTCTAACTGCTATCCGTTGAGGATACTTTTTTACATTTTCACTAAATATGTCAATAAATGTATCCGCATAAAAGGCAGAAGCTTCTTCTCCCTCCACCTGGTCTCCCCCTCCTACTGAGATTACTATATTTTCAAGAGAAGTGTTGGGGTTCTGAATAGCTGTAATTAGGTACCCCTTAAAGTAAGTAAGAAATTGCTCAATATAAGCGTGTTCTAACAATCTGGAACGGAAATGCAGTCTACCCCTTAAAGAAATTTCTTTTTTATCAAACTCAAATAATAGAGAGGGTAAAAGTTCATCGGAGGGCATGTTTTGCACATTTGTAAGTATGCATCCAACATCAAAAAGATGATTGTATTCTTTCCCTGAAAATCTATATTCTAATTTATTAAAGTCAAAGTTCTGATAAAAATTCGCCTCAACAAGGTTATTCTTTGTATGGTTGAGTAAGTCACGAAAACTAGCTGAATAATCTAGTTGAAGTTGTAAAGGAATTTTATTACCTGTTTCGAAATCACCTTCTGCTCGGTCAGCGGTGGTACCAACCCTGACAAGTTCTTGTCCTGAATAATTACTCAACCATAAAGCAGTAGCTGACAATAATACTATTTGAAGTCTAAGGTCTGAACCATTACAGAATTGATTCAATTCTTCATTTTGCTGATCTGTAAATTCAAAATCATAGATTCCATTACCACCACTGTCCTCAGTGGAGAATTGAAACGGAATTGTTCCAGCTGATATATTAAAATTTATTTTGTCTAGCCAATACCTTTCTTCTCTGATTGAGTTCATAGCAAAATTATTTATTTAATATCGGATATGCTCAGAAAGTAAGTTCATACCTATTGACGTTGATAGTTCCTTTATTTAGGAACTTGAACTCTACAGGTAATGGAATATTTGAAAGCGATATTCCAGGGTCATCTACAGTTATTTCAAGTATTTTTTTAAAGCTCTCTAATAAAAGATTACAAGTCTCATTTTTAAACAACCTCGCATCTGCTGTTAAAAGCACTTCAAAATTTGAAGTGCCTTCAAAAAGGGTTATTTGAAGATCGGTCTTTGCCGTATTATGAGGAACGTGATACTTGGATACTACAAACTCATCAAATACAATATTCTGAGATTCTTTATTTAAAGAAGCAAACATAACATTGTATAGCGGCGCCTCATTGACCTTTCCCTGAAGCCCCAATTTTGAGGTAAGTAGATCAAATGGGTATGCTTGGTATTTGAGTGCGTTTAGACAGTTGGTTTTGACTTCACTTAAAAACTTCTCAAAAGTGAAAGATCCTTTAGGCTGATTCCTGACTACAATTTGATTCAAGAACAATCCTACGATCTCATTGATGTCCTCATGCTCTCTTCCAGAAACCGGGGTACCCACTGCAATATCTTCTGAAAATGTCAGCATTCGTAACTGAACATTGAATACTGCCAAAAAGAACATATATGGTGTAACTTCATATTTTTTCATTAGCTCCCTTATTGCTGAGCTCATCTCTTCGTTTAGCTCAATCATCAAGTCTTGGCCATACTTTTCTGTATCATATTTATCAAATGAATCGAAAGGTAGATTGAGAATGGGAGGCAGTGAACTAAAGACTTTTAGCCAATATTTTTCATGTTCTGCAAACTCACCGACATCCAAAAGATCGTTAAACCATTCAGAATAATCCTTATATGTGATTTTAGATCGCGAAAGAACCTGTCCGTTATACGCTTTTAGCAGATCATCGATGATAATTTTGTCAGAAATATCATCTGAAATAATGTGATGCATATCAATAAATATGAAAAACTTATCTTCACTACACTTATGAATATTTATGCGCAAAAGTGGTCCAACTTCCAGGTCAAAAGGTTTTACAAAGGATTTAATCAGATCCTGTATCTCAGATTTATCGCTTTTGAAATGCTTTAATTCAAACAGTTCTGTCTCCCTAATAAACTGCACTGGTACATTGTCAATTATCTTGAAGGATGTTCTTAAAACCTCATGTTTTTCCACGACCTGCTTTACAGCATATTCAAATTTAGTAGGTAAAAAAGCTCCTATTACTTCATAAAACTGCGAAATATTATAGCTTAAATCGGAAGGGTAAATATGATTATGCAGATAGAATCTTCTCTGAGAAGGGGAAGTTCTGTAATAAGGCTTATCAAGGGTTTTGGGTATTGGCTTGTTGATATACTTTTCCAGGGATTGGATAAGAGCCACCATAGAGGAAAATCTTGAAGTCGCAAACAATTTATCGAGTGCCACCTTAGTATTAAATTCTTTGTTGATCAAAGACATTAATCTTATTAGAGCTAAAGAATGACCTCCCATCTGAAAAAAATCGGAATCCTTTCCTATATTATTTCCGTCTACATTTAGTATCTCCTTCCAAATATCCAGTAGCTTAATTTGTATTGGGTCCTTCAGATCTATCAAAAGACGATCATTAAATTTGATAGGGGATGGCAGATTTTTTCTGTCCACCTTACCGTTTTTGGTATAAGGGATTTTCTCAATTCGAGTGTAGAAAGAAGGGATCATAGCCGATGGAAGACGATTTTTTAGAAACTTCTCTAAATCATCTGCTCTTACTGGACCTGACTCCACATAGTATGCACAAAGAACTTTTTCTTTACCATTATCGAAATCCGAAATAATAGCCTCTTCAATTTGAGGATGGACCGATAACTGTATCTCAATTTCTGCGGGCTCGATACGGACCCCTCGTATTTTTAACATATGGTCAATCCGCCCTTTACATATTAGATAACCATCAGCACCCCAAAATCCGATATCACCGGTTTTGTACATTATCTCATACCCCTCTTCACTAGAACCGCTATACCCTGCAAAGGGATTGTTTACGAAAACACTATTGGTTTCCGCTTCATTATCTAAATAACCTTGTCCTACTCCATATCCAGATATACATATTTCACCATCCACACCCAAAGGTGACAACTGGTTAAAATCATCTACAACATAGATTTCGGTATTATGCAATGGAGTGCCTATAGGGATAAGGGTAGCTGATTCTTCAATATCTTGAATGATATGAATAGTTACATCATCTGACGCTTCAGCTGGGCCATAGGCATTGACTAAAGGGACATGGTTAAAGCTTTTAAACCAATGGCTTACCACTTCAAAGGTTAATTGCTCTCCACTCGAAAGAAGATACCTTAACGAAGAAAGAGGGTAATCAGTAGGATCAATATTCTCGAGTAGTGTTTTGATTAAAGATGGCACTAATTCAACACATGTCACTCTCTCACTTTGGATAATCTCGAGGAAAGCTTTTGGATCCAGCAGCACATCCTTCTCCATAAAGAGCGTTTTCCCACCTACAGTTAAAGTCAACAATGTCTGAACTACATAAACATCAAAGCTACACAAAGCTGATTGTGCAAATATATCCTGCTCTGTAACTTCTAATCGTTCTATTAAACCTAGGAAGTGATTGATCATACCCAGGTGATGCAATTTAATACCCTTAGGTTTCCCTGTTGTACCCGAAGAAAAAACTATATAGCACAAATCCGTAGGACATAAAACAATATCTGGCCGATCGGTCTTTTGGTCCTGTATGAAAGTATAATCTACAACCTGTGAAGGTAGACTTTGTATATGATTTTCCGTATTCCTGTAAACCCTAAACTTTGTAAGCAAATTCTTTGGGTTAGAAAGTTTATCGAGGGATATCAAGTATGCGATTTTCGTCTCCCTAGCAACACCTTCAAGAAAGTCTTCCTTTAGTAAGTTTGATCCGCTAGTAATTATTGAAGTGGCTCCGGATTGTTTTATTATAGATACGGCTCGTATTAAAGGCTCATCTACATCCAGAGCAACAAAAACACCTCCAGATTTCATTATTCCTAAGATAGCAACTAAGAAAGGAACTGATCTTTGATAGATGACAACTACACTATCTCCTCTCTCCAAGCCGCTTTTTATCAAGAGGTTAGCAATACGATTTGCTTCCAGATCGAGAGATTTGTACGATATTTCAAAGTTTTTGTCTTTTGCTGCTATTTTTTCTGATAAGGTCTCTCGTTTCTCTTCAAAGTAATTCAGAAAAAGTTTATCACGATTAGCAACCGTTCTTGTATCATTGAAAGATTTGAAAAGTTTATCCTTTTCCTCTGGATGAATAGTTTCAATACCCGAAATTAGAGCATCAAGATCTTTAAATAGAATAGAAATCCAATAGTTTAAATATTTTATTAAGCGTTCCGCTTTAGTCAAGGAATACACTTTGGCATTGTAAATAAGATCAACCGAAAGCTTACCATCATTTTCAAAAAAGTTAAAAATAAGGTTAGCTTTAATACTACCCGAATTTGAGTAGCCATTCTTATTATTAAATAATAAAACTATATCGTGTAAGGATGATTGATCCTCATTTTCGTTATCATCAAAAAACTCTAATGGAAACCTTGAATTTCTAACTGCATTTATCCATTTGCTCCTCACGGTGTTTAAAAGATCCCTTATCGTAGTATTTTCGTTTATTTCTGCTTTAAGAATAAGAAGTTCTGAGGAAAACTCTTCACTCTTGTTCCAATACGGATTAGATACTCCAAAAGAAACCTGTGATCCTTTTGAAAATTTTTTGATCAATAAGGAGATGGAAGAAGCTAATACTATAAATAATTTATCACCATTGTCGCAAGTAATTTCTTTTACTTCGGGAGGAATATAAATATTCGTATTTAAACGAGAAGCAGCTGTTCTTTTTTGATTTGAGGTATTAACATCGCCGGGAATATAACTTTTATAAAATGGCTCCGGTAGCTCATTTTGCCAATACTTTTCCTGTTCTGGATACTTAGAAGCTTCCAAATGAAGGAGAGCGTTTCGGAATGTTAGTCCTTTAGGCATTTTTGAAAAAATGTTTGTACCGATTTATTTCAGTTATTTCTCTATGCTAAAAGGACTCGACCTGAACTTCCCTTTGTTCTTCTGTTTGACCTGTTTCCTTTATTATGTTCTTTATCAGGATTTCCTTTTGACTTAAAATCACATCGATAATTGACCTAAAAGCACTATTAATAGATTCCACGAAACAACTTTGAATCTTTATTGGATTATAGATAAAGCTAATCAAGAGTTCATTGTCTGGAATGACATTTACCTCGAAATCATAATGATTATATTCTACATTCTTAAAGCCTTCGATCTTTATAGACGAATTATTATTTAACCCATTTACATCAGACCAGAAAATATTCTCAAACACAAAAACGTGGTCAAACAGACGATTTTTCAAACTGGTTTTAGCCTGCACTTCGCTTAACCGTATATAAGAGTGGTTTAGACTTTCCAGGTAGTATTCTTGAACTATTTTTACAGTTTGGTTGAAGGATACATTTTCATCAAACTTTACACGAAAAGGAATAGTATTCATGGTTAATCCAATTACACTGCTCAACCCTGATATCCCCTGATGATCCCTGCATGAAGTTACAGCTCCTAATACTACGTCATTCACCCTATTAAAGCGAGACAATAGATAGGACCAGCAGGTTATCAAAAATATAAACGGAGTGATGTTATAGGTACATGAATAAAGGTTAATTCGATCTGTTGTATGTGCGTTGAGCACTAAATCAGAATGCTTCCGTAAAAAAATGCCTTCTGCTCCTTCTACCTTGGGAATAACGGAGGGCATTTTTAAGCCCTTTAACCGCTCTTCCCAAAAATTAATTGAAGCTGAATGATTTTTATCGTTGACCCACTTAATAAATTTACTAAATGGCTCAGGTGTGTCAAGTAACTTCTCATCTGTTCCGTAGAGAAACATAATTTCATTCAATACTTTAAATAATGACCAACCATCCAGTATTATATGATGGAACGTAAAAATAATAGTATATCTTTCTCGTCCTTTCTGGACAACAAAGGCTCTAAACAATGGCCCTTTTGAAAGATCAAAAGTACGATCTCTTTGAGCTGACATGATATTATTGACTTCATCATCCAAATTATTTATATCGAGGATGTTTTTATAAGAAAAGCTTACCTCGACCTCTCTGAGAACTACTTGCAGAGGTTTACTGCCCTTTTTATTAATAAATACGGTCCGTAAGACGTCATGCCTCTTGAAAATAGCATTAAGTGTCCTATTAAATCTTTTTTCATAAAAGATACCCAGAAGATCAAAAGAAACCTGCTGGATATAGGATTTTTTAGCAGGATTTAGGCTGTACTCAAAATACATACCCTCTTGGAGAGAGCTTAAAGGGTATATGTTTTTTATATTCTCTTTCGAGTAGATCCAATCCATAAATGGTATGATTAGATTAAACCGTAGTTAATATTTTTTTTTGAATATATTCTTTTTCAATTTCCTTATTTACTCTATCAAAGATTTCCAGGAAAGAATACAGCATTTTCTCTGTAGTAATCAAGGGAGGAAGAATACGAATGACATTTGAATAGTGTCCACCTATTTCAATAATGACACCATTTTCAAACAATCTCTGTCTTAGCTTAATGCAAAATTCAGAAAATGGCTCTTTAGTCTTAGTGTCTTGTACATATTCCACTCCGACAATAAGTCCAATACCTCTTACGTCACCAATGAATGAACTTCGGTTCATGATGAACCTAAGACCTTCCATTAAAATTTTACCCATTTTACCCACATGCCATTCAATATTATTCTTTCGAACGAAATTGATAGCAGAGTTACCTGCAGCAATACTCACTTGGTTTCCTCTGAAGGTACCTGCATGGGTTCCGGCCTGCCAAGAATCAACTTCTTTCTTTATTATGAGTAGAGCCAAAGGCATGCCTATACCACCTATCCCTTTAGACATAGTAATCATGTCAGGAGTAGCATTAAAATGTTGAGATGATAATAGCTTTCCAGTTCTAAAAAAGCCTACCTGAATTTCGTCATGTATTAATAATACTTCGTACTCATTACATATCTTT
>ERZ1740058.1291-NODE-1291-length-12399-cov-20.188837_pt1 | contig 12399 bp, 10 predicted proteins | sample MGYA00581745_ERZ1740058 | MGnify/ENA primary metagenome ERZ1740058 (study PRJEB43018, sample SAMN04849742) | marine metagenome | isolation source: floating plastic debris | place: Pacific Ocean | collected 2008-08-30 | study: EMG produced TPA metagenomics... | reverse complement strand
TAACCTTGGTGAACTACATTCGAGCTGGCAGTGCTCGATTTTGCATCAACATTCGCGGTGATATTTCTGAGGTGAAAGCTGCGATGGCAGCGGGCGTCGCAGCAGCGGAAAATGCCCCCGGCGGCGTTTTAGAGACGTGGGTGATCATTCCCCGTCCGCATGAAAACGTGGTTGCCGTTCTCCCCATTGAATTTGGTGAGGATGTGGCGATATACCGCGAGGCAGTTGAGCAGCCGATTCTGCCGGGTAGTAACGGCCGATAACGCCGCCTCATTTAGCTAAATTTAGCTCTGAGCTTCTTCCAGTTCTGTCGCGCAGCGACTGGGAAATAAGCTTGTGGCATTTACAGAAAGCGTGTCTCCAGGCTGGGTAAAAACGGTCAAACCGAATTTTCTAAAGAAGGACGACAAATCTGGCTTCCCTGCTTCTGGTCTCTCCGGCGTTTTCACGCTTGCCGGGATGTCGTGCGTTCGGCTTTGGCGAAGTCATCCCGAACGCATTAGCAACGCCCTCAAGAAGACTGAGACATTTCTCAAGCAGGGGCTTAATAATTAGGATTTGGGTTATTCCCGATGGGCTATAAATCGGGCACTGTTGCGCGTCCATACAGGCCAAATAAGAGCAGTGCCAGCTGATTGATCAGCTGGCACTGGTGGTATCGATCACTCGACTGATAACGGTGCCAATGGGAGCGGCGTGACAGCTGCCTAAGCGCGGGCGATAGTCGCACCGGGTTCATAGACGCAGATGGCATAGCCGGCATCGCCCACTAAGATGACAATCTCGTCACCTCGTTGGGCTAGCCGCGAGCCCAGAGACAATGCCGTCTTCGGGTCACTCTCTTGACGGTAAAGGCTAAATAGCTGCTGGCCATTGGTGAGACCGGGCACCACGTCGGGCAGATCAGGCACCTTGAGCGAACAGGTGTTGTAGCCTGCCTGATCGTCGCTCACGATCCAACTGTTGGCAGGGCCAAAAGAAGGCGGCAAATTGCGAGTCTTGGAACCCCGACCGGTGGCCAAAACGGCATCTGATTCATACACCCAAATGGCATAGCCCCGTTTGTTGGGGGTCATGACCGTTTGCTCCCCTTTGGCCGACAGTTTGCGCAAAATGCTTAGTGTTTTAGTGGCATCCTGTAAAGACCGAAAAAAGCTGTAAAAATTGCCGTCTAGGGCGATCGCCGGGAGTCGCTGCTGCTCGTCGGGCAGATAAATGTGACAAGTCGTGTAATCGTCACGCTGGGCCAACAACTTAGTTGGTTGTGGCGGCTGGTCGCTACCGGCAGCAGTCAAAGTCATGGTAGATGAAGTTAGCACGGGCCACTATATTGGTGAGAAAAAACAAAGTCCAGACGTAGCGGGGCAAACATCTTGAGGATCAATAATCCAAAACTGCTGCCCAACGACTTACTCAGGTTACCCAGTCTGTAACAATTGGTAACGTTGCTGCTTGACGCGACGTGTCGGCTTTTTGACGTGAGACAGTATCGCTCATCATCACTCCCATGTGGGGCCTTCAGACCACGCCCACAGCCCTGCTAACTATAACCGGATCTTTGTCATCGGGGTTGGACTCAACGTTGTTTTCGTCGCTGTCGAAGCAGTCTTTGGCTTTGCCCTGGGTTCGCTGGCACTACTCGCCGATGCCGGGCATAATCTCAGCGACGTGCTCGGGCTACTGCTGGCCTGGGACGGTCATATGCTGACTCAGTGACCGCCTACACAGCGCTACACCTATAGGCTGAGACACTCTTCAACTTTGGCCGCTCTGGCCAATGGGGTGATGCTGCTGGTCGCGATGGGGGCGATCGCGTGGGAAGCCTTGCAGTGCTTTTGGGTGCCTGCCAATGTCCCCGGTCTCGCCCTGATTGCCGTGGCGGGTGCGGGCATCTTGATCAACGGCTTGACGGCTTGACGGCTTGGCTGCTGATGGCGGGTCGCCACCATGACCTCAACTTGCGCGGAGCGTTTTTGCACAGGGTGGCAGACACACTCATTTCAGTGGGTGTCGTGATTGCTGGGATCGCCATTTTGCTGACCGGATGGGCCTAGTTCGACCCCGCCATCAGCCTGATTATTGTGGTGGTGGTTACTTGGTACCTGCGGCAGGGAGCGCTCGATGCGGTGCCCGCCACGATCGATCCCCAGGCGGTGCCGCAGTTTCTCCGAGAACAGCCCCCTGTCCAGCAGGTGCATGGATCTCCATATTTGGGCCATGAGCACGACTGAGGTGGCGATGACGGCGCATGTGGTGATGCCTGAAGGACACCCCGGCGATCGCTTTCTGACACAAATCGGACATCAGTTAGAAACGCACTTCGGCATTCACCATGCGACGCTGCAAATCGAAATCGGTGATACGGATGCGGCCTGTCGTTTAGCCGTCGAGGGCCAAGTCTAGGGCATCGGTTTGGTAAGAGCGCGATCACTGATCTACCCGCATTGGTCGCTAAACGGACGCCGAAGACGATGCCTGCTCCTGCTTTCCCTCAAGAATTCCTGATACCCTGAAAGGCGGTAGTCGCATTCTCAGGCTTTTTCCTCAAGAGATTGACCCGTGGGATTACCCGAACTGCCTAGCGCCTTGTGGAACCAGGAAAAGAGTCATGCAAACGGCGGAACGCCCAGAATTGCCCACGGTTTATCCGCTGACTGCGGTTGTCGATCAAGCCGCGATCAAGCTGGCGCTGTTGCTCGCTGCCGTTGATCCAGGGGTGGGAGGAGTCGTTATCGCGGGACGGCGCGGGACGGCGAAATCAGTCATGGCCAGAGCGATTCACCAATTGCTGCCGCCGATCGAAGTGATTACCGGCTCCTGCTGCAATGCTGACCCGACTAATCCCCAGCTTTGGGATGATGAGACCCTAGAACGCTTTGGGCCGGAGCCGCCGGATTTGATGACGCTGCCGACTCAGGTCAAGCCCGCGCCGTTCGTGCAAATTCCGTTGGGGGTGACCGAAGATCGGTTGATCGGCGCTGTCGATGTGGCCAAATCGGTGCAAGCGGGGGCGACGGTGTTTCAACCAGGATTGCTGGCTGAGGCGAACCGAGGCGTCCTGTACATTGACGAGATCAATCTGCTGGAAGATCAAACCAGCAATCTTTTGTTGGCAGCCTTGACTGAGCAGCGCAATCAAATCGAGCGCGAGGGCATCAGTTTTCAACATCCCTGTGCGCCGCTGCTGATCGCGACCTACAACCCTGACGAAGGTCCTCTGCGCGATCATCTGCTCGATCGCATCGCGATCGCCCTGTCTGCCGACCAGTCCCTCACGTTAGAAAGTCGCGTTGCGGTTGTCGATCAGGCCACTCGGTTTGCTAACGATCCGCAAGCTTTTTTGGCGGACTATGCCGACGACCTGGATGATCTCAAGACGCAAATTATTCTGGCGCGAGAATGGCTCAAAGACGTCACCATCACCCGTGAGCAGGTGCAATACCTGGTCACGGAAGCGCTGCGGGGTGGCGTCCAGGGGCACCGCGCCGAACTGTTTGCGGTGCGGGTAGCCAAGGCCCATGCGGCGCTGGATGGCCGGGCAACCGTGAGCGCTGACGATTTACGGGTGGCCGTAGAGCTCGTGATTTTGCCGCGCTCGGTGCCGATGCCGCCACCTGACGATGAGCCGGCACCGCCGCCACCGCCGCCGCCCCAAAATCAAGAGCCCGACGATCCCACTGATGAGTCCAAAGATGATGATAATGAGGACTCGGAGGAGGAAAATGACGATGATCAGCCCGATGAGCCGCCCCCCAGCGTGCCGGAGGAGTTTGTCTTTGATCCCGAAGGGATTATGCTCGATCCGTCCTTGCTCCTGTTTGCCCAAGCGCTGACGCAGCAGGGCAAATCGGGCAGTCAGAGCACCGTGATTTCTGACGATCGCGGTCGCTATATTAAACCGATGCTGCCCCAGGGGCCGGTGCGCCGCATCGCCGTGGATGCGACGCTGCGGGCCGCTGCCCCCTATCAAAAAGCGCGGCGGGAGCGCGAACCCCACCGCAAAGTGATTGTCGAGCAAAGCGATATCCGAGCTAAAAAGCTGGCGCGCAAAGCCGGTTCTCTCATCGTGTTTGTGGTGGATGCCTCGGGGTCGATGGCCCTCAACCGCATGCAGTCGGCCAAAGGGGCGGTGATGCAGCTGTTGAATGATGCCTACCAAAATCGCGACGAGGTGGCGCTGATTCCCTTTCGGGGGGAGCAGGCGGAGGTGTTGCTGCCGCCGACGCGCTCGATTTCGATGGCGCGGCGGCGCTTAGAGCGCATGCCCTGTGGCGGCGGTTCGCCCCTAGCGCATGGCCTGACGCAGGCCGTGCGGGTCGGCACCAATGCCCAACAGTCGGGCGACATTGGCAATGTGGTGATCGTGGCGATTACTGACGGGCGCGGCAACATTCCCCTGGCGCGATCGCTGGGCGAACCCCTGGAGGGTGAAGAGAAACCGGATATTAAGCAAGAACTGCTAGACATTGCCAGCCGCATTCGCGCCACCGGTTTTCAACTGCTGGTAATTGATACAGAACGTAAATTTGTCTCGACCGGTTTTGGCAAAGAACTCGCCAAGACTGCCGGGGGGAAATACTATCAGTTACCCAAGGCAACCGACCAGGCGATCGCTTCGATGGCCCGGAATGCCATTGCTGACCTCAAATCCTAGAACTTCACATCAGACCAACCTGACCACGGTGATCTGTCACCCTACAGCGAGATTCTTTAACGCGATCAAAGCATTGCCTAAACGGTGGCTTACGGCATTGCCGCAGATGCTGATGGAACGAAGGCTCCTTGCCCCAGCGCTGACCTCATGGCCCCAACGGGATGAGTGCGATTTGAGCGGTACGACGATCACGGACTGAAACGATACAACAAGCAAATGCCGGATGCTCCCCTGAATCAAGCTCCTTGTTGAGCCCTGGCGATGCCCCCGTACTGGAGGGGTAGGGGCGCAGTGGCGCTCACCAACGGCGCGGGCTAAGGAGCGGAAACGGGAACGGCCACGCTGTCGCTGCGACTATGGGGATGAGATGTCTGTTGAGCTCTAGGAAGAACGAGCAATCCCCGCGATCGACTTGCCATCTGAGCCAAGTTGCTTAAACTTGAGTCAGTAATCTTTCCCAAAGGATTGAGGCGGAAGTATCCGCCGTTATTTTAGAGTTCAGTGGGATTGCCCGCATCATGAACCGGGCAATCGGGCACCATGGAAAGGACCCTTCTCATTGCCTTGCATCACCGCATTACTTGATGAGCATGAAGCCAAGCAGCGCCCAATCATCGACAACTGAAAGAGCCTTAGCTGCCATCGTGCTCACCGATGCAGTTAGCTTTAGCGCTCGGATGTCAGTCGATGAAGAGGGAACGCTGATGCTCATTCAGCGTGATTTAGAGCTGATTGCTGAACAATGTGAATGCTTCGGCGGCAAGGTCTTAAAGTCTACCGGTGACGGGCTGCTGATGTCTTTTTACAGTGCTGTACAGGCAGTGCTGTGTAGTCAAGAAGTGCAAAAGCAGCTGGCCAAACTGGCTGAAAGTTCAGCTGCGGGCGAGTCTTTGCAGCATCGGATTGGCGTGCACTTAGGGGATGTCTTGTTCCGTCACCAGGATGTCCTCGGTAACGGCGTCAATATTGCGGCTCGGCTACAGGCCAAATCAGCCCCTGGTGGCGTCTGCATCTCACAAACGGTCTACGATGTGGTCAAGGCCCGCATCGATATTAATGCCACCTTCCTCGGTCCCCTGAAGCTGAAGAACATTCAAGAACCGGTGGCGGCGTTTCAAATTCCGCCCTTTGGGCAATCGGCGACGATGGTGGTGCCGCAATTAGCGGGGCAACCTGTGGTAACTGACCTCTCGCCGTTAGCGATCGCGGCGGCGACCCTAGAGCAAGCGCCGCAAATTCGTCGCATCAAAAAGTTGATTTTTGGTACCTATCAAGGCGTCTGGGAAAACGACCCTAAGGTGCTGATGCAATTTGATCTGCTGCCGCTATTAAAGCAGCTGTATCAGCGCCACCGCACCCTGATTTCTCTGGAAAAGGCGCTGCAAACGATGGCCGCACGGCTCAATCACAAATCGGCATACCTCGCCGTGGCCGACACCATTTTGCAGGCCCTCGAACCCGTTTACACGGAAGCAGAAGATTCGGCCTCCGATGGGGAAGTGGCTTCGCGATCGAGCCTGCGCGATCGCTACAACGAAATCGCCGAAACCCTGGCCCAGCAGACTGACCGTTTGCGCATCAAGAAGCTGCTTTATGCCGTGATTCATACGGCTTGGGAAAATGATCAGGCCGTTTTGGCGCTGCACACGCTGGCCGATTTGGTCACAGATGTGCACCAAATTGCCCCTTCTGAGGCCGACTTAAGCTATCACCTTGAGCGCATTATTAAACGGCTCAATCGCCACAATCACTATGCGCAGCTGGCCCTGATCATTAGCGAAGCGTTTCACCCGCTCTACGGCTCCCCTGCTGAAGCGGCTCCCATGGTGACCGAACTGTCTGCAGAGCCCTTAGCAGACGGCCACACGATGATGTTTGGCAGTGATAAGCCCGTGATTGATGAAGGGTTGACTTCTCTCACTGGCTGGCAAAGCTCTGTCCTCTCAGACGGACAGACGAGCGTTCATAGCAGCCAGCTCGCGATCGCGAACGTCTGCCCGATTGAGGGGCCTCAGGATGCAAAAATCCATGATCGGGCTAATCTCTATGCGCTGCGATTGGAGATCATGCGATATACCAATCCCCTACGGGCGAAGATCTTGCTGTTGTCAACGGTGCGCAGTCCTTTTACGGCAACGCCGCAAGACTGGCTGACGCTGAAGTCAAAATCGTTAGATGATTTGATTAAGACGACCTTTCAATACTGTCAAACCTTTTCTGATTTAGAAAGTAAGCTCACTATTATGTCTCACTGTGTTGGCAACGTCGGCGAGAATATTCAAGCAGCGGGGGCCATTTTGCAAGCGATGAAACCGTTCTATCCTTAGGGAAGGTGTCCATTAATCAGTGAGTCTCTCTCGGCTTAGCGCTCGGCGGCCTTAGTACTTTCCCCCTCATGACCCCACAAGACTTTCTGGAATGTTACGCCTCAGGCAAGAGGAACTTTAAAGGGTTTTCCCTCGCCGGGATCGATCTTTCTAAAGCTGACATTATTGGCTCCAATCTACAGTTGGCCAATTTAGAAAATGCTATCTTCACGCTGGCTTATTTGACCCGCGTTAACTTTCGGCGCGCTAACTTAGCGCGGGCTCAGTTGGCTGGGGCCAATCTTAACCAGGCCAATCTGACCCAAGCCAATCTGAGTGACGCGAATCTGCATGGGGCTAGCCTGCAGGGGGCTGATCTGCGCAGTGCGCAGCTACCGCTAGCCGATCTCATGGATGCCAATCTGATCGAAGCGGATCTGAGAAACGCCGATATGAGTGGTGCCAACTTGACTGGAGCCTGTTTGCGCGGGGCTAATTTTCGGCAAGAAGATCGTAAATACATCGCGAATCTACGGGGAGCCAACCTACGACAAGCCGATCTCGAAGGTGCTAATTTGCGCGGGGCTGATTTGGCTTATGTTGACCTGAGCGAAGCTAACCTGGCGAATGTCAGCTTGCAGGGGGCTGACCTGCATGGGGCTAATCTACAGGGGGCGTATCTGCAGAGCGCTAACCTGAGCGATGCGATGATGGCAGACGTCAATCTTGAGCAGGCTGACTTGACGAATGTGCTTGCTAATCGAGTGAATCTATCCCAGGCCCATCTTGATCAAGCCATCCTGCACGATATTCGACTCTCTGAAGCACTGCTGGCGGAGACGTCCATGCAAGACGTTGTCTTGACCCGCGCTAATCTGAATCGGGCTGACCTCAGCCGCGCTGATCTGACTCGGGCTAACCTCAAGGCGGCGACCTTAGTGGAAGCCTACTTGGGTCGGGCCAACCTTGCTCAGGCCGATTTGACCGGTGCCATCTTAGCCCGGGCTGAAATAAGCAGCGCGGCCTTTATAGATGCTGTGTTAACAGGCACAACGATGCCCGATGGGAGTGTACATGCTTAGAGCATGATTCAAAAATAGCGCCGCCGATCGCCTGAGTGAGGCATAGCCAAATCCTGCCAGCAACGTTACTGTCCTGGAATATTATGCCAATCCTCAGTGATCGGACTCCCAAGGCAATTTTGTCAGTGCCGGGGGAAACCAGGAGCAGGAGAGACAGATTGGTCGTCTTGTTTCAGCCCATCTATATCAGCCCTTAGGAGATTTCTAGTAAAGACGATACTCGTAGGGGCGGGTTTGGTGGATGCCTGGTAGCGATGATCATGAAGGTGACTCGCTAAAGCCGTTCTGACAGTGCCGGTATATTCTTTCTCGAAAATCTCCTTAGCTTAAGATCGGGTGGTAGCGCCCGATCAGAGGACACGCTAACGATGATGGAAAAAAGGGTCTTTTTCGATCGCTGGGCTCCCCATTACGACATTCTGCTGCCGTCGGTGTTTTATCAGGCGGTGCACGTACGCCTCTTAGACTCCGTGCAGTTGACAGCGTCAGCGACGGTTTTAGATGTGGGTTGCGGCACGGGTAAACTCCTGCAGCGGCTGGCGGTGAACTTCCCTACCCTCAAGGGGATCGGCGTTGATTCCTCTGTCGGGATGTTGCGTCAAGCTCAGCAAAAATTGCGCGATCGCGATCGCCTACAGTTTATCGAGGGCGATGTCGTCTCGCTGCCCTTTGACGATGCCACCTTCGACGGTGTTTTTTGCGCCATCAGTTTTCTGCATTATCCTGAGCCGGAGCAGGCGCTGCGCTCGATCCGGCGAGTGCTGAAGCCTGGGGGGCGGTTCTTCTTGGCTGACTTCACGCCACCGCGTTGGGCCAGTGAGGAGCCGCTAGTGGCCAACGTTTTGCCGGGTGGGGTCCAGTTCTACAGCGCTGAGGCGAGAGCGGCTCTAGGTCAAGCCGCTGGACTATTATGCGATCGCCATATCTACCTGCTCGGCCCTGTGCTGCTATCTCAGTTCGTCCGCAGCGATTAGATGCCCTATTGAACGCGCGACAGGTGCTTTGACGGCTCACATTCCACATCAAGCATCTCAATGAATATGATCCTGGTGAAGCATATGATCCCGGTGAACAATGACAGGGCTCGCGCACTTTTCCTATGATGATCTGAGGAAGCCAACTGTGGAAGCGTGATGACTGTCCTTTCTAGCTCCGACTCAACTATATTTGAAGCCCAAATTGCCGAAACTTTGACCTCACAGCGAGACTTCTTTGCCACCGGTGAGACCCAAGCCATTGAGTTTCGACGGCGGCAGTTAACCCGTCTCAAGGCCGCTATCTTAGAGCGTCAGACTGCGATCGTTGATGCTGTTAAAGCGGATCTTGGCCGTCCTGAATATGAAGGGTACTTTGAGGTTGGGGTGATTGATGAGTTGAATTATGTGTTGAAACGGTTTGCCCGCTGGGCCCAACCGCGACGGGTCGGCTTGCCGTTAACGCAACTGCCAGGCTCGGCCTGGGTGCAGCCGGAACCTTTAGGCGTGGTTCTCATCATTGGTCCCTGGAACTATCCTTTTCAGCTTTTGATGTCGCCGCTGATCGGTGCGATCGCGGCGGGTAACTGCGCCCTCCTCAAACCCTCTGAACTGGCACCAGCGACTTCTCAGGTCGTAGCTGATCTCGTGAAAGCCACCTTTCCGCCCCATTATGTGGCCGTGGTAGAAGGTGGTGTCGAAACGGCCCAAACCCTTCTCAAGCAAAAGTTTGACCACATCTTTTTCACTGGCGGCACCCGCATCGGTCAGATTGTGATGGCGGCGGCAGCGCAACATCTCACTCCCGTCACGTTAGAACTGGGCGGCAAAAGTCCCTGCATTGTCGATCGCGATGTCAATGTTGACGTGGCTGCTAAGCGCATTATTTGGGGCAAGTTTGTCAATGCTGGGCAAACCTGTGTTGCGCCTGACTATCTGCTGGTACACGACGACATCAAGGGGGAGTTTCTCGTCGCGTTACGAGAGGCACTGCAGGCGTTTTTTGGCAATCAGCCTGCTCAGAGCCCCGACCTCGCCCGCATCGTTAGCGATCGCCAATTTGATCGACTGACAGCGCTGATGGCTGATGAGTCGGTGGTTATCGGCGGTGACACCGATCGCGCTAGCCGCTACATTGCCCCTACCTTGCTCGATGGGATTACTTGGGCAGCCCCCATCATGCAAGAGGAAATTTTTGGGCCGATCTTGCCGGTCATGGGCTATCGCGATATTGAGACGGCGATCTCCCAAATCAACGCCCGTCCCAAACCGCTGGCGCTCTACCTGTTTAGCCGCAGTCAGACACTCCAAGAACGGGTGCTGAGCGCGACCTCTTCGGGGGGAGTTTGTTTGAATGATGTGTTTCTGCAGGTGGCGATTTGGGGTTTGCCCTTTGGCGGCGTTGGCGACAGTGGCATGGGAGCCTATCACGGCAAAGCCAGCTTCGAGACCTTCTCTCATTTAAAGAGCGTGCTTAAAAAGCTCTTCTGGTTCGACCTCGCCTGGCGCTATGCGCCCTATGCCAAGAAACTCGGCTTTCTTAAGAAAGTCATTGGCGTGTCCTAAATGGCAGCCGTAGGGCGGCTATCAGTTCAGTTGACCTGTGCTCTGAGAGCGCTCACGTTGGCGACAGAGAGACCGTTTCAGCCAGGGCTAATGGCGAATTTTGGACTTGTTGATGAGCTGCAGGGAACTCTGGCTGCTTGCCCAGAGGTGTGCTTGCCGCCAGCATCAGCGGCAGCAAAATTTCAAATTCTGTCCCAGCGGTGGTGGATAATGCGTTGGGCGCACAGGGCGATCGCAAAATCAAATAGCCACCATGCTTGTCGACCACGATCTGTTGCGTAATGGGCAATCCTAACCCCGTACCATCGCCCACCGCCTTTGTGGTAAAGAAGTCTTCAAACACCCGTGACTGAATCTCTGGGGGAATGCCCGGGCCATTGTCTCGAATGCGAATCGAGATCCAAGGAGAATCTTCTGCAGCGGCTGCCTCGTGCTTCGGCCTTGGAGGGGCATCAGCGGGTAGGCGATCGCGGAGCTCGGTCACGATGGTGATACAGGGGTCCCAAACAGCAGCTGGGCCAAAGGTTGGATCATCGGCGGCAATAACGTTGAGCCGCGCCTCGGGCGGCAGCGATGCTTCATGTTCCAACAGGGCATCAATGGCATTGCTGATGATGTTCATAAAAACCTGCCCAATTTGACCGCCATAGCAGGGCACTTTCGGCAGATTGTCGGCATAGTACCTCTGCACAACGACGCCTTCTTTAAGGCGGTTGTTCAAAATTTGTAGTGTGCTGTCTAGGCTTTGATGCAGGTCCAAGGGCTCACGTCTGACCTCATCCATCCGCGAAAATGTCCGTAGGCTGGTGACCAAATTTCGCAGGCGATCGGCCCCGGTTTCCATGCTTTGGATCACGTTGGGCAGGTCAGTTAACACAAACTCTAAGTCAATTTTTTTCTTCAGCTGGCGGAGTTCTCGGCTGGGATTGACGACTTCCTGATCAAACGCTTGCACCAGGGTGGCCAGATCCTGTAAGTACTCAGCGACATAGTTGAGGTTGCCCCAAATAAAATTCACCGGATTGCGAATTTCGTGGGCTACCCCAGCCATCATCTTGCCGAGACTCGCCATTTTTTCTGTCTGCATAATCTCAGCGCGCGTTTTTTCTTGCAAAAGCCGCGCCGTGACTTGGTGGATCACTGACTGGGCCTGCAAGATATCCTGCATGCTGATCATGGCGTAGTGCCGCGCTTCGGCGGTGTGACATTCCACGACAATGGGCTCATACAGCATTGTCGATGGCCGCGCGATTGCCTGTTGAACCGCTGTGGTGATCGGTGTATGGCCCGGCAATTTCAACGCATCGTGGATCACGAAACGGGATAAAACCGCGATCGGACGCTTCAAAAACAGCTCTCGTCCATAGGCTCGGCTCATGGCTTCTAGAAATCGCCGCCGGGAAATCATGCCCTGAAATTCACCGGTAGTCGTCAGTAAAACAATGCCCGGCAACAGTGAGTTATTTTCGAATACTTGATAAATGATGCGGCCAAGACAATGCGCCTCGACCGCATACTGGTAGAGCTTTAAGTCCGCCAGTGTTGAATGGATATGCAGCCCGGTCATGATGCTCTCAAAATTGAGGATGCTGTCAACGCAGATGCCCTGAGGATGCATCAAGATAGGGAATACGTATCGTTTAACACATCACTGCTTTAAGCTACCACTGCTGTTTAAAGGAGAGATTATCGTCAACTTATCAAGGCTTAAGGATGGCTCATCCCCCTTCTCAGTGATCGGACTCCCAAGGTCATCTTGGCACCGCCGGGGAGCACAGGAGTGGAGCGCCAGATTTCTCAAAGTCCCCCAGAATTGG
>ERZ1740058.1290-NODE-1290-length-12401-cov-5.007290_pt1 | contig 12401 bp, 14 predicted proteins | sample MGYA00581745_ERZ1740058 | MGnify/ENA primary metagenome ERZ1740058 (study PRJEB43018, sample SAMN04849742) | marine metagenome | isolation source: floating plastic debris | place: Pacific Ocean | collected 2008-08-30 | study: EMG produced TPA metagenomics... | reverse complement strand
CAGAGCTGTCTTGATTACGAATCTGTACTTAACCTAAGTGGGCACCGCTATATTTACCTGTATGGGGGTCTTAGGTGTAAACCTTCCCTCTAGTCACGAGTTAGCTGGCCCCGCACACAGTTCTTGCACTTGTGGATGAGGGCGATCTACTGGCACCGAGCAGCCCCTTAAGCGATCTGTGGAGGCACGTTGATGAAGCGTCGACCTGAACTGAAAAGTTCTAGCAGCGATATCAGTTGACCAGTTGGGCGCTACTAAGTTGATTTCTGAAGCACTTAGAACAAAGGGGGTGGTGTGACGCCTAACAAGACATTGCAGCCTTGAGCGCAGCTGAACATCGGCGTTAGACAATACAGTAACCGCTCTCCATTTGATGCTTGAAATAACCGGGAAGAACTACGCTAGTAGGCTTTGAGATGTTGTTTCTGGTTCGGCCAAAAACTCTGAGAAATTTTTGGTTAAGGTCCAGCGGAAGTTGGAATAGACGTAGAAGAAGAGTCCCAGAGTAATACCGATGAGGGTGTATTCGGGGCGGGGTAAAAACGTTGAGACGACCGTGATGCTGATGCAGACCACAGTGTTAATCAGAATAATCTGACGCGCGGTGGGAAATGCCAGGTAGTAGCTGATTTGTTTGCCTAGGTAAAAGAGCGTTAGGCCCGCGATCGCGAGCCACCGAAATTCCCCCATCGGCAGATCATTCAAAATCGCGTGGCGAATCAGGCTGGAAAGAATACCCATGCCGAGCAAAAACAGTAGATGAGAGTAGAGCAGCGGGAAGCCATATTTGATCTTCTTGGCCCGTTCCAACAGCGGAAAGCCATCGAAGTAAATCCACCAGATAGCCCCAATCATCAAGAAACCTGTGAGGGCGGCTACCAGATCAAACTGGTTCCATTCCAAGCCGCTGAGACTGCCGACCAGGCTAATCACTGACTCGCCCAACAAAATGATGGAGAGCAGACCGACTCGTTCGACTAAATGCTCTCGATGGCAGGGAATCAGGTCTTTATCGCTACTGATATACGCCGTGGCGCTCATCTCCAGGCCAATGCCACCGAGAAAGATGATTTGACACAGGGGCGTACCAAAGAACAGCGAAAAGAGCGCGATCGCAGCGCCGCCCAAAATCGTGAAGCCCATCGTTTTCGCATAAGGCTGGGTCTGGGGAAAGCGCTGCCCAGTGACAAAGTACATCCCCGCTAAGACCGAGCGAATCACGATGTAGTAGGCAATAAAGCGCGCCGACGCTTCGAGCAACCCAGCTCCTAAAAACGCTGATAGGGTCGTCATCAAAAACATGATCACCAAGCTGGCCACCCGATGAGTGCGGCTGTCAGTATCAAATCGATTTGCATACAGCGTATGGCTAGCCCAGATCCACCACACGGGAATGAATTCGGTAAAGTACAGCAGCACCTGCTTGCCTGCTAAGTGACCGTCATGAACGTGGGCCAGATGATGGGTAATGACGCTGATACTGGCGACAAACACCAAATCAAAGAAGAGTTCGAGCCAGGTGGCGTGACGACCGGCGGCATAGTATTGAAACGTGGGTGGCATGGAAGAGTCTCTAGACAACGGCCTAAGGGCAATGATAATGGCGCTTTATTAAAGGGTGACCGTACGTAGGATCGGGAATTTAATCATGTGCCGGTTTTCCCCTCTCGGGAGGGGTGCCGTAGACAGGGTGAGTTCGAACCCTCGCACTCAGGGGCAACCCTCCCCGCGGCCCCTGCCAGGAGGGGAAAGGTTACCCGGCTTGGCCTCAATAATTTATTTGCTCCTCATCCCTAAGCGGCGCTGAAATGCTGATTGAGATGCCCTTCAAAGTGCATGAAGTCATTCTCAATATTGGGATTCTTCATCACATCAAAGCAAACAAAAGTCGGTAATGGCTCCATGCCGAAGAACTTGAAGTTGAGGTGCATGGGCCAAAACAAATCGTCGATGGTTTTACCTTCAAAGAACCACTGATTGGGATCCCCAAAGGAGTCTTTGGGGGCATTAAAGGTGAGAGACAGCATGTATTTTTTGCCCGTCAACGTGCCGCCGCTCCCGTATTGCTTGCTGGGGTCTTGGCGGGTTCTGCCGTCGCCAGCACAGAGCCGACCATCCATGCCCGCCGAGTACACGTAGTCCATGTAGCGCTTAAAGCTCCAGGGCACTTCCATCCAGTTCACGGGGGTTTGCAGAATGATGACGTCCGCCCGTTGGTGTTTGGCCACTTCCGCTTCCACGTCGTAGTCATCTTTCATCGTGGTGATTTGGATGTCATAGCCCTTGGCGGACAAATGCGTTTGCGCTTTTTCGACCAGAGCGGCATTAAGCTTGCCAGGGGAAAAGGGGTACTCTTCGTGGGCATTGATAATAAATGCGTTGGGCATGGTGGAAATATCCTTGAGGTGTGTTGGTTGGGGGGCGATCGCGCAACGATTATTTCAGGGCTTTTAAGGCATTGACGACGTCACTGGGTTCGGCCCGTTTGGTGTAGTCAACATCCGCAAAGGCATATACGATTTCGCCGTTGGGCTGCACGACATAGGTCGCCGGAATCGGTAATTCAAACTGGTCATTGCCGTTGTAGGCGACTAAATCAATGCCAAATCCGTCGTAAATCGGGCGTAACGACGCGGGCAGTTGAAACACCAGTCCAAATTGCCGCGCCACCTGATTATCCAAATCGCTCAAGACAGGAAATGCTAATTCGTTCTTCTCTTGCGTGGTCAGGGAATTGTCAGGGGTTTCGGGGGAAATAGCGACCAGGGCGGCTCCCGTCTCTTGAATGCTGGCAAGGGCATTTTGCAATGCCTTAAGTTCCAGGTTGCAGTAGGGACACCAGCCGCCACGATAAAAGGCAATAATCACGGGGTTTTGAGCCAACAACTCGCGAATGGACACGGTTTGTCCGGTGGCATTGGGCAAGGCAAAATCGGGAATTGTGTCGCCGACCTTGAGGGTTTGGTCGAGAATGCCGGAGGCCCCCAAGTCAGCGGTTGCTTGCTGCATCACAGTTTGCGTATCTTGGGGAACCCGGCGGCGGAAGTTATCCTGCTGGGTCTGTAAATCAATCGCTAAGGTCATGTTGAAGACTCCAAAATTTAGATCAGTAAACCATGGCTAAGTTAAGAAGTGGAGTTTTAGGGGGGGTGGGCAAAACCTCACTTAACCTCTCCTTGGATAAGGAGAGGAACCAGGGGGCCTAGTCGAGATTTGGCGTTTTGGGATGGGAAAAACCTCTCCTAACCTCTCCTTGGTAAGGAGAGGAACCGGAAATTCTGCCCTATTTGAGTCCAATTGCGAACCAGATCGTGAATTAACCTCTCCTTCACAAGGAGAGGTGCCGTAGGCGGTGAGGTGGCATAACTGAACTGCCCTTAAAAACGCGCCGCATTTTCAGTCACCGATTTGGCTTCATCGCCCTTGCCAAAGAAGGCGGGGAACGGCTTGGGAATGGTGACCGCCTTTTGGGTTGCTGGACGGGCATCGATGCGATCGCACCAGGCTTGGAAGTTATCCAACCCGTCAATGGAAACCTTAGCCCAGGGGTAAGACCGCGCCCAGGGATAGGTGGCGATATCCACAATCGTGAACTCGTCGCCGAGAAGATAAGGCTTGTCCGCCAACTGTTTGTCTAAGACTTCGAGCAAGCGGCGAGACTCGGTGACATAGCGATCGATGGCGTAGTCATCCTGAATGCCTTTGGGGGCGGCAATGCGCTGGAAGTACATGGCCTGACCCATCATGGGGCCAATGCCCGCCATCTGAAACATCAGCCATTGCAATGCTTCCGATCGCGCCTTATCGCCTGGGGGCAGAAACTTCTGATACTTCTCAGCTAAATACCAGAGGATGGCCCCAGACTCGAAAACGGCAAAATCATCGTTGCCGCGATCGACAATAGTGGGAATGCGACCATTGGGATTGAGCGCCCTGTACCAGTCAGACTTTTGCTCTTTTTTCCCAAAGTCGATATGGGTCAGCTCGTACTCAACCGCCGCTTCTTCGAGAAAGATAACGGGCTTCCAGCCGTTCATAGTGGAAGCGGTGTAGAGATGAATATCGGGGGATGCCATAAAACGTTCTGCCGGTGAAAGAACTGCAAACCGAATACAGGAGATGGATGTGCCCGCGCCCCTTTTCTCAATCTGGCCAGGGATGGCGCAACTCAGCGACATGTTCTAAGATAATCAGACCAGTAACCAAGGTCAACTAGTATACTTTTGGTAACCTAAGATCTATGGGCACTATTACCAGCATCACCACCGACGGTCAGGGGCGTAAAGTCGTTGCCGAGCCTTGTTTAGAGCCTTGCCCCATTGAGCGAGGGATGCGTTTGTTGGGAGGCAAATGGAAAGGCTCAATTCTCTGGCATCTCAAAGATGGGCCGGTGCGCTTCAATGATCTGGCCCGGCAAATGGGGGGAGCGAGTAAGAAAATGGTGAGTCAACGCCTGCAAGAAATGGAAGAGGCGGGCTTAGTAAAGCGGGAAGTCATCAGCGATCGCCCCATTGCCGTGGCTTACGAAATTACCGACTTTGGGCGATCTGCTCTGGACTTTCTAGAAATCCTTAAAGACTGGGTGGAAAGCCATGAAATCTAGCTCGGGATGGATAAGGGGCGATCGCGCCCGGATCCGATTCTCTCCAAAATTAGTGGTTGTAGCACTCATTGGTCGGTGAAGACGTAAATAGAACGTTACTGGTGGGTGTCCAGCACTAAGTCAGACGAAGGTCGCTTTGCATCTGAGTAATGAGTCTACTTTGAAGCGAGCCTTGCAGCCATTTCTGTACGAGACGAAACCTTCAATTTGCGAAACATTCGCTTCAAAGCCTGCTTTACAGAATTTTCGGTAATCCAAAGTTCTTTCCCAATCTCAGCATTCGTTCGCCCCAATGCGACTAAGTCGGCAATTTGCAGTTCACGCGATGTTAACGGCCGGGTGCCAGACGGTTGGAATTGAGGGTTTGAAGTTGTCGTTTGTGCAAATCTCTTGGTTGCCGTCCAAACCGATAAATGCAAACAAATAGCACTCATATCGGCTAAATCTTGGCTATTAAAGGCAGGCATTGATTTCTCACGGGTGCAACCCACGGAACCGATTAACTGTCCTCGGCTGAGGATAGGCCCTGCCATCACATGCCAGTGATCGGGACGGGGACAAATGATGGCCCATGTTTTATGTGAGGTCACTAATTCTTCATGCACGGGGGCATGACGCTCCGCGACATAACGCACGACAGGGTTCTTTTCAAGCGATAAGGCAGCATTCAAAACATTCTGAAATCTGCGACCGACCTCCAAGCGATCAAAGAAAAAGACTGCCGATCGTTTAGCCAAAAAATATTCACCAATCTTGGGTGAAAGCTGCGATCGCAAGTCATCTTCATTCTTTGTCTGATCGATTTCTTCGAATAAACGTTTTAAAGGCAGGGGCATGACGGTGAAAAGAGTACTCGATCGAGGACTAGGCACGATGGATTGTCATTCTTAGTGTAGAGGAAGCTTTCGGAATAGCCGCTACTAAGAGGATCGTTTTATGAGTGATTTACAACCATATACCGTGGGCTTGGTGATTTACCCTGGCATGACCACCCTCGATATCGTCGGCCCCCAGACCGTCTTTAATACGCTTCCGGGCATTAAACTCCACCGCATCTGGAAAGTCCTAGAACCGATTGCCGGAGATGACGGTATGGTCATTATTCCAGACACAACCTTTAGCGCTTGTCCGCCGTTGGATGTGCTCTGTATCGGCGGTGGTATGCAGCAAATGGCGATTGTTGATGATCCAGAAGTGCTGGAATTTCTGAAGCAACAGGGAAACACGGCTCAGTTCATCACTTCGGTTTGTGGTGGCTCCGTATTTTTGGCTAAGGCAGGACTGTTACAGGGTTATCGCGCTGCCCACCATTGGGCGATGCGGGATGCACTTGCCAAGTTAGGGGTTGAGGTAGGAACTGAGCGCGTCGTAGTCGATCGTAATCGGATATCGGGCGGAGGCGTAACAGCCGGTATCGATTTTGGTTTGACGCTGGCCAAACTATTGCGAGGAGAGGAAGCTGCCAAAATTGCCGAACTCTCGATGGAATATAATCCCGAACCACCGTTTGATGTCGGTTCCCCCGAAAAAGCTGGACCCGAATTAGTCCAAAAAACACTGGCGTTTGTCACAGAGCAGGTGGGCTGATGAGTATGACCACCATAACCAAAGTGCAAGGCACTGCAGCAGATTGGCGGCAGATGGGATTTTACAGCATTGCCATTGTGTTTAATCTGTGTCTGGTCGCCCAAGTATTGACTGTTGGGGTTGCTTACTTCAGTGATCCAAGTTGGTGGACCATCCATATTTGGCTCGTTCGAGGGTATAGCGGATTGTCATTGGTCTTGTTGGGTGGGGCATTAACTTTGCCCTTCTCGAAGAGAGTTCGATCACTTGCGACAAGTCTACCTGTACTGCTGGGGCTTCAATTCTGCAGCATTCATCTCAAAACGCCACTGCACTTACAGGTACTTCATCCACTGATTGGATTTACCTTGTTCTACGTTTCCTCAAGCCTTGTGCATCGCATTTGGCGCGAGATCGCCGACTACTCTCAGCCTGAAAGCACGGCAAATTAGGAGACAAGCTATGAAGCATTACGCTCATCCGGAAGCTTTAGTCGATCCGCAATGGCTGGTTGATCACTTAGACGATCCGAGCCTGCGAGTGATCGAAGTTGATATGAATCCAGATCTATATCAAGAGAGGCACATTCCCGGAGCCGTATTTTGGCATGTGTTGGGCGATCTGTTGCAGCCTACTCTGCAAATTAATTTCGAACCGACGGCAATTAAAAAATTGCTGTCTCGCTCGGGTATTACTCAAGATACTAAGATCGTTGCCTACAGCAGCAACCCTGGAACGGGAGCCTCGATTTTCTGGTTCCTAAAGATGATTGGGCATTCAGGTGTGAGAGTGCTGAATGGGGGACGTCAAAAGTGGATGGAGGAAGGTCGTCCGGTGACGGCAGAGCCATCGACATTTAAGCCGACCCACTATCGGCCTCAACCATTGGATACGAGTTTACAAGTTTTGGCAGCCGAGGTTCGAGACGCGATCGCTAATCCTAATCAAGTCTTGGTAGATGTCCGCACGCGTGCAGAATACCAAGGCGATATCTACCTAACGAAGCCACCAGAAGCCACTGAACGTGCTGGACATATTCCTGGGGCAATTCATCTCGAACATACTCTGACCCTCAATGAAGATGGCACGTTCAAATCATTTAATGAATTGCAGGCATTATTCACCAGCAAAAGCATCACCCCAGACAAAGAAATCTTTCCCTATTGTGCTGTTGGCGGGCGCTCAGCTTGCATCTGGTTCGTCTTGAAATATTTGCTAGGCTACCCCCATGTCCGCAACTACGATGGTTCATGGAACGAATGGAGCCATCTGCCCAACGTTGAGATCGAAAAGTAGCTTTACGCTCCTGTCTGTCACGCAGCATAACAGCGCCCACGCACACCGACCGAATCAGGATATTGGGTGAGTCGAAAGATGACTAGCTGCGGGTAAACGAAGTCGTTAGGACGTAACCATAACAGCTGTAAACTGCGATCAGCGATCGCTGCTCTCTAACCAGACTCTAGGAGGCGATTAGGGAATGACCGCGAGGTTTTCATGCTGTGGGGTAAACGTGCGATCGCCTGTGGGCTAGATTTCAAAGCGCGATCGCTCCATCGCTGTAGCCTGGGAAATTGTCGACTTTGCAAGTTGGGAGGAAGCGGCTAAGGCGCATGGAGAATTCTTTTCTAAGATTCGTCCTGCTTGTACCTTTGTTGAAGTATCGCGTTTTATCAAAGAAGATTGGTTGGTAGAAATTGAAGCGGATTGCGTCGTGGGCTAGCTCAACTTTCTCGTTGATACAGATTGGGACGACTTAACCTATGGGGATCGTCATCCGGCCTAACAATTCCGTTGGAGCGGACTGTTGACGGTGGTGGGCAATGTCTAAGTTACTGGCAGCCGCTCAACAGCATCGCTAGTTGCCAAAGCCATGGAAGCAAAACTCAAATTATCCGAAGACGAAACTCTGGCTTGATACAAATTCTTGGCAAGGTGTTTACCGGGCGCTATTAAATCCTAGTACTATCAAAAATGAAGGATGGCGAAGTCAAACCTTAGGCAAAGATGCGATTATTGTATGTAATGGATCCCATGTGTGGCTGGTGCTATGGATTCCAACCAGAATTAGAAGATTTTTTAGAAAAACATTCCTCGGCAGAAGTGGATTGGGTAATGGGTGGCTTAGCTCCGGATACCAATCATCCCATGGATGAAAATCTAAAACGAACGATCTCTTCCTATTGGTATCAGATAGAAAAGAAAGCCCAGGTGACTTTTAATCATGATTTTTGGAAACTGAATACACCTTATCGTTCAACTTATCCTGCTTGCCGTGCTGTCATTTCAGCGGAAATTTTAAAGGCGAAAAGCGCTCATCAGATGGTCAAGGCTATTCAATCAGCTTATTATCTGGAAGCCAAAAACCCCTCTTTGAAAGAAACACTGATTGCCTGCGCCAGCTCAATTGATTTAGATGAAAATCAATTTTTGGAAGTTTTTAAGTCAGAAGAAACTGAAAAACAGTTTCAACAACATTTGAGTATCACCTATCAATTGCAGGTGAGTGGCTTTCCCACCCTCTTTTTTATTAATGATAGGAACCAGGCCTACCCCTTAGCCCGAGGCTTTTGTCAAACGGCTAACTTGGAGCAGCAGTTTAATCATATAAAAGGAAAATAATTTAGGAACAGCGATTGGGGAATGGCCGCGAGATTGTCATACTCTGGGGAAAACGGGCGATCGCCGTCGCTTACGCAATTACAGACTTTGGGCGCTCGGCGGTGGACTTTTTAGAAATCCTCAAAGACTGGGTCGAGGGCCATGAAATTTAGCCTGGGATTGAGGCAGGGGCGATCGCACTGAAAACCTAGGCATGGTTATTCTAGAATGCGTCACTCCAATAAATAGTCAGGTTGCCTAAGAACAATATCCAATGATCAATCTCCCCGATTTCAGGCTTGAAACACATTTTTCCAAATGGGAATTCAAAGCTCGGTACCACATGACGGCCTCGGATGCCGAAAGTATTTCCCTGCGTGAATTGTTAACAATGGCCGGTCCTGAAGAGCGAGAGCAATTCGAAGAGATGTCGCTCGGTTACACAGAAACGTTCGGTGCACCAGACCTTCTGGAAATTATTGCCTCAAACTACACCAATCGCAAAGCGTCGGAGATTCTCTGCTTTGCCGGAGCCAGCGAGGGAATATTCGCTGCAAACATGGTGATACTTGACAAGGACAGCCACGCGATCGTGGTGACACCAAACTACCAATCCCATGAGACTTTGCCATTGGCAATCTGTGAAGCAACGGGCGTTCCGCTGGAACCGGATGATGGGTGGTCGCTCGACGTCGACAGAGTGGCAGACGCGATAAAGCCAAACACCAAACTGATTACTATAAATTTTCCGCATAATCCGACCGGTGCCATTCTGCCTCTAGATCGCTATCACGCCCTGATTAAATTGTGTCGGAACAGCGGAATTTACATTCTCCATGACGAAATCTTCCATGGCCTGGGTCCAACAGGCGCCGAACATTTACCATATGTGGCGGATTTATATGAGCGCGGTTTGTCGCTCAATGTGATGTCAAAGTCATTTGGTTTACCTGGACTGCGCATAGGTTGGATTGCCTGTGCAGATACCGAGATCATCTCCAAAATGGAGCGTTTGAAGCACTATCTGTCAATCTGTAACTCCGGCCCCAGTGAGCGACTGGCAAAGATTGCCCTGCGTAATCGCGAAAAACTACTAACTCGCAATTGCGCAATTGTCGATGAAAATCTGCCAAAATGGGAGGCGTTTTTCGAACGCCATCAGGAGTTGTTCGACTGGTATCGACCGAGTGGCTCCTGCACAGCTTTTCCCAGGTATAAAGGATCAGATGGGGTTGAAGAGTTTACCCGCGCATTGGTAGAAGAGAGCGGCGTATTGTTGTTGCCAAGTACTATCTACCGTTCGGAGCTTGGGGAAACTCCAAAAGACCGCTTCAGATTCGGATTTGGCCGCAAAGGTCTGGACGAAGGCTTAGCGGCTTTGGAAGCGCATGTTTCTACCAAATACAAGTAGGCGCACCAGATGCAACCGAACAAGACCATGCAGACGGACGTGGCCTTTGACCACGCCGCTGATGCAGAGCGTTATTCAGCTTTTAGCAGTTGCCTCGCGTGCTTCTGGTCGCTTTTCATTTCGTTAGTAGTGTTTTATCTCTGAGTAAACGTACCTTGCTTGATGCAGTTGTCGAACATCCAGTTGAAGCGGTTCTCTCGATTCCCTTTTTGATCATGGGATTGTCACACATTTTGCAACCGGCAATGTGGCAAGACTTCTTCAATTCACTCCATGCGATGGGGGCACGTGGTGTCATCTGGCGTACTTTTGCTCTTGAGCTTTGGCCTGCGGCAATTATCGTCGCGTTTCACCAAGAGTGGGCCTGGCCGGGTTTGATATTAACCTTGTACGGCCATGTATTGATGACGAAAATTGGCATCGGATTGATCGCTCCGGAAATTGGCCTCAAATCTCTCGCGATGGCACAGACTCACGGAAGAAAAGGATTCGTCTTCGCTGGCATCGGGTTGTGCATATTGTCTCTTCAATGCCTGTTGCGGCTCATCCTTTGAGTACTTCAACGCGCTGACCACGGTCCGACTACTTCGGTGCCTCAGGCCGATCAGCTAGAGATGGCGAATCTCCCGATCGCTCGATAACAATGCGTTGCACACGGAACTGCAGAGCCGAGCGGTTTGACCATTGAGTATCGTTCACCGCGACCCAATAAACCTGGCCGTTATGCAGCAACCATGGTTGAGGCCGCGAGCATTGCTGCTCTGCTATGGGCGGATACCGAGTTTGCCATCGTTGCTTAGGAGCATGCCATCTAAATAATCATCCGGTCTCTACAGTTCCAATATCGTTTATCCGCAGGCGGACGCAGTTTCAATCGTCAGATTTTCGAACCGGTAATTATCTGGAACCCTCTAACCTGACTAATGGCTAGCGCATGTTGTCGGCACTATGCCTATGCGGTCGACATGAGTACAACACCGACCATCGCCAGTAAGAAGCCGCTCAATTGGCGACCGGTCAACTGCTCAGCAAGGAACAGACGCGCGCAGGCAGCTGTGGGAATGGGCGATAGAGCGCCCGCAATCGCAACAATGGACAGGAGACCATTGCGGACCGCAAGGATAAAGCACAGCGTGCCAAATCCCGAGCAAATGCCGACCCCGACAACAGCGAACATGAGCGATCGCGTTGGCCGGAAGGTCTGACGGTTCATCAATAACACAGGTCCCATAAACGTCACTGCTGCTGCCAGCATCGCAGAAGCGGCAGCAAAGATGGCATCGCTATTCTGTGCCTGATCGAGCAGGATGAAGAACAGACCAAAGAGGACGCCAGCCAACGTCGCCTCAGCCAAACCCCGTGAAACGCGCCGAAGCGAATGTCGTTTCTGTCTGGTGCTGGCACCCCCCGATACTAGAGCGATCGCGATGATTACTGCCATCACGCCGCCGATGGCGAGAAGCGCTGGACGTTCGCCAAGCAGCAGCCCGATGCCGAACGGCACGAGGGCCGACCAGACGCCCGTCACTGCGGCAACCAGCCCCATCCAACCGAGGGCCAGGGCGCGATAGTAGGCGAGGGAGCCCAGTCCCAAGGCCACACCAGCAGCGGCGGCCCACAGACTATCAACACCATCGGTTCGCCCCCCCAGCATCAGTGTCGTAAATAGAAGGAGCGTGCCGCCGATGATCTTTGCACTGAAGACCACTGCCATGGCCGGGGCACGGCGTGCCGCAAAGCCCGCCAGAAAGTCACCGATGCCAAATCCCAAAGCCGTCAAGAGTCCAAATACGAGCGCCATTGTAATCCCTTATTAATCAGGTTTATTTCTAAAACCAGAATAAAGAGGGCTTAATCCTGGAAAAATGGGGTTAGGGTGAATTTATTATTTACTTGAAGTTACTAATTAATTCCGAGCTGACTATGAAAAGCTTGAGTAACTTGACCACCTTTATTTACGTGGCGGAATGCCAAAGTTTTGTGCAAGCAGCAAATGCTTTAGGACTCTCTCCGCCAGCGGTGAGCAAAGCGGTGGCCAAACTGGAGAATGATTTGGGGGTGAAACTCTTGCACCGCACCACCCGTAGCGTCAGCTTAACCCCCGAGGGAGAGCGATATTATGAGGGCGTCAAACCCTTGATGGAGGAAATGACGGCCTTGACGACTGAGCTCACGGAGAGTTTAGGTGAACCTCAAGGACGATTGAAAATTAGTATGGAG
>ERZ1740058.1288-NODE-1288-length-12466-cov-4.809685_pt1 | contig 12466 bp, 7 predicted proteins | sample MGYA00581745_ERZ1740058 | MGnify/ENA primary metagenome ERZ1740058 (study PRJEB43018, sample SAMN04849742) | marine metagenome | isolation source: floating plastic debris | place: Pacific Ocean | collected 2008-08-30 | study: EMG produced TPA metagenomics... | reverse complement strand
CTTGGGAGTTCGTGCTGGCTTGTTTCCTTTTGGGATTAGGCCTCAGAATGGCCAATCTGCATCTTAAAACCGCCTGGATGGACGAGGTCAGCACCGTTATTTTTAGCTTAGGCAACAGTAGCTTTTTGTTGCCGATTGACCAAATCGTTGATCTCGACGGCTTGTTGCAATCCATTCGGGCGAATGCGGCAGCCACCCCGATAGACGCGGCGCGTGTTTTGTTGCAGGAAAATTACCTTCCGCCGCTTTACTTCATGCTGGCCCATGTTTGGAGGGAGGTTTTTTCGACCAATGGCGTGACCGCCTCCCTACCAATCGCGCGACTATTCTCAGCGCTTTGGGGGGCGACCTCAATTCCGGCGATTTACTGGGCGACGAGGCACACCTTTCAATCTCAGTTGGCGGGGATACTCAGTGCCGCCTTTGTCGCGGTGTCACCATTTAGCTTGTTTCTGTCGCAGGAAGCTCGACATTATGGTTTAGCGATTACGCTTGTCAGCCTGTCGTTAGGGTGTTTTGCGATCGCGACCCGCTCAGTGCTGGCCGCCAAATCACCGAGCTGGCTCCTGTGCCTAGGGTGGCTCGTTGTCAATGCTCTCGGTTTTGCCAATCATTACTTTTCCGCACTCACGTTCACTGCTCAAGGGCTCGTTTTGGCGGCGATCGCTTACCAACAAGCGAGTCGCGATGGCATGGCCGTGCTACAGCAACCGCGCTGGCGACGCATTTATGCCGTGACGCTAATGACGGCTCTCAGCATCTTGGCCTGGTTGCCGGTGCTGCTGAATTTTTACGGTAGCCCCCAAACCACCTTTTTGCGAGAAGCAGGCTTCTCGCTCATGAAGTTCATTAACCCAATTGCTCAGACCTTTGCGGCATTTATCACGAGCTTTGTGACTCCAGCCAATTTCTTTGCTCAAAAGCCCTGGCATTTCAGCTTCATTGGGGTCACGATTTTACTGACTTTGGGATTCATTGCAAAATTTGTGCCCGCTATGGTGCGCGGCGGGCAACAACTCAACCGCGACCCGGAGGGACACCAGGGACTAGTTGTCATGGGGGGCTTTTGGCTCGTCATGCTAGCCCTCTTTGCCCTTATTTGCTACGTCCACGGCTCCGATATAACGCGAGGGATGCGGAACATGTTTACCTACTACCACGCCATGATGATCGTGACCGGGGGCATTTTTGCCAAATACTGGCAGGGGCAATCGTCTACGGGTGCGCTCAGCCTAACGATACCGTTTAGCCAGCGCCATCTGAGTGGTCGGCAGTTTGTGCAAGTGACCTGGGTCGCCGGGCTATTGAGTGCGCTGATGATTGTGAATAATCTGGCGTTTCCCAAATACTATGCTCCGGATCGCTTTATTCCCTTTATGCAGGCTCACTCGGCGCATCCGATCGCGATCGCTTCAACGGAGAAAATTTTTGCGGAACCCACTGTGATTGGGGCCAAGTTGCTGAGCTTAGGGTGGGAAGTTGAGCGCAGCTTTCATCCAGATGCCCCCAGTAGCGGTTGGCAGGTACCCCCCGTCTTTTTTGCGATTAAACAGGGGGATGGCGTTGAGCGACCCGTCACAGAAAGTTTTGCCCACATAGTGAGCCAGTTCACCGAGCCGATCGATCTTTGGGTCATTCGCCCGGAAATCGACCCTAACGATCCGCTCATCACCGCCAAACCTTCCCTCTGCCAACTGGCATCTGACATGCCCCAAGGCAACAAAGGCGGCTATCTCTACCTGCACTTTAGCTGTCGCGGGGCTTAACTCGACGGGGATAACGAGCCTTAATCTGGCTTCTGCCGGTTGCACTCGGCTATGGATTGGGGGCGAGAGTCGGCTTCTGAGTCAGGGTTCTAGCGTTGCCAAACGCGGGGCACAGTCGCCAAGGGGCCGCCGTAATGGGGCCTTAGCAACTGCCAAACCTGCACAAACCAGCGCCGGGCAGCACTGGTCGACTGGCCCCGATAGCGGCAGAGCACCCCCCGCTGCAATCGCGTCACGCCGGCTTCCCCTTGGGGGTTGGGCAACGCTGCCCAAGTTGAGCGCGCCGCTTTTACAAGGTCAACGGTGGGGACATCGCCCACCCAAGCAAGGGTACCGATCACTGGGCAACCCTTTACCCCATGGGGACTTTGCCACAGCGTTTCACTCCCCACCAACCGTTGCGGGTCGAGCCAGATCAGTTGGCCGTCGTGCCACACTTCAAACTGCGATCGCACTTCACCCTGACAAAATCGCTCGCCCCGCGCCGTCCGCCCCAACCGCAGAATATCCCACCCGAGCCAGTGAGCATTCGCCGCTAGCTCCACTCGCCAAGTTTGGTGATACTGAGCGCCCTCAAAGACGATCGCTTCTTGGGGCAACCATTCCAACCAGGCCCCAGACTCAACGCGAATGGTGCCATTGACGCGGGCGGGCTGGGGATGATCAGTATAGATTTTGGCGGCGGCAGCAGTGGTGACCAGGGCGTGGGTGTTGGCCTCAAGGTGAAGGTTATAGCTGCGGCGATCGCCCCCCACCATACCCCCAGCAGTGTGCAATAGCACCGACTGACAGACTGCTGGCCCTTCTGGATAAAAGGGTCGTTGCACTTTCAGCGGGGCTTGAGTTTGGGCTTGCGGCACTGTGCGATCGCCGCGCTGGGTAAACGTGAGTGTGGCCTGGCCATGCCATGAGCGTCCCACCGTGAGTGGTGAGGGTTCTGCTTGATTAATCACCTCAGACCCCAAAATGGTTTCCTCTGTATGTTGCATGGCTGTCAGCATAGCGGAATCCGGCATTGCTGAAGCGTGTATTCCCATCCTGAGAAATCGCCAACAGCTGTTTTTCAGATGCGGAAAAGCATGTCCATCGCCGTGACGCGATCGCCGCTCGCAGATATCCTCCAGGCTACAAGCCGGTAAAGGGGGCAGGAATCCCTATAATGAGTGCCGTAATCGATTATTAAACCTGCCAACACGGCCAGTCTGGAGCTAATTCCGCGTATGTCTACCCCTGAGCATGGCCTCCCTGGCGGTTCCTCCCGACCGTCGACCATTCGCCCCATTGGAGTCTATGCTCTATCTGGATTAGCGACCGATGGCGATCGCCTCTTTTCCATCGATACCGTGCGAGGCTATCTGGTTGCGATCGATCCTCAAACCAACAACACGATCATCCTGAATCCACATCAGCTCGAAGATAAAGATTGGATGGACGTCGTGGGTCTGTCCTTTGCGCAAGATACCTTTTGGTTCGCCCAGGATGAATCGGTTTTTCGGTGCGATCGCGACACCTTGAAGCCGACTTTTTTTGCCCGGCTATCCTACCCGGTCGAAGGCGTTGCCGTTTGGGAATCAATTGTTTACGTCAGTTCCCAAAAATCGGGCGACATTCATTTGTTTGACCAAGGCAGCGGGGCCAAGATTGGGAAGTTTCGGCAACCCGGCGTCGGACCAGAAACCCTGGCTGTCAATGACGCGGGACTATGGGTGTGTGATCAAATAGAGCAAACCGTCTATTGTCTTGATCACATAACCGGCGCGCTGCAGTTCAGCGCCCTGACACCCTACAGTTCTCCCACAGGCATTACGTTTTATCGCGCGGCTGCGGCTAGTGAACCGGTTTGCTATGTCGTTTATGCCGATGAGGAACCGTACATTCGCGATAACCCTAATGATGAATCGCCCTATGAATTAACCTTTCGCGATCGCACCTTCATCCACCCCCTGTACATCTACACCAACCAGAACGAGCGTTATACCCTGTCGAATGGCTACCTGGTCGAGATGTCTTACGTCGAAGAACTGTCGCAACTCGATGCTGTCACCCTGGACAATGTCGAGTGGCGCATTGCGCTCCCCGCCAATACGTTGCGCCAGCAGGTTCGCCATGTGGAACCCATTGGTCATCCTTGCACCGTCGAAGAGCAGGATGGACAGCAGGTAGCGGTCTTTCGCTTTGACCGCTTGCAGCCTTTTCAAGGCGGTCTCGTGGGGTGGAAGGCGATCGTCGAAATGTACAGCCTGAAATATTTCCTCACGCCGGACGATATTGACGCTGAGCAATCCCTACCGGCAGGATTTCAACGGTATTTGGTGGATGATGATGACCTCGCGATGGACACACCCATCATTCAAACAGCGGCGCGCGACGGAGCCGGTCGGGAATCCAATGTGTTGCGCAAGATGCTACGCATTCGCAACTATGTATACGATCGCCTCTCCTACGGCATTCAACCGACGATTGATACGCCGGATATTGCCTTAGAACGCGGGGTCGGCTCCTGTGGTGAATATGTGGGCGTATTGTTGGCCCTGGCTCGTCTCAATGGCATCGCCTGCCGCACAATTGGTCGCTATAAATGCCCAGCCCAGCCAGACTATCGCCATTTGCCTTTAGAACCCGATTTCAATCATGTCTGGTTAGAGTTTTACGTCCCAGGGGTAGGCTGGTTACCCATGGAGTCCAACGTGGATGACGTGATTGAGCGGGGTCCTTATCCAGAGCGCTATTTTATGGGGCTCGCCTGGTACCACATGGAACTCGGTAAAGGCATTCCCTTTAGCAAAATGAATGCTGATAACAAACCCGAAAACCTATCCGTCCGGCATTTAGCGATTAATCACGTGCGCTTTCAAATTTTGGATGAATTGGCCCCAAAAGCCGCGATCGCGGCGGCAGAGAGTTGATGGTCACTGTTTTCCTGACATCATCAGCCATCCTGGCGCAACGACAGATCCTCCAGAAAAGTCTCCGTTGCAGCCTTGTTTGTGATCCAAGCGAGATTCAGTGATTAGGGAGTTGCGCTTAAATAACATCCCACCGACCCTGCCACCCTGCCACAGTCTTGTCCGGGTACTTTATTTTCAAGCCGATCTCTTACCCACTTTCAGGGGAGCCCTATCAACCGGGATAAAGGTATCTTAAGATTTATTTTATAAATCCAGTCTAAGCAAACTTTCTGGCGACCGAGCGGGTCGCACTCACTCATGTCTAACGCCTACTCCCTGATGATCCATGGCGGATCAGGTTCCCTCGAAGATTTGCAATACGAAGCTAGTGAGGCGGAATTTCGTCAAAGCATTCACACCATTTTGGCCAAGGGGCGACAGCGCCTAGCTCGGGGCGATCGCGCCCTCGATGTCGTCGAATATTGCGTCACTCTGCTAGAAAATGATCCGCTTTACAATGCCGGCCGTGGGTCAGTGCTCAATGCCAAAGGCCAGGTAGAAATGGACGCCGCCCTGATGAGCGGTGTGGATTTGCGGGCGGGCTCGGTGGCCTGTGTGAGTGAAATCAAGAACCCTATTGCCCTTGCTCGGCAAGTGTTGGAGCATGGCAAACACGTATTCCTGATGGGCGAAGGCGCGATAGAGTTTGCCCACCTCTGCGGCCTAGAGCGCTGCCCCAAAGACTACTTCATCACGCAAGCGCGCATTGAGCAGCTTAAAGAAGCTAAAGCCGCCGGACGCATCACCCTCGACCACGAGCGCGTCAGCCCGTCGGAAAAGCTCGGTACCGTTGGCGCTGTCGCCCGTGACGTTTATGGTGACCTGGCGGCAGCGACCTCTACAGGCGGCCTGGTGAACAACCACTGGGGGCGCGTTGGCGATACCCCGATCATCGGCGCTGGCGTGTTTGCCGATAACGAATCCTGCGCGGTATCGGCAACTGGCTACGGTGAGGAGTTTTTGCGGACGGTACTCGGCAAGACCATCGCCATGTTTATGCAGTGGCGCGGCTTAGATGTGGCAGCGGCAGCGCAAGCGGGCATTGAGTATTTGGTCAACCGGGTACAAGGCGAAGGCGGCGTCATCGTGATCGATGCCGCCGGGCATTGCGCCTCTGCCCAATCGACCACTGGCCTGATCTGCGGCTGGATTGAGCAAGGCGGCGAGGCTCACTCCACTTTGGGATAGTGTCTAGCACTGCCGAGTTAGACGTTGACTAACTTCCTCCGTACAAGGAGGCAGCACTTTATTCCGAGAAGCGTTACTCACCAGAGGCTGAGGATAGCCATAGATCTCCTATTTTCGAGCAACTTTAATAGAAATGAAGCCTATCTCAAAAAATACTCATTCCAAATCTAAATTTGTCCTGATCTAGCACGGACCAGTTGTAAAACTGAAAAAAGACGAGAACAGAGCAAAAATGACTATGTCTTAGTCGCATTTTGATCGTCTCTTTCACCTTTACTTATTCTCTTTTAAGATTATTTCATAGAGAATGAGTTTTTATAAATCTATAGCTATTGATAAGGCTTATCGATAGCCAATTTTTGCAAGTGCAATCATGGGGAACCTACCAGAATTATTTAGAGGTAAATCATGGAAGTTTCCTACACACTCGTAAAATCGGTCTTTGCAAGAAGACATCTTACATGCCTACTTATATTTTACGGCTTGCTTTTGACTTTCCTGGCTTTGCCAGTTTATGAAATTTATCCCCAAACATCTAAATATGCACCTTTAGTTGGACCCGGTTCCTCCCCGAATGGACCTATCACTACCACATAGACCGCATTACTTATTCGCCAGAAAATAGCTAACACTTGTACAAATTTTCTACACTAAATACAGCAATAGCGTCATATAGTATGATTATACTATATGACGCTATTGCTGTATTTGATGAGCTTAGAGAAGTGTCAAATGAGTGTAATCTTCAATATTCGTTGCAGAGTAGAATGGCTAAGCGTTTGTTCTACTTTGATTGTTTTTAGTATTGTGGTTACTGTCTTGGTAGCTCCAACTGATTTTTCGAATGACAACTTGGCAAATTATGTACCTGTACGCAATCCTAGCTCACCAAGCAGTGGACCAACAACAACGACATAGCTACTGAAAATCAGGCAAATCCCTCGGCTGATAAGATCTTTTAAGAAACGTTTATAGGAGTTCTTCATGATTTCAAATATATTTATATAATTTCTAAAGTTTCCATTTCAAGATACAAACCACTTTATGACGCAGATAATATCGAAAAAATTGACCATCAATTTTTGTGGCCAGCCGTTTTGCCTGTCTCGTTCCTTCACCTTCTCTCATTTTTTTACTAGAAATATCAATGTTATTTAGTAAAGATAGTTCATTCTCAATCATAAGTTCATAGTAATCATTCAAGCATTTGCCTGAAACACTAATTTTTGAAGTGTCAGGGGAATGTTTTCCAATATTGCAGAGAGATTCTTCTAGAAAACGACACAAGTCCTTCTTTAAATCACAGGACACTTCAACTCTGATAGGTTCAAAAGATCTAACTTTTCGAGCCAACTTAAAGGCGAAAAAATCTCGTCTTAGAGTTTCTGAATAAACTAAATAGAATAGTTCATGGAGCTCATTTTTGATATCTAAAGTACAATCATCATTCAAGTAAAGACGCTCTTCATCCTCTAAAAAGTTTTTCTGCAAATCTTTTCCAACGCCTCGAATTTGAAGGCTCAATCTTTCTAAGGGAGCGGTAATACGGTTCAATTCTTGAGTGTCTCGTAGCGTTTTAAGTATGATTGAAATCTCTTGATGTGGTCCTTTATGGATTGCTTTAATAGCATGATCGATAGTTCTTTTTCGTTCTTCCTTTTTATCCATAAGATACTTGTTACGTTCTTCTTCTCTTTTGAGTTTTTCCTCCATACGGATACGTTCTTCAGATCTTTCCCGTGCTTCTTCCATGCGGATACGTTCTGTTTCTATCTTGCTCTTTTCTTCATTTCTTTTGTTTTCTTCCTCAATACGAATTTGTTCTCCTGCCTTCTGAATATAAATCAAAGAGTATAAAAAATTCCACGGCAAGATGATCATTCCTTGAGGAACTAATACTAACCAGTATCCTAAAGCTATTAAGCTGAAATATCCAAGGATCAAGAACAAGAAAGTGCAAAACAGTGATAAGGCAAGAAGATATCTTGGCGTGATTCCAGAGATGGAAACTACAAAGACAAATGTAAATCCAAAAGTTCCAACTAAAATATATTCATAAACTTCTTGAGAAGCTTTTATGAAGGGTCTACCATCTAAAGTAGCGCTAATAATTTGACTGGTGAAATGAGCAGATACTTCTAAGCTATCCATTTGGGAATTAAGGGGTGTTGAAATAGAAAATCTGAGTCTCGGATTGGAAGTATCAATAATAATAATTTTTCCTGCTAAATCAGAGGAATTAAACTGTTTATCCTTGAATTCTTGTAGCGAAACCTCTTTAAACGGAGTTTTTCCATTTCTATAATTGACAAGTGCTTGAACGCCGCCGTTATCAATTTTGCTGTATCCACCAGTATTGGGGTAAAGTCGAGGAATCTCAGTTTCACCAAATTTCATGGCGCTTTTATCGACTTCTCCATTGGTTAGCATATGACCTCTCGCTTCAAGATAATGTTTGGCCAATAGTAGCGTGAAAGAGAACTTGAATTCACCTTCTTTGATATCATTAGAGCCAAGCAACGATCGCCTCAATTTTGCATCGCGATCGGGCAAAGCATCAACAAATCCCACTCTGCTGTTATCAACTTTACTCAGTGGATAGATAAATGGTGGTAAGATCTTTTCGGGTACGATGATGTTTTCCTGCTGTGCAATTAAATCATTAAGTGCTTGATTTTCTGGGCCATCCTCGATTAGATCAGTTAGAACTTTAAAGCCAATGACTGCCGGCTCATAGGTTTGAATTTCATTGAGCAAGCTGACCCACTCCTCGGTGGGGATTGTTGATGGATTGCCCATCGCTGCCATATCCTCTTCATCAATATTGATCAAAAAGAATCTCTCATCTTGTGCTTCAGGCAAACGCAGATTCATGAGCAAATCAAAATAGAAGAGCTCAAATGGTTCGAGCAGACCTGCAAACCTCGCTAGGCAGACTGCAATGACGATTAAGAAACCAGGTAAGAGATAGCTAAAGCTTTCGGAGTTGAGACTAGAAAAATGACGTAATAATCTCTGTTTCATGGCGATCTCCCTAATCTATTAGGCCCATCTTTCGGGCAGCGATGCCTGTTTGTGCGCGGAGGTTAATTTGTCCGTTACAGTCTTCGGGATAAATGCCTAAAGCATCTTGGAGTTTGGTGAAGTAAAGCCTCACAGTGCGTGTAGAAACAGACATTATTTCAGCGATCGCTTTATCTTGTAACCTCTTCAAAGGCTAATTTGAGGACTTGCAGCCATTCTGGCCGTAGTTCAATCCCTGTTCTGAATCCTTTAATATCTTTGGTATGGGTAATGCCTTGAAGCGACCAATTAACTCTTTTAACGGTTTCGTTAATTGAGAAATTTTTATCGACGACAGTAAAGCCACCGGCATGGTTTTCAATCTCACCGACTATGGTCACCAGTCTTTGAATGTAGCTACTTAAGATAGTGAAATTAAGACTCTCATAGGTTTGCATGAGTGACTTAAGTAGCTCTAGACCCACCTCAGTTCGGGCATGACCACCCGGTTCTTCCGGAATAGACAGGTCCAGTAAAATGAGGTCGGGCAAACACCCATCTAGATACGAATGGGTTTGTTGAACAGAAGCTGCCGTTTGAATGGCAGCTTCTGTAAAAAAATCCTGCAGTTCAGAGACAGTCCCCTTAAGAATGAGCGCATGGTCATCAACAACCAGAAAACGCATCTTGGATGACTGTGAAATAGCCGATTTCATTGGTTATTTTCAGGGGTAGCATTCAGTCAAATTGCTAGTTCTCCACCACAATATGGAAGTGTAAGTAAATACACTTCATGACTTGACCCGTTGATGGAGAACACCCTGTGGCAGTAAAGAAAATCATCTGCATCTGTGAGGATGACAGAAGTTGATTCGAAGACTCTTGATCAGTTCAAAACACCTGAGATGCACGAAAAGTATTGAGTTATAGACTCAATTGTGTTGATTTTATGAAGTTGTCAGCCGCATCTTAGCTCATGCAATTCTGAAATGGGAACCTCTAACACTTCACATCTTCCGTATTTATACTCAAGTTTTGTTGCGATCGCCCTTGTGACCTTTCGTGGTCTGATGAAAAGTCATAGTATTTGTAGTTAAATTCCTTCTGGATAGGCGCTTCAGACGCTTATGCGACTTCCAGCCCTAAGAGGGGGCTTGAGCAGTTGCATAAAAGTGCATTCAACCTTTCAGAAATGAGCACCTGATATTTCTCGTAATTGCACTGAACTCTTCATAAAGGGTTGATGAAGTGGTTTAGTGCTTCCCCGTAGTATCTCCATATCCTTAACCGGTTTTCGAGGGAGCAATCTATGGGTATCCAGACACTCTTTGAACAGACTGAGGACTTTTCTTTTAAGGGGCGCGGCCGTGTTGTACAGACGATTAATGGATATTACTCGGGGCGAATTCGCTTCCAGGCAACTTACTGGCCAGCGAGACTTTTGCAACCCGAGATCAACTGTGTACTCGCTCCAGGTACTTGGGTTGAAGTGATTGAGCGCGAAGGTCTGACTTTACTGGTTTCACCCTTTCCAAAATCAGAATAGACTGCCTGGGCATTGATGGTGTTGCCAAACAGAATGCTTCCTCGACCGGGTGCCCCAAAATGGGGCATCTTCTGACTTTAACGATGTGTGATCTCATGAACTAAAAGCTTCAGGACTGACGCAGTTGAATCCGATTTTGACTCCTGAATCCCCAATCCTAGTGAAATCAGATTCAACATCTCCAGATTTGGAGATTGAGATGGCTTTTGCGTCATTCCTCAGCTTTGCCGCCTGAGCATCCTATATCAACGCAATTTACAAAAGCAGGGCCAATTTCTCTCTATTTCGCAATGCCCGATTAGGAGATGCATGAGTACAATGTCCGCAATGTAGAGTCCATCATCTCCATAAGTATGGGTGAGATAAAAGGCTAGCCCAACCCCATAATGTGTTCTGCGATCGCCAATTTATTGGCACCTCAGATGAAGGGTGACGATAGCCCTTGAGGTTTCATGCCATCGAACGGCCCAAAGGGAGCAGCTAGCCACTCTTTTCATTATTTATCGGTCGACAGATAGGTGTAATGGTTGAGGCTGTGTTCATAGTGCCGGAGTAGCAACTGTGCCTCTTGAATGGTAATCTCGCCATCTTGTAAGGCATGCTCGGAGCGACGACGAATATTTTCAATCAGATCTTCCGAGTCATACTGCACGTAGCTCAGCACTGCCGTCATGGTGTCACCTTTCACCACCTGCTCGATATGGTACCCCTTAGGGGTCATATGAATGTGCACGGTGTTGGTGTCGCCAAACAGGTTATGCAAGTTGCCCATAATTTCCTGATAGGCACCGCCGAGAAAGAGCCCGAGATAGTAAGGTTCCTGCGCTCGCAGGGGATGCAGTTCCAGGACGGATTTGACATCTCGCAGGTCGATGAATTTCTCAATTTTGCCGTCGCTGTCACAGGTGAGGTCAGCGAGGGTCGCCCGATTGGTGGGTTCCTCATCTAATCGGTGAATCGGCATGATGGGGAAGAGCTGATCGATCGCCCAGGCATCGGGCATCGACTGAAACACGGACAAATTGATGTAGTAGATTGACGCTAGGCTCTTTTCGAGCTCTTCTAAGTCATCGGGTACGTAGTCTTCGTGATTGAGGAGCGTCAAAATCCGGCGGCAGCAGGCCCAGTAGAGACGCTCAACTTTGGCCCGCTCGGTCAAACTCAGATAACCAAAGTTAAAGAGGCTAACAGCTTCGTCCTTAAATTGAACGGCGTCGTGATAGGCCTCTTGATAGTTATTGATCGTGACATTGGCGTAGGTGTCATATAGTTCGCGCAGCAGAGCATGATCATCGGCAATGGGGGCCTCAACGGCCTCTAACCCTGGGCGATCGCTGGTGCCCAGCACGTCAAACACCAATACAGATTGATGAGAAGCGATCGCCCGGCCGCTCTCACTAATCAGCGTTGGCACCGGCAAATTTCGCGCTGAGCAGGCTTCTTGCACCTCAGCAACGACATCATTCGCGTAGTTTTGAATGCTGTAGTTTTTGGAGGCGTAAAAGTTCGTCTTAGAGCCGTCGTAGTCAATACCCAGACCACCGCCGACATCCAGATATCCCATTTGAGCGCCTAGCTCAGAGAGTTCTACATAGATCTGGCAAGCTTCTCGCAGGGCATCTTTGATCACGCTGATGGCAGAAATTTGCGAGCCAATGTGAAAATGCAGCAGTTGCAGACAATCCAACATGTCAGCCGCTTTGAGCTGTTCCACTGCACTGAGAATTTCGGGAATGGCGAGGCCAAATTTGGCGCGATCGCCGGCTGAGCCGCCCCAGCGGCCGATGCCTTTACTAGTCAGCTTGGCCCGCACACCGAGCAGGGGCCGAATCTGTAACCGTCGACTCGCTTCGATCACTAGGGGCACTTCGTCCAACTGTTCCAGCACGATAATCGGGGTGTGGCCTAGGCGCTGGCTCAGCATCGCGGTTTCGACATAATCGCGATCTTTATACCCATTGCAAATCAATAACGCTCCGGGATTGTCGAGCGTGGCCAGCGCAATCAACAATTCT
>ERZ1740058.1287-NODE-1287-length-12488-cov-12.129253_pt1 | contig 12488 bp, 11 predicted proteins | sample MGYA00581745_ERZ1740058 | MGnify/ENA primary metagenome ERZ1740058 (study PRJEB43018, sample SAMN04849742) | marine metagenome | isolation source: floating plastic debris | place: Pacific Ocean | collected 2008-08-30 | study: EMG produced TPA metagenomics... | reverse complement strand
AAGATAACATGCGCCGTTCGCTAGAGCGTCGCTTGCAGGTGGCCCAGGCCAAAGGTGACAACCGCTTGGTCAGCCAGCTTGAAGATGAAATGCATCAATATGCTTAGGCATCAAAAATTTGCCACTAGTTGGTGACCTAAACCTCTGTTAGGCCGACAACTTCTTGGCTAGCTCGAAGGGATGTGCAACTTGCGCGTCCCTTTTTTTAGTGCCCAGTTCGAGGCTAATGGGGGATTGTGGGAAGAAGAACCTCTCTTCTCCTCCCTTATCTTTGGCGCAGCCTGCCCGGAGGACTTAGAAAAGGAACCAGAGCAGATAAACTTCTCCTTGTGTCAGGAAAGGTGCTGCAGGCGGTGAGGTTTGCCCTCTCAAGCATTGCGCGGGTTATCCTGCTTCAGAGCAAAGCCAAACTCTCTGCCTTCGTTGTGACCGTATTGACTAAGTTCAGCGTTGGCGGAGCCATGCCGTAGGCATTAGCGAACGCACCAAGCAGATTGAGGCTGTTACCCGTCTTGCCAAATCGAGATTGATAGAACACCATGCATATCAGACAAGCAACTTTGGCCGATGTTGACCCACTCGTAGCACTGAGCAAACGCACATTTTTCGATGCCTTTGCAGCTGACAATGCATCCACCGATATGGAACTGCATCTAGCCACCCAGTTTACCCTCGACAAAATTGAGCAGCAGTTAACTGATGCTCGATCAGTGTTTTTCATCGCATACCCCACGTCAGACCCTAACAACAATGCCGTGGGGTATGCGCAACTGATTCGTGATGCGCCGGTGCCCAATTTTGAATCGACAGAGAAGGCGATCGAACTGTCTAAGCTCTATGTTGACCAAGCCGTAGTCGGTCAGGGCTATGGTTCGCGATTGATGCAAACCTGCATTGATTACGCCACAACGCAGCAGTTTTCGATGCTGTGGTTAGGCGTGTGGGAGCACAATACTCGTGCCCAAACGTTTTATCGTCGCTGGGGATTTGAACCGGTGGGCACTCAGCCCTTTGTGCTCGGTCGGGATGTGCAAACCGATGATGTGTTGGTGCGGGCGATCGCCCCCGCCACGTCATAATGCTGACTAAACATTCCTGGCCAGTATTGCGCTTAGGAGATTTCTGAGAAAGAATATACCGTTATGGTAGGGGCGGGTTTAGCTAGAACCCTTGTGGCATCGCGACCAGGCATCCACAAAACCCGCCCCTACGGGTATCGTTTTTGGTAGAACTCTCCTTAACTGATGACTGTCCCTCGTAACACGGGCAGACTACTCTTCACCCAAGCGATCGGACCAGATGCGCGTTGGCAATCCCCAGACATAGATAAACCCTTCGGCGGCGCGATGGTCAAACGAATCATCGGCCCCATAGGTGGCTAACGCTTCGCTGTAGAGCGCATTTTCTGATTGGCGGCCCACAATTTGGGCATTGCCTTTGTGCAGCTTAATCCGCACGGAGCCAGAGACATATTCTTGGGTGTGCTCAACAAACGCATCCAGAGACGATTTCAAAGGGCTATACCAGAGGCCGTTATAAACCAGACGGCTATAGGTTTCTTCGATGCTGCGCTTGTATTGGGTAACGTCAGCAGTTAGGGTAAGACTTTCTAAATCTTGGTGAGCGGCAATTAATAAGAGAAGGGCAGGCGCTTCATAAATTTCGCGAGACTTGATGCCGACAAGCCGATTTTCGATCATGTCAATGCGGCCAAAGCCATGTCCGCCCGCAATGACGTTGAGCTTTTGCAAAAGAGTTGTAAGTTCCATCTCTTCCCCGTTGAGGGCCGTCGGCTCCCCAGTGGTGAACTCAATCTCGACGTATTCCGGTTCGTCGGGGGTATCGGCGATCGCCTTAGTCATGGCGAACACTTCTTCCAACGGCTCCGTCCAGGGATTTTCGAGTGGACCCGCTTCAATGCTGCGGCCCAATAGGTTGTAGTCGATGCTGTAGGGCGAAGACTTTTTCACCGCAAAGGTGAGGCCGAAGCTTTCGCCATAGGCGATCGCCTCTTCGCGGCTCATGCCCCACTCTCGGGCAGGGGCTAAGACCTTGAGGTCGGGGTTAAGGGCCCCAATCGAGACGTCAAAACGCACTTGGTCGTTGCCTTTACCGGTGCAGCCGTGGGCCACCGCATCGGCTCCGCACTGGTCAGCCGCTTCGACTAAGAGCTTGGCGATCAGCGGTCGGGCTAACGCCGTCGAGAGGGGATAGCGATTTTCGTACAGGGCATTCGCTTTGATGGCGGGGATAGCATAGCGCTTGACCAACGCCTCTTTGGCATCCACCACCAAAGACTCAGAGGCCCCGGCTTTGAGAGCTTTTTGGCGAATGGGTTCTAAATCTTCACCCTGGCCCAAGTCGGCAGCGAGCGTGATGACTTCTTTAACGCCAAATTCGTTCTTTAAGTAGGGGATGCAAACGGTGGTATCGACGCCCCCGGAATATGCCAGAACGACTCTTTCTGCTCGACCCATAGCCCGTTACCTAGCGAAACTCACAAGGCTCCTATTTTTGCAGACTTAGGCAATTTTGGCTGCACAGAATCACAGATTTAACGCAGCCGGTCAGCGGTGGGGAATGCCAGCCATTGGTTTAGTAGCCGTCGGCACTCATCCATCGCTGATGGCCGATGACTGGCGAGCCAGGGAGCAGAAAAACTGAAAGGGTCGTTTTATACCAGTTCTGCAAAGTAGCGCTACCGATCGGGGATCCCCCGCTGTCGCTGCCCCCTTGTCGAAGAGGGCTATACACTTTTTGATGTGTCGCCCAAACTCAGCGAATTGGCGTAACACCAATTCGCTGAAACGAGAAGATAAATCTGTCTCCTATTCCGGGAGCTATTGCGTTACCCAGATTGTCTTGGGAGTCTAATCCTTGAGAGTTAGTAGTCCGACTGCCGTGGTGGACGAGGTATGCTGCTGCTATCGGTGCGACTCAGCTGCAGGAGAGCGATCGCCAGTCCGGCGCGTCGATCTGCCCGTATTGAGGACTGGAGAATCGGGAAGTTGCTCAACAATAGCCCTCTGACCACAGGCATGTAGCACTGCCACACTCTGACAGAAACCCTTCTATTCTGTGGACGTGAGTTGAGTGCAGAGTCGCGATAACGGGTCAGCTTAAACATTCACAAAAAGGCTCTAGACACTTTTGTATTACGAGTGTAGTATTGACGCATCAACGCAACCGTGCGTCAGCATTCGTTTTAAGAATGCGCTCTATGGAGACTGGTGCCATGCTGAATTTGCTAACTCAATGGACTTGCATCCGCACTCGCAACGTGGGCGATCGCGCCACCGGATGCCTGCCTGGCGTAGCATTCAGCAGCGGCCTCATGGACTCTCTGCGAATTAGCGAGCCAGCACACTATCGCCTTGATTGGTCCACGCCACTGAGCGATCGCGGCCATACCCTAGGCGATACCTCCATCCACGGGTTGCGGGGCACTGACCGGAGCCAGCGCGACCATTATGGGTGGATCGCGGGCTTCCTGTCACAGTGCTAGCCAACTGCATTTAAATCAGCGGATTTTGGCGCTTTTGTTAACTCAACAAAAGCGTCATCAACACCACCGCAACTCATAGTTCACAGCGCGATCGCGGCGTCTCAGGCCAGTTTGGTGAGGCCATGCCGTGGGCGATCGCCGCCCGTGATGGGTCACACCGACCAGTTCTGTTTGCCTGAGGCAAATGGCTTTGGCTTGGCCCAGCGTGACGGCATTGGCGGCGGGAACTGAGATTTGTGATCAAGATTCTGACCGAGATTTCTGACCGGACTTTGTCTCAAGGTATTTTTATCGGGTATCTCCATGTTGAAAGTGACTTACACTGACACGGGCCTCTGCCTCGAATATTGCCCCACTCCCCTCAACCTGCTTCTCAGCGATCGCGTTTGCACCTATGCCCATGCGCAGCGGCCCATTACCGTGCAGCCGATTCAAGCCAGCATTCCGCTGCTGGCGACGCTGATTGATCGCCAATTGGGAGAGCAACTGCAGGCGTTAGACCTCACGCGCTGCGATCGCGACTGGTGGGAAATCACCCTGTCGGGCCTGTGGATTACGGAAGGGCCGAACCTGGATGTCGGTATCTTTATGGCTGAGTTTGACCCCCGACTAGAGCAGCGCCTCTGGCGGCTCTGGCAGCTTTCTCAGCCATCGCGAGGCATCTCGGCGATCAGGACTCTCTAATCCCGATGCTCTCAAAAAAGACTGTGAATCTGCCCCCTGGCTTCCCTGGCATTGCCCAGCTGGCAGCCAGGGGGCGATCACGGAGAATGGGATCACCGTTCACGTTAGCGAGGCAAGGGTACGTGCCACTTCCCGTTGTCAGCTATGTCACCCTCGGGTTAGCCATATTGCTCAGCGGCTGCACCCTCATCGCGACGGATGCAGTCCCCGATCAGCGGGCCGAGCAGCCTGCGACCACGAGTGAGGCAGCGGCGGTGTCCGAGGCTGAGCAGGCGGTGCCCGAGCAGACGAGCCTCACCTATCAAGCCCATCCTTTGGCCCATAGTGTGGTGCATACGGTGACCATACCCGCCGATAGTGGCTGGCAAATAGACGTTGCCGTGGCAGCCTCGTTGACGCCCTTGTCTGAGTTGGCGACGACCCAAGGCGCGATCGCGGCGATCAATGCTGGATTTTTTGACCCGCGCAACGGGTTGACGACGTCTTTTGTCACGGTGAACGGTGACTTGGTCGCTGACCCGCGCCAAAATGCGGGTCTGATGGAAAATCCGGATCTCCAGTCCTACCTCCAGGCCATTCTCGATCGGTCAGAGTTTCGGGTTTATGACTGTGGGGGAGCGGTGCAGTACGACATCACGGCTCACGCTGCCGCTGTGCCATCGACCTGTCAGATGACGGCGGCGGTTGGCGCTGGGCCGCAGCTCCTGCCGACGCAGACGGGCTATGCCGAGGGCTTTTTAGCCGATAACAAGGCGGGCGATGTAGTGCGTGACGCCCTGGGGAGTCAATCGCCCAATGCCCGCTCAGCGATCGGGCTCAAAGCGGATGGCACCGTAGTGTTGGCGATCGCCAGCCAACGACCGGGGGCTGATCAAGCCACAGGACTGACCCTGCCAGAGATGGCTGAGTTTTTGCAGACTTTGGGCGTCGAGCGAGCGTTGAATCTGGATGGGGGCAGCTCTAGCGGCTTGTATTTTGAGGGTGAAACTTATTGGGGTCGTGTTGATGCTAGCGGTGCGGCGATCGAGCGACCAATCAAATCAATCCTTTGGGTGCGTTGAGTCCTGCGATCACTTTGGGCAAACAGCGTTTTGATGGTCATGAGGGTGTTGCTGCAGCGTGGGTGGGCGATCTCGGATAGCTTTCAAGCACCCTCACTCAATCCTCCTCTCCTTCGACAGGTTCGGGAAAATACTCTTTCTGCCCAGTCCTGCTTGCTGGCAGCATCAGCATAATCTCAGTGTTGAAAGTAGAAATAAAGTTAAGCTCACCACCATGAGTTTCAACGACAATTTGACGAGCCATTAAGAGTTCTAAATCAGCATTTTTGTGGGTCGGGGTTTGTGTCTCAGTGCGTTCAGAAGTTTCAAATTCATGTTCTGACCACATCGAACTGGTATTCCCTCTAATGCGAATAATGGCCCAAGAGGTTTCTATCGTAGTTCTAATTTGGATCTGCAGTGGTGTGCCTCTCTGCCCCAGGGTGAAATTATTCACAGACTCGTCTTCCGGCAGACTACAGTGCTCATCAAATGCGTCAATGAGGATGCCGAGAACGTTCGTAAAAGCCTGACTCAAGCGACCTGGAAAGCAGGGAATTTTGGGCAAATTACCATAGGTTTTGGTGATTTCGATGGCGGCGCGATTAGTTTGTGTTTTTAGTCGATGTCTTAAGAGTAGAAGTGCCCCATCGAGCAGTTCGTGAATATCAAATTCATATTTTTTATTCTGCTTGATGTCGTGTCGGTTGAAGATCTGGATCAACTTACTAACCGCTGAAATGCGGCTAGTACTGCCTTGTATCGATTCGACCGCAGCCGGTAAGTCTCTTTTAATATAGTCAAGCTCTATTTCAGCCGCGTGCTGCTCAATTTCATCACGATTATCTGGGGTGTCTTGCTCGTAAAGATCAATGTGATCCAATACGTTTGTGGTGTACTTTTTGACGAACTCAATATTTCCTGCGATACAGCCAATGGGATTATTGATTTCGTTGGCAATACCCGTGACCAATTCAGCGATCGCTGAGAGTCTCTCTTTCTGAAGGAGTTCAATTTGCACCCTTTGCAATTCACTGTTCAGCTCATAGAGCTGCTGCTCTGTTTCTTTGCGTAGAGCAATCTCATGCTTCAGCTGATGGTTTTGTTCCTGCACGGTTTGTATCAGGTCGTGCGTTTTTAAATGGGCGAGCACACGGGCCAGCACTTCAGATTCATTAAAAGGCTTGGTGATGTAATCCACAGCGCCTAGAGATAAGCCGTGAACCTTTTCTTGAATATCATCTAGCACCGTCATAAAAATTACCGGCACCTCACAGGTGACTGAGTTTTTTTTCAGTCGACGACAGGTTTCTAACCCGTCAATACCTGGCATCATGATGTCTAGCAAAATTAGCGAGGGTAACTCTTCCGCAACCTGCTGAATCGCACTTTCGCCATCGACAGCAACTCTGACCGCACACCCAGCCCCTTTGAGGGTTTGGGCCAGCACTGATAAGTTTGCCGCATTATCATCGACGATTAAAACAAAATCAGAGGTTTGTGATTCCATCTCGGATATACCTATTTCCTCCATAAATTTCTACATGTTTTGTTTAATAAAAGCTTTAAGTTGCTTGACTTGAAATTGCTCTGACATCAGTATTATCGTCTCAGCAAATTTTCTATACTGCCCGTCGAGTTTACGAGCGGCTTGAATGAGAGAATCGAGATCTCCTTTCCGAGCAAAAGCCGTTAATTCTGTTAAGACTTCAGGCGGTGGGCTGATGATTAAATGACCTTGGCAACTAGGGTCGACGTCTTCAGGCGGTGCAGTGTTTCCATAAGTCCACTTTAACTTAAGGTGAATTTCGAGCAGATGCAGTAGTTCCCCAGTCCGGATGGGTTCTGCCAAAAAAGCGACGGCTCCTGCCGCCAAGCTTTTGTATCGGTCTGTTTCAAATACACTGGCAGAGGACACAATTTTGGGGACTGCCTGCAGCTCAGGATGACATCGCAGCTGATGCAACATCTCAAACCCATCCATCACCGGCATTAATAGGTCAACAATAATCAAGTCAGGACGGATTGACTCAGCTTGAGCCAGACCCTCCTTCCCGTTAGTGGCTTCAATGGTGTTAAAGCCGATGGGCCTCAGGAGGTTGCTCATGACGGAGCGATTTTCCCAGCGATCGTCCACAATCAAAATGGTGCGCTGGGTGCCCTCGTAGCCAATAATCTGATTCTGTTGGTTTCTCAAGGAGGGTGTCTGTATACCCGTGTCCTCGATTAGCTCGACTTCGAAGCTAAACTGACTGCCAACGCCGAACTCGCTAGTAATTTCTAGCTCGCTGTCCATCATTTGAATGATTTGATTACTGATAGCCAGACCTAAACCGGTGCCTCCCTCCTGACGACTATAGTCACCGACTTGTTCAAACGGCAGGCAGACCTTTTCGACTTGCTCGGGCCGCATGCCCACGCCCGTATCCACAATTTCAAACCGCAGCCGGTGTCGGCCAGGGCTCACAGGCCGTTCGATTAACTGCACTCGACAGATCACCTGACCCACATCGGTGAATTTGACAGCGTTGCCCAGTAAATTGATCAGCACTTGCCGCAGGCGTCTCTCATCGGCAATGACATGATGGGGTAGACCCTGATCCGCCTCGTAGATGAAATTTAGCCCCTTTTGGTCGGCGCGAACGCGACAGATTTCCACAACGCTTTGCAGAAAAGCGGATAAATCGAAGCTTTCATGGAGCAATTCCATTTTATGCGCTTCGATTTTGGAGAGATCGAGAATATCGTTGATTAACGTCAGCAAGTGGTCGCCACACTGATAGATGATACTGATACCCGTTTTGCCCCGCTCGGACAATGATTCTGTGCGACCTAAAATCTGGGCGTAGCCTAAAATACCGTTCAGTGGGGTCCGCAATTCATGGCTCATGTTGGCCAGGAATTCACTCTTTGCCTTATTAGCGCTATCGGCAAGTTCTTTCGCTTTTTCAAGTTCGGTTTTGGCCTTTTCTGCTTCTTGAATGACCTGTTTGAGCATGAGTTCTCGTCGCTGACTCGCCGTCTCCAATTCAGCTCGGGTCAGTTCTGAACGAGATAATTTTTTTTGTAAGATTCGGTTTTCCCGTTTGAGGACTTCCAGCTGCTGCACTAAATCGACTGAGGCCCCATCTTCCTTCGATGATGTCATAGGGCTTTATTCGGTACCAATTAGTACCGCTGTGAACGTTTCGTTGTGGAAATAAGATTTTCCCTGTTGTGATAATTGGCAGATCTCACCATAGGCATGAAACCCAATATTGGGTAAATCTTGCAGAACTTTCTGAGCGATGCGGTGTTCTTCCCAGGCGCGTGTCCCCAGTAGTTTCATCCGAGATGAGCAAGAGACTAGCAAAGCGGCGGTGGGTTGATTTCCCGTGTAGAGGGCTTGAGCTTTTTCGAGGGCTTCCCTCGCCGCCGCGAGGAGGTCTTCAGTATTGGTCTCGGTGAATTGAATATTCGAGTGTTCAGGGATGTTGCCAAAATATTCGATACTGCCAGAAATCGTGTCTTGGTTATTGGGCGATCGCACATAGAACGACTCTTCGCCCGGTTCAAACACCGCGACCGCTCCCCCCCAAGAGCCCCCAGCCAGCTCTCTGGACAGGGCATTGCCAAAATAACGCTGATAGAAAACTTTGACGGATTGGTCATCAACTTCATGCAGGGTGTTGCCGATCGACTTGGTCACTGTCCCTTTTTGACCAATCGGATGCTGTCCCGTCGCCACGCCACAAGATACTAATAAATTGCCGGAAAAGACGAGCGTTGTCACTGCATCGCTTAAGACTTGCTGGCCAAAGAACTGATAAGTCTTTTCAAACCGCCAATCATCGCCCGCCAGGCCACCGAATATGGGGATGTCCTGGCCTAAGGCAATGCCCAGGCCTGTTACCAAGGCCACGCCGTCAACACCTAGGCCTTCGCCGATCGCGTAGCAGAGCTTTGGTGCTGCCCCATCCAGGTCAGGGATGGCTTGATGCGCCGCCGCGATCGCATCCTGCGAAACCTGGACGCCTAAGCCCGCTCGCATCTCCACTTCATCGGAGCAAAATAGCATCAACGTCAAGGAGTCTTCATGGAACCCCAGCCGAGAAGACATCTCGCCGACAGTAGTGCCCCCAATCAAAGCAATGCCGGGAAATGTCTCACTAATAAAATCGAGAATGACCTGATGCTCAAAATCAATAGCACAGAGCAAGATGCCAGCACCCGGCACCGCTTGCTGAAGCTGCTCTCGGCACTGACTGATGGCTTCTTTGATCGCTGCCAAGGCGTCAGGGTCAATGCTATGTCCGACGGCAACTTTGAACATAACAATTTTTTTGTGCGAAACGGCTGGGCGTCAAGAACAACTCATGGTGAATTGTGAGTAGATATGCACACGATGATATTACCGGTTAGCTCGCATTTATTCCAGCGGTGAACTTTGCCGATTAGCTGATGGCATCACGCATGGTGGCCGCAACTTACGCCAAAGTTGAGCGGCAACAGCCCGGTGTGATTGCCATGGCGGCTTCAATCAGCCGTGTCCATCATCGGTCTATGTCGGCGGTGGGTTTGAACAGTGACCAAACACCTAGAATTCCCCTCCGAGAGTTGCTTGAAAATAACGTCCAGATTGTAGGGTTTGACCCTCCAAATCCCGACAGAAAACGTTTCCACCATGGGATGTTTTTTGAGCGCAGATCCCTAACAGAATTTCTTTCGCAAACATGAGACAGCCTTGCGCTCAAGGTAGCAGCCAGAGGATAGCGACCCAACATGATGAATAGATTGGCTTCAGAAGGCCTCACGCATCGGTACTCAGACCGAGATCGTCGCAGTGCAGAATAACGGCTCCCTACAGCGCCATGGTTGGGGCAGCCACGGTGATTCCTGTGGCGAGAGCGACCACCATCCATCTGCCTTTGGTCGCCCGATTATTCAGAGAGAATTCTCGTCAAAACCTAGTAATGGCAGCGAAATGCCCCGCAATAATCGGTCAAAGGTTTGATGACAAATACGACTTAATAATGGTGGTTATTGATGAGAGAGAGAGGCGCGGTCAAGCGGACCGCTATCAGCCAGAACGCCTCAGGTCTAATTCCGCCTAGCGACTGATATTGACTAATTTTTATCTCTACGATTTAGATGTGATCTTGCCCATCAAGATTGAGGGCGCGGGATCATCATAAGTCCGCAAATCGCTGCTTAATTGAGCCAATTTTCCAGAAAACATTGGGATTTTGGGTATAAAGCTGCAGGTTCATACTTCATGAACCTATCTGCCGAAGAATTCCACTCAAAATGCTTTATGCCGCTTTGTTTATCGATATCAACCCAAGATTCTAAATACTGAATTTTTGGCGTTATATCGACTACTCAGTGTGGAAAATAAAGCCAGTTAGTGGTGAGCAAATGCACAGGGTTTGTCGTCAGCTAACAACTCAGTTAGCTCTGACGATCGCTCGACTTGTGTATTGCTTTCCTTTGTTCGATTGCAAGACGTGTCGTTTTTCCTTAGGAGTTTTTCCATGCTTGCTAATACCGATTGGGCTGCCTGTATCCGTACAGAAATTCCCCTGACTCATTATCCGAAGTATCAATGGAGACTAGACCTAGATGCTAAAGGATCGCCTCAATTTGACTACTATCCAACAGTCTCTCGACATTTGACGACCTACCAGGGCACCAACCCCAAAATCTGTCCCTATGGCGATGAAGTCGCTCCTATCGCGCGTCTAGAGCAAACCCAGTCATGGCAAGAGCCTCGGGATGCCTACACGCTTTCGGCCTTGAGGTTTCAGCTCAATCCGTTTAAGCTGCATCAGACTAAAAGCCGACCGAGTACGCGCCATATCGGCATTCCGACGCCCGTCAGACATCTGCATAAAGTCTCTGAACGGCATCAGATCGAGACCGATCGCGTGCTCAAGGCTCCTTCTTTGAGGGAGTTTGAAACCGCTTTAGACAAGATGCAGCAAACCATGCAGGCTTTCTTTATTGATGAATTGCTGCCTTGCATGACCGCTAATCCGTTAGATGTCGGGCGGCATCGCCATGAGTTGCCGCCTGAATTTGCTGACGATCTCGAACAATATGTGCGCTTGCAAAACAGTCCTTATTTGTTCTTTGATTTGCTGCAATCGCTAGAGAGAGACGTAGCCAGATATCGCCGCGTGACCGCGCTTGCCGGAGCGGCGGTGACGACTGAAGAGGCGATGATTCAGGTGATGCGGAGTTGGCGCGATCTCGATGGACATCGGCGGAAGAAGCCGATTGTGTTTCCGATTGGCGTGCCGATCGGCTACATTCAGTCGATTCGCCGCAAGGATCAACCCTTTATGACCAAAGAGTTTGGTTACCATTCCCATGGCGCACTGAATCATTGGTTGCAAGAACATATCTGGCGACGCTTTTGCTATCGCTACCCCGATCAGCATCAACTGCATCCCTGCGGGTTTTTGAAGAAGTTGGGCTCAGTCCACTTTGCGTTCCCGGACACCATCTATGAGTTGCACGTTGAAGAGGTGGCCAATCCCGCGAACACTCATTTTTGGGCGGTACTTCAAAACTACTTTCCATTACTGTCGCCCTGGCCTTAGAAGCAATGCCATGCTCAGCGAATAGAGGATGGCCAAGGTGAATGCCGTCGTGACCCATCACTTCTAGCCATTTAGTGCCTGAGTGATGGGTGACAGCGGGAAAATTTTCGCCGTCACTGACTCGTGTTTCACACTGCAGAGCCCTGGTCGTTTAGGCTTCGAGCCCATAAGCGATCGGGGCTCTTGTTAATACAAGACTGCTTGAACCGATGAAGGCGATCTCGCTAACTCATATTTGAGGATGCCAGTCAGCTACCTGATGCCATCAGTGAGGCGATCGAGGAACCGAGCAAATCAATTCTTTTGATGCATTGATAGGTGCGATCGCCTCGCCCTTCGTGTGTCGAACGGAGTCATTCGCACTGCTTTCCCACAGAGCATAAAGAGCGCTAGATTCTGAGTCGAACTCATGGCAGCCAGCGCCGCCAGACTCCGGTAGATTGCAGCGGTGAGGTTGTCTGCTCTTGAGTCCGTCGCTGTTGAATGATTTCAGCCGAGTTTCGATTAAATTAGGCAATGCCCAACCGACTCCCTAACTCGTACCTGGAAGGATAATTCGCTTATCCGGAACGGGGCGATCGCGGCTTTGACTTACAGGCCAGAGGCTTGAAAGATGGCCTCAGCCGTGAGCGTTAATTCAGGAAAGGTGGTGGAAAGAATGCGATCGCTGCCTTG